>Ga0154020_10000640_pt1 | contig 42856 bp, 34 predicted proteins | sample Klosneuvirus_201_FD_109709 | JGI IMG/M metagenome (GOLD analysis project Ga0154020, IMG submission 109709) | Active sludge microbial communities from wastewater, Klosterneuburg, Austria - Klosneuvirus_20160825_MG | ecosystem: Engineered > WWTP > Aerobic digester > Activated sludge | place... | reverse complement strand
TAAACCGAAAAAGAAAAACAAGACTAAAAAAATATCTATCGTCAACCGATATCTTCAATACTTAAAATGGGAAGAAGAAAACTGTGTTATTTTCCTGCCGACGATCTTCCTGCAGTCTTCAAACTTTTCATTTGATTTAATTTGAATCATATACATATAGAGTTTAAGAGAAATAAATTGTTTTTATATATTATTTAGTTGCAAAATTATATTCTGAAATTCATTTATATTCAATTTCATGAGTAAAAATAAGTTATTAAATGCACAAACAATTTTTGTCATATTTTTATGTGGCACAGAAACTGCAAAGAAATTGTATTAATCTCAAGATTACAAGGAGACCACTTTTTGAAAGAAAAACATGTCAAAACACTTTACATGATAAAGCAATTAAAGTCATTGATATCAATATGCTTTATTCTTTTAATTAGTTTTGGATGCCCTAAAAATGGCGCACGCCGATCAGGAAGTATGGAATTTGAAACTTTTTCGAAATCAAAAGATTCCAATAGTAACTTCAAAAACACTAACTCGATTACTCAACACCTACCATCAACGACCACTTTTACTCCGAGACCAAAATTAAATCTCAATGACGAGACCAATAAAGATTATTTTTTATATCGAGTATCTAAAAACAATAAATTTTCTTATATGCTTGGAACGATGCATGCCGGTCTTAGCCCAAATTATTTCTCATCGAAAATAACAGAACTATTTGATCAATGTCAGACCGTATTATTCGAAGCCGATCAAGAAATATATAATAAAAACTATCAATCTGAATTTGAAACTCGTGTCTATTATCCTGAAGGAGATTCTCTCCAAAATCATCTTACTGTGTCTGCCTTAAAGGTTTTATTCGAAATTTTTACGACCGACAGTATTAGAACTCAATTGTTAAAACTAAAACCTCATGGAGTTCTGCAATTTATTAATTATCTAGTGCAAAAAGAGTTAGAAGATATCACTCAAGTTAGCTGGGATTTTCAAAATGCAATCGATACAAAGCTTCTTAATCTAGCAAAGAGTGATAATAGTAAATCAATTATACTTCTTGATGATCTCTCAGTAAAACTAGATAATGACGAAGTCGCCTTTGGTGATAAAGAGTTAGAACAGTTACTCACTGATAGCATTCATCCCATTCAAAAAGGAATCCGATGTGGTCAATTAGCCCAAGAGGCATATCTCAGCGGTAAAATTGAAAACTTTGATAATAATTATCAAAAGGTATGTGAAACTGAATCTTTTTTACGTATTATGAATCAACGGTCACAGCACTGGCTTCCAGCACTCACTTCAGCCTTTTCTACAGGAAACGCTTGCGCAGCCTTTGGTGTTGGGCATCTAGATGGAGAAGATGGGGTGCTACTCGGTCTCCAAAGAGAAGGTTTTGAAATCAATAAAATTACTTTAAACGAATTAATAAAAAATAATTAAAATATATATTTATATTCATAACTAAATATCAAGTGCCTCAAACCGAGAATCACTTATATTGAAACTATTTATCGCTCAATTAGAAAATATTTAACATTTCTAAAACCTCAATATTAATGACTTTTAATACCCCAAAAATGTCACTCGAAATTGAATTCATTTTTTGAAAAGATTAAATTGTAAACAAATTATTAAAACATTATTTATGGGGGGTGCAAATTGAAATCTTTATCTATAATACAAAAGACAATAGTCTTTTTCCGATGGGTTTCATTAGTTCTATTTGGAATTAGTACTAGCCTTTATTTACATGCAGCACAATCTTTAGCTACTTCGATGATTGTTAAAGTCGGTTCCTACAATGGTAAAGTGGGAAACCTTTCTTTGGCATCTGAAGGCAAAATTGTTAATCTCTATTCCAATGAAGCTGGAAATTTAAGAGTAATCTTTACATATCCATCAGCAGGATTAGCATCACAAATTGATATGTCCGCTTACATACAACAAAAAAGAAGTAGTGATCGAATCACCTTTCAGGCCCTCAACACTTCAGGAGTTTGGGTGAACTTTGGCACTACAGTAAGCAGCACAGCATATCAAAGAGTCAATGCAACACTTCCTACTGAAGTGGTAAAGAATGGTTCCATTTCAATTAGAATGATTTCTAATTCTGGTGCCAATGATTTTAATTTAGATCAAATAATTTTAGTTGATAAATCAGGATCGCCACCTCCATCACCATCTATTACTTCATTTTCAGCATCACCAAATAGCATTCTTCCTGGGCAAACTTCAAAATTGAGTTTTTCTGCTACTGGAGCAACAAGTTTAATAATTAATCCCGGAAATATAAATGTCTCTTCATTAACGACTTTAGAGGTTACACCATCAACTTCTACAAACTATACTTTAACTGCAAGCAATAGCTCAGGAAGTGTTTCTTCATCAATCGATGTGACAGTTTCTGCGATTGTTCCACCACCTCCTCCTCCCTCCATTACAACTTTCACTGCAAGTCCTTCAACTATTTTAGCTGGTCAAAGTTCGACACTTAGTTTTTCTACTTCTGGAGCAACAAGTTTAATAATTAATCCCGGCAATATCAATGTCACAGGTTTATCGAGTTTAATTGTATCACCATCTGTAACAACTAACTATGTATTAACTGCTAATAATAGCTCTGGAAGCGTCACGTCTCCAATTGGAGTTACTGTGACTCCAATCTCTACTGGTACTGGTGCTTTAACTATTCCAGCTGGAACAAAATGGTACTGGCAACTTCAAGGATCGATCAACACTAGTTTAGCACCTAAGGTCTACGACATTGATTTGTATGATACAAGTACTGCAATCATTTCTTCTCTCAAGTCTTCTGGACATATTGTAATTTGTTACTTTTCTGCTGGAACATATGAAAATTGGAGATCCGATGCCAGTGCCTTTCCTGTAGTTGCTCTTGGAAAAAATGTTGATGGATGGCCTGGAGAAAAGTGGATAGATATTCGAAATGCTGAAGTACGAACTATCATGGCCAACCGAATGGATTTAGCAAAATCTAAGGGTTGTGATGGGCTTGAGCCAGATAACGTTGATGGTTATTCAAATGGAAGTGGATTTCCTTTAACCAGTGCAGATCAGATAAATTACAATAAATTTCTTGCCGATCAAGCTCATGCAAGAGGTATGGTTGTAGCTCTTAAAAACTCAACTGATTTAGTGAATGCTCTTGTTAATAGTTTTGATTTTGCAGTGGTTGAAGAATGTTTTAAGTATAATGAATGTTCTGCTTATTCACCTTTTATTTCACAAAATAAAGCTGTACTCAATGCTGAATACACTTCTTTTTCAAGTTCAATTTGTAATACTGCTGCAAATTTAAAGTTTTCAACTGCTTTTTTTAATCTTAATTTGGATGGAACAAAGTTCCAGCCTTGTCCCTAATAGTCCCTACCCGTCCTCATGCGGGATAAGCGCAAGCTTATCCCGCTCCCTTTTTAAGCCATAAATGAATTAGGAACTTTAAAAACTTAAAATATTTATATTAAAAATGAACACCCCAAAGCCAACTTATCTCAAGTGTACCAAATTGAATTTGTCGATCATTCAATGTAATATCTGTTGAATCATTAAATAGGTTAAAACTGGTAAAATAAGTATCTCCATTAATTCCCAAACTTATTTTAGCGCTCCCACCCGAAGTAGGAATCCATCGATTGATTTCTTCAGTTCCTAAATTGTAATTTTGTTTTTGCTGTCCAAAAGCGGCAATGAGCTTTCCTGCAATGTAGAAGTTATTATAGACCCAAACATAAGCACCTCCAATTCCAAGTTTTGCCGTAGTAAAATCCCCTTTTTGAAAATCCTGGATTGATGAGTAAGAACTTGTTAAAGAAGTTGGGATAAGTGAAAAATCTGAGTCAATATGGTGCTGGCTTAGCGCACCATAATAAAACCACGTCCCTCCACTTTCTTTTTGCCAACCACTTTGATCAAAACATGCTGCTATGGAGAAATTGTCTGGACTCAAAGTTCTATAATATTGAAAACCAATATGTTCTGTATGTAAATCAGATCTTTGAAGATAAGGATCTTCACCTTGAATTGTTGGATCAATTTTTTTTGAGTTTAAAATATAAAAGCCTTGATACTTCTGATAAAAAAAATCAAATGAATTTTGCTCTCGAAGAAAGCGAAATTGATAATCTACCCCAATTGTTTTACCAAATTGTGACTCATTCGATTGAGCCGCTTGAGGGGCGACTCCTACCATCGCACCAAATCCTAAATATTCAATCCCAACGGCAATTCGACCAAGTGAATTCGGACGATATTGAATGGGCGTTTCCTCACCTTTTATATCTTTCACATCAAGATTAAGAGATGTGCCGACGATACCCATTTTAACGGTAGGAGTATTTGCTCTAGGAGGGCTCCATTTGGCAGCAAATAATAAAGAACCTTTAAAGATTAACAGAAATGAAAAAATAACTAGCATAGTTTTAGTTTAAAACTTCTAACTATTCTCTGTCATTCACTATTATTGTAAGATTTGTAATTTTCAGTAATCTATAAAATTAGAATTTTAAAAGGAACTAGTCTTATTTAAAAAAAGTAGGAATTAATTTGAAGTTTTGATAGGATCAATTGAAAGCTAATGCATTCGATTCCAGTCTTTCTCTATAATGAGGGAAAGCGAGTAAAGGAAACTATGGCCTATCAATATATCATGGGAAGTGAAAAATTTTACTTTGAGTCATTAAAAGTACTTTTAGCGAAAGCCTCTCCATTACGATCGGCTGATGAATTAGCTGGAGTTGCCGCAATGACAGATTCCGAAAGAGCTGCGGCTCAATCAGCCCTTGCAGATGTACCTCTTTCGCACTTTCTAGAAGATGTCTTTATTCCTTATGCAAAAGATGAAGTCACTCGTCTTATTTTAGATCAGCATGATCAAATCGCTTTTAAAACTATTAGCTCCTTAACAGTTGGTGGACTTCGTGATTGGCTTCTTACTGATGACGTCACAAATGACACCATCGCCTCTGTTCGCAATGGTATTACTCCCGAAATGGCCGCAGCCGTATCCAAGATTATGCGACTTCAAGATTTAATTGCCGTATCAAAAAAAATATTCATCATTACCAAATTTCGTAATACAATCGGGCTTCCTTCCCACTTTTCTACTCGTCTTCAACCGAATCATCCCACGGATGATGCAAAAGGAATTTTAATTAGTACTATCGATGGTTTGTTACTCGGCAGTGGAGATGCTGTTGTGGGCATCAATCCTGCAACGGACAATCCACATAATGTGTGTGAGATTTTAGATATGCTTGATAGTTTAAGGCAACGTTATGAAATCCCCATTCAATCTTGCGTCCTCTCCCACGTTACCACGTCTCTCCGATGTATAGAAATGAAAGCTCCCGTAGATTTGGTGTTTCAATCTATTGCTGGTTCAGAAAAAGCAAATTCCGCCTTTGGCGTGAATCTTTCTATTCTAAAAGAGGCCTATGATGCGACCTTGAGTTTAAAAAGAGGTACTGTCGGTGACAACACGATGTATTTTGAAACGGGCCAAGGATCTGCCCTTTCGTCAGAGGCACACTTTGACCTAGATGCCCAAACAATTGAAACTCGGGCCTATGCTGTCGCAAAAGCATTCAATCCGCTCATAGTTAATACAGTGGTTGGGTTTATTGGTCCGGAGTATCTTTACAATGGTAAGCAAATAATTCGTGCCGGACTGGAAGATCATTTTTGCGCCAAACTGTTAGGTTTACCAATGGGATGTGATGTGTGTTATACCAATCATGCTGAAGCTGATCAAGATGATATGGATAATTTACTAACTTTACTTGGAACTGCAGGTTGCACTTATATTATAGGAGTTCCGGGTGCCGACGACATCATGCTCAACTATCAAAGCACTTCCTTTCATGATGCTCTTTATTTGCGTCGACTTCTTAAACTCAGACCAGCTCCTGAGTTCGAAGCATGGCTTACAAAAATGACACTATGGAATCCTGATACATTACAAATTCAAACACCTACCTCGTCATTACTCTTAGAAAGTCTAATGTCATGAGCAACACCTGGGATAAATTAAAAATATTAACAACAGCACGAGTCGGGCTTGGTTGTATTGGGTCCTCGCTACCCACTTCAAAAGTATTAGAATTTCAAAGAGCCCATGCCTCTGCAAGAAGTGCTGTATGGCTAAATTGGAATTATCAAGAACTGGAGAGGCAACTTGTACGACTTGGTGAATCTCCGCTCTTACTTCAATCCAATGCCGCCAATAGAGAACAATATTTGCGATTTCCCAATAAGGGTCGAACACTTAATACTGATATTGTGATCCCAATAAAAAAATTGGAAACTGATATCGCATTTATTATTTCAGATGGACTTTCAGCACTGGCTATCCAAAATCATTTTTATCAATTTTGGAATGTTTTTTTTCCTTTGTTCAAACAAAGCATACCTGAACTAACCTATAAAATATTTCTGGTTCCATTTGCCAGGGTCGCCATCAGTGATGAAATAGGAGAATTAGCAAAATCGAAACTCAGTCTTATTTTTTTAGGTGAGCGCCCCGGGCTTAACTCTTTTGATAGTATGGGTATTTATATGACTTTTAATCCTAGAAAAGGTAATTCTGATGCCCATCGCAATTGTATCTCCAATGTTCGAATACCCCACGGACTCAATTATCAACACGCTTCGATAAAGTTAATTCATTTAATGAATGAAAGCATTCGTTTGCAAATTTCTGGTGTCAATCTAAAGGACGATCTCATTATTACACAAATTGGGACTTCAACGACCTCACTAAAGTGATTCAAATCGATACAATCAATTTAAATACCCTAGTCTTTCTGGCAGAGTTAAAATTAACAAAGCGTGCACTCGTTTTAATATGTCTTAGTTCGAAGTTAATATTTTGATTTAAATGTCGAACTTGCCTTACGCATCAATCATGAAATGGTATGTATATAATCAATTTACATTTATTCAGTCTAGAAAATTTAAATTTAAAATGATAATATTAAAACCATACTAAAGTATTAACCAGTCTATCCGATAGGATCTTTAAATGGGCTTTGGTCCATAGGTTAGAAAGACTAAGAGTAATAAGCGAATTTTATAATTTGCTTTAGCAGGGGAATATATGAGTCAACAATGGTCTTTAGGTAACAAAAAAACAAATGTCACTGAAAATAATCTTTATTTAGAGCCTATGGCTCAAAAAATCTTGCAATCACTTAATCAAGGTGAATCGGAATTCGATTTATTAGTCTGGACTTCAGGTTGGAGTAATTGGAAAAATTTTACTGAAGTTCCCGAAATTTGTCATGAAATTGATAAAATTAAGATTATGAAGAAAGAAGAACCACCACCATTATCAACCATGAATATTCCTCCACTTCCAACATCTAAACCCAAAATTATCAATGAATCTGTTAATTCAAAGTTAACAGATTCTAAATCAAATACTTCAAAATCCAACACTTCCAAATCTAATGACACAAAGCCTTTTAATTCGAACCAAAAAATATTAGAAAAATCCATACACCAAGATAAAGTTCATTTAACAAAAAATGATTTCAACAGTAATAGCAAGCAAACTTCAAATACGACGAATAAATCAAACAGTAATGTTCCAGTTGAAAATATTAATACTTACAAAAAAAGACAACACAACAGAATCGTTGCACGCTTCAAATGCATAATTCGATCAGCTTCATTAACATTTAGAACTTTTACTAATGATATTTCACTTGGAGGAGTATCACTTGAAGATGAAATACCCTCTGATCTCATTGGTCTTGAATGTATGATCTACATATCTTCAACTAAAACCAATAAAAATTTAAAATTTAAAATTGCACTCACTGAACGATGTGTTGCAAAATATTTTTCATTTCAAGATGCCGATAAAAACTTAATTAAAGAACTTTCGGATTGGCTGGATGATCATCAGAAATTAAATTCTGCCTCATAATAAGCATTATAACTTATTTATCATCACTTTCGCTTTCCATCCGTGGTCCCTTTACGAGCAAATTGAAAAGGGTAAATCACAATAGTATTTTGTTTGTTCTTAGCTTTTGGAAATGCGATTCCATTCACCACATTCTGCACGCACGCAACCAAGGAACTAGAATCAACATCAGATTTAAACACATTGATCCAAGCAACACTTCCATTGGCATTAATTTGAAATTTATATGTAACCCTACCCCCGACTCCTGATTTAAGTATCAGTGATCTTTCATAACAAGCTCGAATTTCTGATTTGTAACCTCTAATGGCGCTCTGAACAGAAGCCTTATCTAAACCCCCTTCAACTTGTGCATCCATCATCTCACCAAAACTATCACCAGAGAGACCACCCTCGCTGGCTACACCATAATTAGCTTTAAATCCCTCTCGAGTGACATCACCGCGGTCGGCATTAAAAGAACCGCTCCCCACTCGATCTTTCATATTAACTTTGGTCGATGCCGCAGAAAGAGCATCACCACTTTTTGAAATCTTATTATTAACAACACCACTAGGGGACTGCTCCAATACAAAATTAGCTTTGTCTCCTTTAACTGTATCGGTCACAATACCATTATCCAAAATTTGATCGGCCTTCACCATACCCATATTTTTATTTTTTTTCAAAGCGGATAAAAATCCAGTTCGATTAACTTGTGCTTTTTCTCCAAGAATATCTATACCACCCTTGTTTTTATCAACAACTTTGGGGGCATTTTTTAAGTTTTTTGAATCTGGTGCTTGAATATTATTTTTAGCAACCGGCGCCATTTTTTTAACTGCTTCTTTATCAGCATTTTTAACCATGCCTGTATCTTCTTTAATGGGCTTCTCTTTTATTTCTTTCGGTGGTTGCTCAGCAATTGGTTCTGGTTCTGTAGGTGGTAATGGCATTTCTGGCATTGCGCCAGGGAGTGGTGGTGGTATTGGCTTAGCGGGTTCAACAACTTCTATTTGAGCAACTCTTGGAGGTATAACATCTTTTATTTCTTCAAGAGGAGTATTGGTATGTATAACATAAAAAATAAAAGCACCGATGAGAACACAAAGACACGAAATTAAATAAAAAGGATCTGTAATTAATGATCGACGCGGTGTTGGACCAATGACCTTTGGTACTATTCTAAAATAATACTCTTGTTTTTTCCATTCTAAATGAAGTAAATCATTAAAATTCAAGATTACATTTGGCGATTTTTTATTAGAACTCGTATCACTCTGATGAAGTAATTGAACATCAGCATCACTGGGCAATGTTAATCGAACGGATTTGCCATCATTATTGATAATAGGCGTGACTGCAAATTGATTTAAAATTGGTGTATTCCACTCTTTTAACTTAAAAAAAGAAAAATGATGAACATCATTGACTGAGTTAACTTCTGAATTAATATCAATTACTTCTAATACAGAAGGTATATTTTTACCTTTAATATGAGAGTTTTTATCTTGAAGGTCTGTTAACTGTTGACTAATAATTTTCTTCGAAAGATCGGACTCAAATAAACGATCTTCAATCCAACTAAACTCAAGATTCTTAATCTTCAAAGGTTTTTCATGAAATATAATACCCTTACCTGAAGATAATTTTGTCACTTTCTTTTCAGCTTCTACATTACTATTATGGCCAACCTCTGTGATCACCCATTCATCATTAGAACTACGATCAGGATTAAACTCTCCCTCGCCAATCCATTCAAAAACAAATTGAACTGAACTCACACCAGGTGCACGTAAAAGCACATCACACAAAGGTGACCGTCCTATTAACATAAGGGGTGAGATCATTCGCTGTCTTGTAATTTCTTTCCCTTTATAGGATATTTTTAGTACTTTCACGGCAAACAACTTCCTTTATAGAAATAGATACTACTGTTATAAATAAGCTTCATAAATCCAAACACTAATTATTTCCTCTAAACTTTGGTTTTCTTTTCACATCAATTAAATGAAAATCATTAAAGTTTTTTCTTTGAAATACTAAAGTATCGAGATTGGGAGATTGCAAATCCATCTGAATTAAAATACTAGGAGCTGTTCTTTCACCCTCTATCACATCAGCTTCAAAATCTAAAACATTATTTGCTGGCGGCTTAGCTTTGTTAGTATTTTGGGCATGACTCATAGCTGAGAAATAATTAACAACTAAAAAAACAACTAGAATTAATAAATATAACTTATTTTTCACTCGTGAGCCCCCTTTTCTGAAGCCGTTGATCTAAGGCTTAAAGGAATGCCAACCAATTTACTCCAATCACTTAAAATTGCTATTTGCTTATAAACTTCTAATTCTTCCTGTAAGTATTGGGAGGCAAATTCGTGAGGAAATTGATTTAACACAGCAAAACTTCTCCAGCGATAATGATCTTCAGCTGTAATTGTACCTAAGTCTTTTAAGCTTTCTAATACTATTAACGACCTCAAATACTTATGTTTTGAAATTTCACCTTCAACGAGATTAAAAATATTAGACTTTGGTCGCTTCCAATTAGCAATATTTTTGGGTACAACGAGTTTGTTTCCATAAACTTCATTTTCTTTTGATAACATCAAGGATAACATTTTTTGATACTCATTAATTTGTTGATAATAATCTTGAGCAAAGCTATCAATTTGAATTTTGTATTCTTTTAATTCCGCAGGATTTAATCCTTCAGGGATTGGTGATTCATCAAAAAACCAAGCCATTCGCTTTTCAACATTGATCCCATTTGTCACTAGCCTTTTTTGGATTTCAATTCTTTGATCTTTAAGATCTTTAATAATCTGCTTTCTAACAGCTTTGACTCTGTCCATGGCATCTGGCGTGACTGTTGCTAACCTCTGTTGACTCCAATTGGGCTGAGGAAAATCAATCAATTTTGCTAATTTTTCAGATTTAAGTGGCCCTACAGATAGCATCTCAGGTGTTATTACTTTTCCTAATAAATTTAACTCCACCGAGTTAAATTTAACAGATTTTTCTCCTTCGTTCATCTGTAGACTCAATAACCAAATCCGTTTTTCTTTATCATCATTAGGAGCAAAGAGTTTAAAATAATCCTTTACCAATTTAGTATTTGAAACCGCCGCTAAAGATAAAATTCCAAGACGTACATTTGGATTACTCGTTGATAAGACTTTGAGTTCTTTATCATTAAGAGAATCATTCTCTGCTAAAATGGAACGCAACCAATATGGATCAAAGGCATGAAATTGTCCGAACACGGAACCTTGAGCTAATACAGACTTAGCTTCAGCAAATCGATTTAATGAAAATAAATTAACTAACAACAATTCCATTGGTTTTTGTAGTGATCCATCAAACTTTTTTTCAGCTGGAATTTTAGAATAAAAAGAAATGACCTTTTCATATTTTTTTCGTTCAAGTAATTTTTGTAAATAATCAGATTTAGCTAAATCAGCTTTTGATGGTTCAGGCTCTAGACTTAAAAATTGAAATAAATATTTTTCATACAATTCAAAATTGTTTTTATCAATGCTTTCTTTAGCTAAACTGAGACTTGACTCGCGAACAAGCGATTTAATTTCTGCATGGAAAGCACCTTCTTTGGGGATGTTTTTTAGATGCAAAACAACATCAGTAAACTTATTCTGATTAAATTGACAAAATATTTTTCTATATAAATTTTCTGGGGTATTTTCTACACGTAATATTTTTATTAAGTAAGGTTCAGCTTCTGCATATTTTTTATCATTCATATAGATAGAAGTCAATTTTTTGGTAAATTGTATCCATTCCTTTGCACTTGGCTGAGTGTCTGCAAAAGTTTTTAATTCACCTATAAAGTCAGCTTGATACTTACCCGGATCGCGCTTAGATAAAGTTTCAAGTGCAATGATGACTTCTACTCTCGCCCGTGGCCAAACATTTTTCAAAGTCTCTTGTCTTAAAACTAGTCGACCAATTCTTAATGAGCAATCAGCATCTTTGAGATACGCACAATTATCCATAGCAATTAAATAAGTCTGAGGCAAACTGGGAGACGTTGGAAACCATGAGACATGGTACCACAAAAATTTTTGTAATTTAGTTGCAATATCGACGTCAGAAAATGCTTCGGGTGTTTTAAGTTTTTTAGAAATTGTATCTACAAATGCTGAAATAGCTTTCTTTACTTCTGTTTCTAAATCAGAACCAAAAGAACGAAATAAATCGGTATCTGGTTTTAAGCTACCTTGTGTAATAAGTGAATCCACTTCCAGTATATCTTTATAAACTTGTTGAGAAGCATAGCCTTTCTGATGTGCAGATAATTTTTTAATCGCCAAAGCGACACGTTTTTCAGGACGCTTTTCTAATCTTAAAATTTCGTTATACAAGACTGTTCGATCTGAATTTCCACTCTGCCGTAAAATAATGAGGTAACAATTGGTGTAAAAATCAGTTAATATATCAGTCGAACTATTTGAAAGATTTTCAACACCGAAGTGAATTATTTCAGTTTCACTTTTATAGGCCGTCACAGTTTGCGCTAAATCTTTAATGGCGTCGACACCAAAATCACCAGCCCATTTTTTTCCTACAATTTTGAGAAATGATTTTTCAGCATTATCAAATTGTTTCAAGGCAAGAAAACACCAGGCTGATTTATATAAGGATAATGCTTTTTCTTCTGGTATTAAACGATTAAAAAATTGATTATAATATGGGAGAGCTTGTTCAAATTTTTCATTTTCAAAATAATGCTCGCCTATAAAAACGGATAAACGCGGTGAAATTTTGGAGTTTGGATCAAGTTTTATGGCTTGTTCAAAATACTCTACCGACTTTACTTCATTGTCCATGTAAAGTGATGACATCCCATACACATGTAAGGCACGAGCCTTAATTGAATCTTTAGGGTTGCTATTACTCGCCTCAGCAGCAGATCTCATTGCTTGATTAAGATAATTTATTTTTTTAACTTTGGCATTTGGTAATTTATCATTGAGGTAGTACTTTTTACCCAGTGATAGTAATGTTACAGATCTTGATAATAAAAGATCAATTTTTTTATCTAAAGATTTTTCAATTGGAATTAATGCATTTAAACCAGTTAATACCAAGTTTAATTCTTTTTCCGTTTTTTCTGTCGTATCATTGCTGGTTGCAAAAAATGAATCAGTGAATTTTTTTTTCTTTTTCTTAGGAGTTGAACTGGTAACACTAACAGGAGTCGCAGGCTGTTTACTATTTGGTTTAGTAATCGTTTTAGCTGGCGTTGCTCCAGCAATCGATTTAACACTAATAATAAAAGTAATACAAAATAAATATAATGGAGTTAAAAATAGTTTAAAAATTATTTTCCGACTGGTGCAGTTTTTTGTACGCATAAACTATCCCCTATAAATAAATGACCACCGATTTCGTCAACCCAGTCCTCTGCATCATTTACTGCCCAAACTTCATCTCCTTGTTCCATTAGTTTAGAATGATCAATGGATTCATGCTTAACGAACGAAAAATCCTTAGATCCTAAAGCAATATTTGAAAAGGCTAAAATTTTTGTTAAATCTCTTTGAAGTCGAACAAGATCATATTCATATTTTTTGAATAATATTTTTTTAATGGCTTGAATTTCTTTTTCTCTTTCATCTTTACTTACATCAATTGAAATATCATCACTGGGTTTCAACATCGTTAATCTTGATAAAGATAATAATTCAATATCAGATCGCGCCCACTCTTTAAAAAATTTCTGATCCCCTTTTTCAATCTTTGACTTTAAATTTGTTATTGTTTTTTGTAAATCTTTGAGATCGTCATCGCGACAGAGTTTTTTAAATATATACGCTTTAATTAAATAGCTTTCAGGTTCTAAGTAGTTAGCAAAATAGGATGACTCTTGCGAAGCAATAGCACCAAGTGCCAAATCAATTCTTCCAGCTCTAAAACTAGTCCACATTTTTTCAAAAATGACTTGTCGAATTCGAGGGTAATTTTTGGGAATCCAGTTGTAGACCTCTTGCGCTTCTTTCAGTCTTCCCGCTCCAAATAATGCTCGTCCCATAGATTGTAACGTGACTGAATAAAGAAGTAAATTTTCTCTTTTTCCTCTTTTAATTTCATTTTTTAAGAACAAGGCTACAGACTGATAAAGTTTAAAGGCTCCATTAAATTTTTCTGCAATCAATAACTGATCCGCTTTATCAAGAGATTCGTTTACAAGACGCTCTCTTTCACCTTCTTTTGGCTCTGAAGGACGTATTTTTTCCCACTTGTAAACAATATCGTATCCCACTTGTGGATTAAATATAACATATTTACGAATTTCACTCCATTGACGAAAGGTTGGAGTTTTTTTTGCTATTTTTTTAATTAAAATTCTTAATGATAGCGGGTCGTATGCCGCGGCATTCAATTGAAAGTGATCTAATAATTCCTTCAGACTTCCTTTTTCTGGTTTTTTATAGATTAGACCAGCAGCATTAGCAGGAATTCCTATTGTTGTACCAAGAGGAATACTTATGAACACCAACGTAAGAATGGACAAATGCATTTTTGAACATTTTGGCATGCTATTTGGCCCTCCTTAGCCTTATTAATTACCCTCAGCTACAAATAAAATACTTTGAAATCCACTTTCACGAAAAAATTTACTTGCGTCAAAAATGATGTCATAAGGAACATGACCATCAGCAACTAAATTAAGTAAGATCCCTGACGTCTTTACTTTTCCAGGAATATCTTCAATATATTTTTTAATACTTTGCACAAGTGCTTTTTTTTGTGCTTCGTTATCACTTTGAATAACATGAAGTGGAACCTTTTGACCTAAAAATTTTATTTCTACTTCATTATTAAATATAATAACTTGTGGAGCATTTTCTAAAATTTCTTTATTGGAACTTTTAGGAAATTTCAATCCTTGAGGAATAATGATATCCTCTTGTCCAATAACAGTTCCCATCACTAGAAAGATAATGAGTATCGCACAAATGTCGATCATGGATGTTAAGTTTAAAACTATAATTTTGTGTTTTCCACCTGTTGATGCACTCATGCTTATTCCTTTGTCGCATCAGCTAAACTGTATGAGTTAAGTACGATATCTGGCAGAATTTCTCTCACCCCATCCATCGTTGATATCAGCCACTGGTACGGAACCTTTGATTGCATACTGATTTGAATTGTTTTTTCCTCTGGATATTGATCTTTAAAACTTTGAATCATTTTCTTAATTTCAATTATTGAATTTTTTTGACTTTTAAAGATATCTTCCTTTAGTACCAAAGTCTGTGTTCCAGGCTTTGTACCATTCCATTTTAATACCAATTTTATATCCTCTGTCTTAGCTCCCATAGAGAGAACCAATAATTTAGGGTTCAATGGAACCCTTGTTGAGCCAGATTCAATCGAAGACGTTGCAGAAGGAGGAAGTACAATTTTTGTCATTCCAATCATTGAGGCCGAAAGTAAAAGAAAGAATACAATAGAGACAAACATATCCAAAATTGGAACTACGTTTAATTCGCCAATTGATTTTTTCTGCCTCTTCGGAAACCAATACTCATTCATTCACTGCGCCTCTTTCAGATTGCTCAACCCAAGTAACTAATTTATATCCAAGATCTTGAGCATTTCCGACAATTTCTTCACCTTTTGATACACAGAGAGAGTGGATTACCATGGCTGTAATACCCAGAACGAGTCCTGCGGCAGTGGCATACATGGCTTCAGAAATACCGAGACCTAAAATCTCGCCTTTTTTAGATGGATCCGCTTCAGCCAGTGCTTGGAAGGTTTTAATTAGTCCCGAGATCGTTCCCAATAATCCCAATAAAGTTGAAACCCCTGCAATCAAAGCAATAAGTGAAACGCGACGTTCACACTTTTTAGTGACCTCTAACACAGCTCCACCAAGAGCTGATCGCATCGCTTCTCGTCCGTGCTCCGCAGCCAGTAAACCAGACTTCGCTACATTGAGTTCTGGAGAATCGGTAACCGTGTTACAAATTTGCAAAGCATCTGTATACGATTTTTTTAATATAAAACCTTGAATTTTCTGGATCGCTTGTTCAACATCTAAAGAGTATTTAAAATACAAAACATAGGCTCTTTCAAGAGCCACAACAATCAGTAAAATACCAGCGAGAAGAATTATCCAAGCGGTTACCCCGCCTTCCTTTAGTAGTATCTCTAAACTCGACATCTTTCCTCCTAATTAAAATCATCATTAAAAATAGAAAACTAAACCACCCTCAATAAAGAGAATTGTATTAAATTTATTTTTTTCTTCTTCCGTGAATCCTACAAAAGTTTGCATATGGTGAAATCCAGCAGCAATCCTGACATTAAAATATTTAGCTGCAAAGTAGGTCTTCCCACCCATCAAGGCATATCGCATACCTTTTCTTTTTAACTCTGGAAAATCCATTTGATAGACACCCACTTTAAAAAAAGTGTCACTACGAAACATGGTATAGGGACCCCAACTATCCTTACCATACGCAGGCGCCCAAAGTAATTCTCCACCAATTTGAGTTTTAGGTTTCGCGTAATCAATTCTGATTGTTTTTCTCACAGACGAGTTTTGATCATAAACTTCTAAATTACCGAGCATTTTTACAATTCCCCGCTCTTGTACAATAAAACCTGGGGCATAATTAAGATAAACCTCCCAGAAGTCAGTCAGCGCATACCCCAAATTTAAATTCATAGTATAAAGACTGGCGGGTCCATCCGAAAAATCAATGCCGAGATTAGGATTAAATAGAAAATGTTTGGCTTTAATTTTGGCTTTTCTTTGCACAACAACCATGTCGCGAAAAACCTTACTCACGTTTTCACCCACTTCCAGGCGAACTTCGGGATTCAGAGGTTCAGCTTCCTCAGATTCTTGCGCCGCTTGAACCTCAGTGTTGGACGTGTCCGAGGCCATAGCCACATTTTGGGCATGCCCATAAGTTAATGAAAAAAATATTAAATTTAAAATCATCCATGATTTGCTCATATGAAAAGAATAGAGGTTTCTTCTATATCTGTAAAATCAATTTCAATTTCAGGACTAAAGGATAGGGGGCTCGATTTATTCGAGCTCTATTTTTTTGAAGTTCCTCATTGCATTGAGCTAGACTTTATTCTAGTTGGATTTTTTTCATATTACTCTAATTAATGATTATGAAATCTTCGCAAGGAACTCGACAAGAGTCTGTACTTATTACTAGACTACTTAAATAGTAAGTCAAATTGTTACCGACACTGACTTTAAATCGAGGAATAATTATATTTCAATTAAGGATTTAATTCGTTTATTTTATTTCAACTTTTAGTAATTTGGTAAGTTGAGAATATCTGGTCGTCGAAAATTAATATAATGATCATGAACCCTTTCGTATAAGTTAGTAATTTTGTCTTTTTCATCTTTACTTAAGCGATTGAAGAGAGTATCCCATTGTTGTGTAGCTTTGAGTTCATCTATTTTTTCAACAAATTCAAATGCATGACTTCCAGAAAACTTTTCCACTCCCTGTAAATCGAGAGTCGATGCAAAATTGGCATCATCAATCTCTTTTTTTGTAAAAACTCCCTTAAGTTTTGTTTCAAAGATTTCCTTCATCGTTTGTCCATCTTTGATTACAGGCCTAAACTTTAAATGTTCATTAAGCTCTCCTCTATTTTGACCTGGACTAGCTTTAGTTAAATCAGTCTTGATGATTTCTAAATCTGGTTTTGCTTTACTGGCTGCTGAGGCAGATGTAACTGTTTCTCTCGTCGTCTTTCCATTAGAATGATGAATATTTTTTTCAACAGTTGCTAGCTTAATTTTGTCACCATGACTCTCAGCGAGACTATAAGCCTTTGAAGAACCTTGGTTGATCTTTTTAACTGCAGAATCAAGTGCGCTTGCAAATAGGTTTGTGGCTTTATCATCTTCTGGTATCATGCCGCTATAATTATCATTTTTAAACGCTTGCTTTTGTTTTAATTTTTCACGCATCTCTAAAATTTGTTGTACTTGATTTTTAGTTAATTGATTTGGATTATTATTTAGTAATTGAGTTAATTGACTTAATGAATCCTTGTCCGCACTCGTTAATATTTGACCATTAACAGGTCCTGAGCTTCTATCCTTTAATTCTTCTGCAAATTTTTCAGCTTTACGAGCTTGACTGTTTTGAGTAGATATCAGTTCCCGTGCGCGATGTTCTCTTTTAGCCTTTACCGATTCTTTGAGTTCATTTAATAACTTCTGCTCTAAGTCATAGGGCGAAGGTGGCTTCAATAGTTTCGGATCAACTTTGCTTAATCTTGCAGTTAAGTATTCAATCCCCGACTCCACATCTTCAAGAGACATACCTCTAGCGTCTCCTTGCCTATTGAGTCTCGCATTTAATAATCTTCGCTTAGCATCCATCACTATTTTTAAACTTTCGTTATTGTCTAAATAACTTTTACTTTGAAGCGCCTTTGTTTGATAATCCAACATCAGCTCTGCACCCTCATTAAATTTGGGATCATTACCTTTTCTAATAAGTGAGACTGTATCTGAAAACATGTTCTTTGCATCCGATACGTCATCAGGATATTTTGTATTAAATTTAAAATGCTCAGAAATCTCCTTACTATCATAAGCTGGAAGAGGATTTGAATTTGCTTGATTTCCCTTGGCTGCAAAGTTTGTTGGATTTGGATTTTGTACAGCGCCAGACTTACCTATTGACGTTTCTGGTGTCACATTATTGCCCAAAGGTGGCTTGACTACATTTGGATCGGAACCTTCATGGAGAACTCGATCTACAGCTGTTTGAATTCCGCTGCAAGATTGGTTAGCCTTGGAGAATGAAGCTAAAAAAAACAGAACGATCACACCTAAGGAAACTACTTTATAGTACATACACTAGCCTCCTTGGCCGCCTCTGCCAGATCTTTTATTGTCCTTCCAGGATTTTTACGAAGCAGCTCTAAGAATCTCTCTTTGCCGTTTGGATTGTTAGACACTGCCAGTAATGCTGCAGATAAATCATCGGCGTTGATATTTTGATCTTTGATTATCTTAGATATTTGTTTAATCTCTGAATCTGAAATTCCATCTAATAGCTTTCGAAATCCGTTTTCAATAGTTTCAATATTTTTTAGATCTTTTCGCCCCTTCAGAATTGATTCCATAAAAGGAGACGAGCGGATTTTCATAATACCCGTCACAAGAGATGCATTCGTCGCACTAGCTATCAGTAAATTGGACATGGACTTATTCCACTGTTCTTCGATTGCACTGATTCTTTTCATATCCACGCTCGAGCTTGCATTCGCCATCCGACTAGCCTTGATTTCATCACTCATTCCTGAAAGATGGGTAAGGTGACTGCTGTCGACCACCACATGAAGGGCTTGCGAGCCCGATCCTGTAATCATAGAACCCGTCATAATTTGTGAAGCGATATTTGTATTTGTCAATACAGCACTACCAACTGCCCTGACACCTATTTTCCCAAGTGATAGAACCCCTTTTATGAGATAGCCACCACCACCCAGTGCTAATAGGCCTAATGAAGCTGTATCAACCACATTAAGAAAACCTTCTGCAGTCTTAAGATTCTTCTTAGTGTTCGTATCGGATTTAATGACATTATCTGCTGCTGTACAAATATTTGAAACGAGTTTAGGGTTCACAACTAACATTTGACCCGCCATTGCGGGGTCTGATTTTAATAAATCTTCAAAATTATTTGCATCCAGTATACTTTTAGTAAAATCACCTACTTTTGATTCAATTTCTCCTAATGCTAGGCTGATATTAGTCTTGGCCGTGGATAAACATCTCTGTGAATTCTTAATATTTGAATTATTAACGCAGGAAATTCTATCATTGATTGGTTTATGTTTAGGAAACCTGGTCTTTCCTGCAATGAGAAACATTTGATTGGCATCATCAGGTGTTAAAACTCCACCTGTAAAGGCACGTATGTGATTCGTTAAAACCAAAGCACCGGCCGGCTTACTCGTTAAATTTTGATAGGTTTTAAGGTAATCATCATATGCACTTTTAAATTGTTCCTCATTATCTGTATTTTTGGCATCTTCCATTGTTTTAATTTTTTCATTTAATTCTTTAACGTCAGCATTAATGACGCTGGTTAGTTCATTGATGCTGTATTTCGATAATTCATGATCGTTGACCTCTTCAGTTCGCATACTCTTTATTTTATTTTTAAATATCTCTTTTTGCTCTTTAGTGCATGTTTTGCAGACCTTAAATAGCAATTGACTCATCCCTTTTTCATCATTTTCTTTTGGTAAGGGTGTTGCTCCTTCAAATTTTGTACGATAATCAAAGACCACTCTCGCCGCATTTTCGATGGAATTTTTTTGCACAAGATCTTTAATTGCTACAAAATTTAAAGCGTCTTTGATCTCTCCAAAATCAAAACTTATTTGCCGTGCCGTTTTTCCACCAGTATTTTTAATAATACAGGAGTCAGAACTCGCACCAGAAAGTAAAGCATTTTGAATCCCACGGGCATCATCCTTATCAGAAAAACATTCTGCTAATTTATCTTTAATAAGTGCGAAATTATTCATTTTATTTTGTGCTTCTGTAGGCAATGTTTTTGCAAAATCACGAATATCATTTGAATTTGAGGATAATAGTAAAGATGGGTTTTCAGCCAATTGACTCATAGTAAGCCTAGCCAAAGCTTGAAAACTGAGTAAATTAATAACAATAATAAGGAATCTTAAATTCATCTTATCAGTGTTTCGGAATTTCTACTGTTTTTTCAAGTATGATGTATGAAGTAAATTCATAAATCTATTGAATGTAAAGAATTGAACTCGACAGAAGTCCTCTTTTTACTACTATACTCCAACGTCTGTTTTTGTGGGTCGTCTTTGAAATGGATAGACTTTAGTTTGAATTGTCTTTGGTGTGGAACGGCTTTGACCTGGAACTTCTGTGGTGTGGGTAATCTTAGGTTAGCGCTTTGAGTTTTGGACTTTGAGTTTTGGGCTTTGAGTTTTGGGCTTTGGGCTTTGGGCTTTGGGCTTCGACCCAGCCAAAAGGCTTAATTTGACAACACTAAAGAGGGGCTGGCGACAGAGTCGTTGAAGAAGACCCTCAATAATATGACTATTTTTTATTCACTACCCTGCAAATAAACCTAATACTTCTATTTTAAATTATTGATTCAATGAGTAAAAGTACTTATGTTATCGACTCAAGAGGAATTAGCTCATTAAAAAACACTCGATGGAGTCAAAAATGAAACTGGTTATTTTAATTTTGTCAATTTCGCTCTTCGCTCTTCCTAACTTTGCTTCTGAATTAATACTCTCTAAAGCAGAGGCTTTGAATCAGGGCTTTAAGAAAACAATTTCTAAAACTCATTCTATTGAAAGATCCTTTAAAAGAGCAAAGAAACCAACGAGCGAACTGACAAAAAATTCACTTCCCTGGCCTGTCGAATTCATTGACCAACAGCATACCATTGGCAATAGCATGGTCGAGTATCAAAATTACTCTAATGAAGCCTACTTTCATGGAGGCGATGACTTAAGAGTCACCTCTGCAGCCGAAGTTAAAGCTCCTATTGATGGTTTTTTAGAAGGACATTACTATACTTATGTGACAGATCCAAATACGGGTCAGCTTACCAAATACAGTAAGCCAATGAGTGAAGGCGGAGACGATCTTTATTTTGAAATATCCATTCAAACGTCCAATCATTATTCTTTTGAGTTTCATCATGTAAACCCCAAAACTTTACCACAACCAATCTATGATATGATTTTAAATGGTGGCGGCTCTATCCACCAAGGTGATCTCATCGGATACACCTCAACTTGGCCTGTTGTACGTTATGGTGATAGTTATCATCACATACACTACAATATTATTTCATCGACTGGAGTTAATTTAAACCCAGAATATTATTCGCACGAATTAACTGACACCACCGCTCCAGAAATTAATCATATTTTTGCCATTTATAGAGATAAAAAAATTGAAGTCTTAAATCAAAAACTCAGTGCTGTACCAGAAGAAATTATTCTCGAGAGTACTGATAAAAAAGGTAACAACATTTACCCCCTTCCTCCAGTATTTATTGAAGCTCGCTGGAATGAGAACAATAAATCCGGATGGGATTTTACACAAAATTTATTTAGTAATTCAAAACAGTTTCCAGATATTCGAAATGTTTACGCTACCAATTTAAGACTCTCAGATGGACGTACCTTTTCGACTGAGGGAAACTACAACAATGTTCAATTTTTATTTCGGTTGAAAATTCCACCTACAGCAATAGGTCCCATCACACTAACGGTGAAAGATGTTTCTGGAAATACCAAAACGAGAGTCTTAAATATAGAATAATAATTGTGATTAGCAAAACCGAATGATTTTTTTTAAATTTTGAACTCCGAACCACGAGTTCGGAGCGGAGCCTGAGGGGACATCCGCGTCTCAAACGAGCATTGACACTTATCCCCGAAGGCGAGCACCGCATGTTTGAGAGGTGCGGAGTTCAAAATTTAAAAAAAAATCATTCGGGCTAGCTTGCGATTACCCAACCCACGTAGTCAAATTTACAAATTTACATATAAACAAATTTTGTCATAATTATTGTCGTAAATGAAGCAAAACCGCCAATAGACATATGAATTTTGAAATTTAGTCTAACAAAGATTCTCTTAAAACTTGTATTCCACTCTCAACAGATAATCATTGCTCAAACCACCAAGTCGGAACTCACTCTCTGCAGAACCAGCACGTGTTCCCATAAAAACGGATGCGGTCAAAGCTTTATAGCCAGACCAGATATATCCAAATCTCATATAATTTCCTTGATCAATTTGATTATGCACCAAAATAAAACTCAAATCGGTGTGTGTTAAACTCCAAGGTTGGGGAAGATAAATCGAAGCGGCCAAATATCTTTGTGCAACATAAAAAGGGATAAAACGATTGCTTGAAATCATTAAGGGATACTCGTCAGTACTTGTTGCTCCACCAGAATTAGAAAAGGACTCTAAGTTAAGAACTAAAAAATTTTTGTCCGTATACTGCCATTCGTAACTCACTCCAGAGACAAACGATGTGTTCTCTTGAGTTTTCTGCATTGAGCCTTCAAAATAAAAATCAAAGGGACCGAGTGCAATACTGAGATCTCCAGCGCCTCGACCCTCTTGATTTTTTTTACCATAGTAAGAAAAGCTCAATTCACCTGAGGTTAATGAACTTGGTAAAGGAAGTTCGTAACGAATGGCATGACCAGTTTTTTGCACATCATTTTTTTCATCAAACTGAGCGATATAATACAAATTTGATTCATTGATTGGCAAATGCAGTTTTGCTAAATGAAGACCCGCACGACGATCTTCTTTTTCAACTAAACTTTTGACCTCTTGATTTAAAAAATCGGAAGGATTCCAAAAGTGACCAGAACCCCACTTTATTTTTTGCACTCCTAAACTGACAAAAAGTTTTTTCAAGATTGAGAATTGTACCTTTAATTCATCAAGTTGAGTGCGAGTTGTTTTTTCTTCTTCATTGGTAATAGGGTTAATTGAATTATTTGTGGTATCTGCCGTACCATCATAGGAGACTTGTCCGCGAAAAAATAAACGGAAATCATCTGAAAATTTATTATCGAGATAGAGAGATAAAATAAAAGGATCTTGAAAATAATCGTCTCTATCAACAACCATATTATTAATTACAATTTTATCAAACTGATAAAGCGTCACATCATTTCTAATGGAACCACCAAAATCGACTTTATCATTTCCTGTATCAGACTTTTCATTTTCACTGAGTCCAGCATCCTCTGAAAGCCCTTTTTCGATTTGATCTTTTTCAAACCCATTCTTTTTAGAATTATTTGAATTAAAGGGAAACTCATCTGAGCGAGCAGAGTAAACAAAGAATGTAATCAGTATTGGCAGAACAAATATTATGTAACGCACAAAATCCCTCTGTCTCAAGTTACTTTTTAAATTAAAGTTTCATTAAAGTTCTATTAACTACTTTTTATTTCAATTTCATGAAACCGATTATTAATGTGACTTAGATTCAATCCAAGCTTTTGTAAAGATATTCTCATCTAATTTTTGAAGTTCGACATCTTTAAAAGCAATAATAGTTGAGTTTCCTTTTTCGAGTTCGTCAAAGACGCGGATTTCTTCTGGAACATAAACTTCAGATTTCTTAGATTCACTGAAGATTTTTTTCCATTTTGGATAAAAAGTCGACCTCATAAGTTTTCCACTGAGGGCATATTCTTCTCTTTTTAGTAAATTTCCGTCACTCTTATCAATCCAAAGTTTTAAAACGGGATAAGAGACATCAATTCCTTCTTTAACTGTTAACTTCACAACATAAGTATTAAATTTACCTAATTTATCCATTGAGTCTGCCGTTGCAATATATTCTTCTGCCATTCTTGATTCATCAAAATCATTTCTTCTTGAGTTTGTACCACCAATTTTTTCTCGTTCTGTTCGTCGTTCCCACTTGCCTGTGCCAGGTTCAAAATTCCAAAGATTTTTATCAATCTTTAGATAAGCTTTTCCAGAATCTTCTTTGGGTTTATTAAAAATCATCATAAACTTATCTAACCCATCACGACGATAAATGGTCGATTGAATCAGCTTGGGCTCTTTATTTTTTTCAATTTCTTTCATAAAAGCTGTGGCTTTGTAATCACCTGAATTTCTCTGCCGTTCATCTAAACTTTTTACTAATTCTGCCGCCTTAGAATTGCCAAAATCAGCATCTTTACTTTTAGCGGCAGTTTCTTTCACTATTGGTACAGCCGTCTTACCTTTCGTTTTAGTTTCTTTTCCTTTTGCTGATACATTGATATAAACTATGAGTATAATTTGGAATAAAATTAGAGGTAATTTAAATTTGTTTATTTTTAATGATCGATTCATATCTTCATCCTCTTTAGATTAGTTGATATTTTGAATTGCAGACACAGGCCGCAACCTTGTCGCTTGCCATATAGGAAATAAAGAACCAAACAGTAGAAATGTCAGCATAATGATGAATACTTGTATAATTTGCAACCAGCCTATCTCAAAAGACAAGGTGTTTGACATTAAAAAAACTCTTAAAGTTTCAACAGTAAGTGGTATTTTAAATAAATTCAATAACTTAACAATACACGTCCCCAGAAAAACTCCCAATAGAGTGCCTCCAAAAATCAGAAAAAAAGATTCCAACAAAAATAATATGAAGACCTGAATTCGTTGGAGTCCAATGGCCCGCAGGGTTCCGATTTCTGAAGTTCGTTCACGGATAGACATCCAAAGGGTATTCATTAAACCTATCACTACAATAATCAAGAGCACTATCACTAATGCATAGCTCATGCTTGTCAGCAATTGAACCACCCACTTGAGAAAAGATGTTTCATCTTCCCAAGTTGTAATATCAATACGTTGCCCCGACCAGGACTCCCCTGTCACGCGGTCAATTTTGATGAAAAAAGGTTGAGCCTCTTTTTCCATCATCGCATACCCTTTTTGGGCTAACACTTTTCGAAGCTTTTCTTCAACCTGAGGTACAAGAGAGATATCTTTTAAGAAAAGCATAATCTGACCCGTTGTCTCTTTTTTAATTTGATAAATCTCGCGAGCATCATCGGCATGTATAAATAAACTGAATTGCGACATCAATCCTAGATCGCGCAACACAGCCACCACTCGTAAATCTTTTGTATTACTCATATTGCGATAAGTAGGCATTGAAACTGTTACCATATCTCCCACATGAACTTTGAGTTTTTTAGCTTGAGAAACAAATAACACCAGAGTTCCTCGAGTCGCCAGTTGATCAATATGCCCTTCGATCGTTTCCCCATTGGATTTAATCTCCGAGGTGTCCCAATATTCTTTAATCGGTGCCATTTCTAATCGATTGAGAATTTTCTTCTCTTGTTCATAATTAACACCCCACATGGGAACCTGTAAGGAATCGGATTCTGAGATCACACGCCCATAAGCTTTGACACGATCGACTATCAACTCTAATTCAGGAATTTCCTTTTGGGCGATATCAGCCAACTCTTTAAAATGCGTAACTGTTGGAGAAGCCGAACTGGGTGTGATTTTGTAAAAACCAGCGATGTTTACATGCCCAGACATAAGTGCCGTACCATTATTAATCATAGTGGCTTGCACGCCCTGAATGAGTGCTAATAAAAAAGTTAATACTAAAGCAATGCCAGCAACCACGCCACCCAGGATCAGCGTTCTGGATTTATTTTTAAATAGATTTCTTATCGCAATAAGAGCAAATATGTACATAAATTAATCTCTATTCTGCATCGCCCGCAATGGCGATATTTTCATCGCTCTCCACGCAGGATACTGTGTTGCTGCAAATGAAATCAAAAGAATGACAATAAAAACAAAGAGTATTTGATCCCAATGGGTATAGAAATAAAGTTTAGGACCTGAAAAGAAAAACTTAGCAACATCTCCTTGAGCTGGAATTCCTTCTTTACCTACAGTTTTAATCACTAGAAGCGCTAATATTGAGCCAATTAAAGAGAAAAGGATGCTCGTTACTGCTGTTTCAATTAAATAAACTTTATAGAGAAATGATTTAGGAGCACCAATGGCTCTCATCGTTCCGATTTCTTGTTGTCGATCCAAAGTTGCCATCAATAATGAATTCATAATCATCAGAGAGGCTATAATAAAGAGAATCAAAACAAAACTAAATAAAATTATTCTTAAGGCGGTTGTCATTTGCCCAACGATTCCGCTCGCCTCACGCCAATCAACCGCTTTAATTCCTAGTTTTTCATTTTGATTGATTTTTTGAATATCTTGAAGAGTCTTGGCTAATTGAGTCGGATCCTTTAAAAAAATTGCCGCATTAATAAAGACATCACTTTTTTCATCTTTAAGTCCTAATGACGTCGTTGAGTCTTTCTTAGTTTGGTGGTCCGAAGCCTCAATGTCTACTGCAATATCCCCATGACGGGTCTCAGGACTGCTACCTTCGCTGCCTTCTGTTTTTCCAAACAAGGCATCCATATCCTCTTTACCCAACTCCTTAATACCCATTTCACTTTCTATTTCTTGATTTTGTTTACGTCGCGACTCGGTTAAAAATCCGTAGAGATCACGAAAGGAATTAAGATCAATCAAAGAAAAATTTCCGGCCAAAGGTGAATTTTCAAAACTTTTAAAATGGAATGTACCCCAAACTTTAATATTGATGGCTGAAGAACTTCCCATTTTGGTCATCGCCGTGAGAGGAACTGAATCTCCAATAGCAATTTTATAGAGCTGAAAATAGGGTGCCATTTCTTTGTAAAAAAAATCATATCGAGAGATAAAATTGTTTTCATTCAGCTCAAAAAATGAGGCCAAGATTTGTCGAAGATCATCTTGGGATTCATTTAAAAATGTTTTAAGTTTTTTAATTAACTCCGGTCTATAAGAATAATCAATGGTCAAATAAAGTTCAGATATTTGTTCTTTATTAGCTTTGATGAGATCCTGAAGCTCCTTTGAAGAAGAAATCTTTTTGTGTTCTTCAATAATTGATTTTTTAATTTCATCTAACCTACGAGCAATTCTATTTTTAACCATGGTTTCATAAATATAATCTTGAATAAGAAAACCGCGCTCTCCCTCAGGGATCATTTGTCCCTTCACAATTTCAAATTGCGGGAAGTTAGTTTTGAATGCCTCTAAATCTGTTCCTAAATAACTAAAATAAAGCATATTATTGTCAAAAATAAGTGGAGCTACTTTATTCCCAATGAACTCTAACTTGCTTTCAAAGTTTCTATCAAAGTCATCCCAAAACGAAGGTTCAAGAACTATCTCAAGATTTTTTTTAGCAGCTTCTATTTCGCCCTGAGCATCCAGTATGACCTCGGCCCTATTATCTTTGACCCCTTCTTTCAGATCTCTTAAAAGAAATTTTAACTGTTCCTTGCCATTGTTAATTTGATCCGTTGTCACATGCTCTTTTGCTAATACTTTTCTTTTGTACAAATCCCTTAATTTTTCGACTTGTATATCAATAACATTTCCAGGATTCATTAAAGCAAAATTACCACCCATCGGAATAATCGAACGTATATTGGGAATTGCGAGCAAAGTTTTTTTAATTTTTGAAAAATTAGCAACATAACCAACGTCAGAGGGTGTTCCATCAATGTTTCCAAAAACAGATAGTTTTTCTTTAGCCTGTTCAGAATAAATTTGAAGATCACCTGTCACGCTTTGGGTAATTGAGTTTTTCATTCCTGAGGATATGGCATCAACAATAGAGTTCCCCAATACTGCTAAAAAAGAACCAAAGATCAAAATGCTTCCCACAATGAGAGTTTTCATTTTGTGTAAAAATATATTTCGAAATGCAAATTTTAGCAGAATCTCATTCATTTCAGAATCATCCCATCCTGTAACTGAATGATACGGCGGGCTTGTTTCATAATTGAATGGTCATGGGTTGAAAAAATAAAAGTTGTTTTATCAGAGCTATTGATCTCTTTCATCAAATCAATAATACTTTGTCCCGTTTTAGAGTCTAAGTTTGCTGTCGGTTCATCAGCTAAGACTATTTGAGGTTTTGTAACGAGAGCTCTAGCAATTGCCACCCGCTGCCGCTGCCCTCCAGAAAGCTCTGAGGGGCGATGTTTAATATGCTTTGTTAACCCCACTCTTTCAATAAAATAATGAACTCTCTCTTTTCTCGCCTTACTCGTAAGATCATTTTTTAATAGCAAAGGGAACTCAATATTATCATACACATCTAAGACAGGAATTAAGTTAAAGGACTGAAATATAAATCCAAGCGTGTTAAGTCGAAGGCTTGTCAGTTCATGATCATTGAGAGTCGATGTTTTTTTGCCTGCAATAATCACATCACCTTCTGTTGCCGTATCAACACAACCAATTAAGTTTAGAACTGTTGTCTTACCACTCCCCGAAGGGCCTGCAATCACAGTAAACTCACCAGGATCAATAGCAAAACTCACACCTTTAAGCGCCTGAACGGGAACATTTCCCAAAAAATAGTCTTTTTTAACATTAATTAATTCGATAGGATGCATAGACTGCAGAATATCAAAAAAAAGTGTAAGGTGCCAGCTAAATTGATAAGTTAATACTAATTTGAGTGCTTCGCTTCGGAGAGAGGAGTCTTTTAGCTGAATTTAAGTGAGGAACACATGCTCTGAGCACCATGGTTTGGCCATGACAAAATTAAAAGGTATGGAAATACTGTTAAGACAAAAGTACTTTATAAAGAACTTCTAAGTATGATTGCAAATGGCAAAACTCTATGCCAGCATGAGGACAATGCAGTATACCAATCCTAAAAGACAGTGATAGAATAGGGGTGATAATGAATATTGCGGCTATCGATATTGGATCCAATGCTATTCGCTTGGTCATTGCAACCCAAACTAAAAATAGATCACATAAAGTATTACACAAATACCGTGCCCCTGTTCGCCTGGGTGCTGATGTCTTTAATCAAGGTAAAATCTCTAAAGAACATCTTGCCCAGCTTATTCAAACATTCAAAATATTCCAAAAATTATTATTAAAGCATCACGTTCAAAATTATTTTGCCGCAGCGACAAGTGCCTTTAGAGAAGCTTCGAATCGAATATTTATCATTGATCAAATTTTTAAAAAAACCAATATAAAAATTCAACTCATCGATGGTTTTCAAGAAGCTAAATATATTTTTTCGGCGGTTCAAAGTAATATTAACCTGCTTCCACATAATGCATTATTGATCGACATTGGTGGCGGCTCAGTCGAACTCACTTTTGCCTTTAAGGGAAAACCCATTGCAACTAAAAGTTTTTCGCTGGGTACAGTTCGTTTAATTGAAACACTCAAGCGCAACAAATTAAAGGAATCAGATCTTCCCTTTTTATTAGTTGATGCCATCCCCCAAATTCAAAGTTTTCTCTCTGCCCATCGCTCAAAAAATTTTCCACCACTATGCCTAATTGGAACTGGTGGAAATGTTGAAGCAATGGGAAAGCTAAAATTAAAACTGCTGGGTAAAAAACCTTCGTCCCCGCTCACTCTCAGTGAACTAAATCAATTAATACTATTGATTCGCAAAGTTCCACTGAGACAAAGGCCCGTAAAACTAGACATTAGACGAGATCGTGCCGATGTGATTTTACCTGCCATGATGATCATTAAATTACTGATGTTACAAACCCATTCACCCAAATTAGTGATCCCCTATGTTGGTCTTAAAGATGGACTCCTTAATTCATTAAATCAAAAAATCAGCGCGACCTTAGAGCGCTCTAGCCTACTCATTTAAGAGATTTATTGTCATTATTTAATCTATATGGCCAAAAGAACCTCCAAAAAAACATCAAAAAGTTCAAAAGCTGCCAGCACTCACAATGAAGTGCATGCTTCATCGCCTGATCACCTCAATCGTGATTTAGGGTGGTTAAATTTTAATGCCAGAGTTCTTCATGAGGCCAGAGATGAACGCACCCCCCTTTTAGAGCGCCTCCGTTTTATAAGTATTTTTTATTCTAATTTGGATGAATTTTTTATGAAAAGAGTTGGCAATTTAAAGCGGCATGTTTCAGCTGGTGGATCACATAAAACCCGCGATGGACTTTCATGGTCTCAAGTTTTTCAGGATGTAAAAGACAAAATGGTATTATTGATTCAAGAAGGCAATAACACTTTTGAATCGATGATTCGAAATCAACTTAAAAAAAATAATATCGAATTATTAAATTGGTCAGACTTATCTGATTCAGAAAAATCGCATTTGCAAAATTATTTTCGGAAACAAGTATTTCCGGTGCTCATCCCATTATCCGTCGATTCGGGTCATCCCTTTCCTTTTATTTCAAATCTTTCTACATCATTGGGAATTTCTCTTTGTTATCCTGATCGCGAAGATAAATTTTTTGCCCGCGTAAAAATTCCTGGAGCCCTCCCTCAATGGATCAGAACCGATAGCACCAATTATCGGTTTATCAGCCTACTTGAACTCGTGCGGGCTCATATTCACGAACTTTTTCCATCAATGAAAATTATTTCAGTAATGCCCTTTAGAGTCACTCGCGATTCTGAAATTGATCGCGACGAAGAAGATGTCGAAGATTTGTTAGAAATGATTGAAGAAGAGGTTAAACAAAGACGATTTGCATCCATTGTTAGAATAGAGTATTTACAACCTGGTGACCCCTGGATTTTAAAGTTTCTTCAAGACGAGCTTGAACTCTCGAAATCTGATTTATACGAAACGCCGGCTCCTCTGGATTTTCGTGATTTTCGTTTATTAGCAGACTTAGACATGCCCTTATTAAAATATGAGCCATGGTTTCCGCGAATACCAACTCCTTTTCTTGATGAGGCATTAAATGTTTTTAGTCTGATAAAAACTCATGATATTTTAATTCATAGCCCCTACGAAAGTTTTAGCGCGACTGTTGAGCGAATGCTCAATGAAGCCTCCTTAGATCCAAAGGTCCTGGCAATCAAAATGACACTGTATCGAACCGGCGACAACAGCCCTTTCGTCAAGGCTCTCATTCATGCCGCTGAAACAGGTAAACAAGTCGTTTGCTTAGTGGAACTTAAAGCAAGATTTGATGAAGAACGCAATATTCTATGGGCTCAAGAACTGGAGAGTGCTGGAGTGCATGTTGTCTACGGCATCGTTGGACTAAAAACACATACTAAAACTCTTCTCATTGTCCGACAAGAAGAGGAGGGACTTAAATGTTACTGTCATATTGGTACTGGAAATTACAATTCAGTGACGGCAAGACTTTATACCGATTTAGGTCTTTTAACTTCTAAAGAATCCATTACGTCTGAAGTTTTAGAATTATTTAATTTTTTAACTGGACGATCTCTTCATGCAAAATACCAAACGCTATTAGTTGCTCCAGTGAATATGTTTCAGCGATTTCAAGAACTCATTGAACAAGAAAAAAATAATGCCCTTGAAGGACATCCCGCACAAATTATTGCTAAGTTTAACAGTCTTGAAGAAAGACAAATTTCTCAATCACTTTATAAAGCGTCACAAGCGGGAGTTAATATTGATTTAATTGTAAGAGGATTTTGCTGTTTAAGACCACAGGTCACAGGGTTAAGTGAAAAGATTAGAGTGATTTCGATTATTGGACGCTTCCTGGAACACTCGAGAATATATTACTTCAGAGCCAAGGCTGCTGATCCTATTGATGGAGAATTTTATATTGGTTCGGCCGATTGGATGCATCGCAACCTTCACACTCGTGTCGAGACTTTAGTTCCTGTCGTTGACCGTGTTCTAAAAGAAAAACTTTGGGATATACTTCAAACAATGCTTAATGATAAAAGACAAGCCTGGGATATGCTTTCTAACGGTGAATATGTGCAAAGATCAGGTGGTATTTATGGAACGCAGTCGACATTAATGAATGTCACTAAAATCAAATATGGTCATCAGATTGAGGACTTAAAAAATGATTCTGAAAGCGATAAAAAAGATTAAGAAAAAATTACTGAGAATACGAATGAAATTTCTTAAAAATAAGTCCCCCACTATACTTTAAATTTGCAGTGTTAAGTGGCTTCATGCATGCAAACTAGTTACTATCGTTTTATGATGCTCTTAAGCAGCAAATAACTCTTCTAATAATCTCTGATTGTTAGGAGTTAAATCATCAAAAACCAAACGTCGTCGATCTTTTAAATCACCTGACACTTTTCCTTGAAATACCAATTGCTTTTTTATCCCTTTACTTTCAAAGTAAAAAACTATTTCAAAGGGACCACCAAACATTTCAATTGGCAGTGCCTTTTCTAACATCATCCCAGTTAAAGATATATTGAGCGATTGAGTTCTAAAGCTCTTTCCCTTTGCTGCAATCAGAACTTCAAGATTTTTATTAAATCGATTTGCATTCCGGCGATCGGAACCAAAACCCAAGGACGGTGGTTTGGGTACCCCCGAAATTGTTAAATCATCTCCATGAAAATCTTTTGAAGTATCAACAGTTTCTTCTCTTAAAAAATTACGAACTTCGGAGTATTCTTTCGGAATTTGAGTATGTTCGGATACTTCAGTTTTTTCTTCAAAATCATCTTCAAAATGCTTTGAGTTTAACTCTGGCAAGACCACTAGCATTTTCATTTTTGCACTCTTATTATCAACGATATTTTTTAAAGGGATCCAATCACGAAAAAAAGGGTTCCATGCCCACCAGTGTTCAAGATTAAGATTTTTTAAATTAATGATAAATTCTTCCGCCCCAGTTTGAGAAAGTCTTCGTGACACAACTCTCGTCCTAGAATCCACGAATAGCCAGTACGGAGCTGCTGAATCCTTATCTACTTTTCCTGGCCTTCTTTTACTCACGAACTCTCTCCCTCTGCTGATAAAATATATTCACAAAACTGTTGAAATAAACAATACTATTGTCTTATTCAACAAATTCTTCTCTCAACATAATCATTAAGAAGCCGCTTGGTTATAAACAATATCATTTATTACTTTTTGAGCCACGACATTTATTTTTACAAATCTTAACCCCAAACGAAAAATTTCAATTTTTGGATTCACTTCTGATTCCATTTTTTGACAGCTCACCACTTCACATTGAACATTAAAAGCCGGAACCTTTTTGGATGGACGATAGTGAAGTAAAAGCAACTCGCCTTTTTTAAAAGATTGACCTTCAACTTGAACACTCGCGCCACTCGAACTCAATTCAAAGGCTTTTCCATTCCAAAGTTTTTTATTATTGTGAAATACTAAGGACGTCACATGATCAAATCGCGCACTTCTTCTTCGAAAATGGACTGGGCATTGAACTTTATTGTTTTTTAAAAAACTTTTCAATTTGCTTTCTTCAAAATGAACACATTCAGAAATTCGTTGCCACGCATCCATCCCAGACGTCCAAACATAGTCGAACTCAAAGGCCTTTTTATCAAGAAGCATGGTGACTAATTCTTGGTAGTAATAGGGACCTAATTGGTTTTGATCTTTTAATAGATACCAATTATTTTCTGGTATCGAAGCATCAATAGGTTCGGTTATTTCAGAATTTTCAAAATACTCTTTTGTCGGTTTATATTGGGAGAGCCAAATCCATTCTCCTGATTTTGAGTCATAGATATAATCTCGTGGTCCTAAATAATTTGATTTTATTTTATCTTCTATTAGTTCAAGCGAATGAGGGCCTTCTTGATAACCCTGTCTCGAAATAAAATACGCTTGCATAATTCCTCCACTTGAACAAAGTAAAAAAAGCAATTATGGAAAGATTCGAAAATCCTGTGACCTTTATTGGTATAATGTCATCGTCACTTTGTTCAATCTTCTGAGCATTGGCTCAATACAGATTTTACACGAACACCCTCACGGTCACGATCACTGTTACATTAAAAATGAACTAATCACCAATCAAATTCTATCCACTTATTACGGTTCTTACTCTAAACAATGATATCAAGAAATACCGACTCTAAATTAGAACAAAAATGGTGATTCTATTGGAACTAGATTTCAGTCTAGGATACAGACTCAATTTGGCAAAAAAAATAGTTTTTGTCATAACATCACTTCAATAAAGTTAGTCCAGCTCCATCAAAAAATGCGCTAAAGTTTGCACTCCTTGCCCACTGCCTCCTACAAAACTTAAACCACCCATCGGTTTATCATTCCAAGCATAAATATCCAAATGAGCCCAAGCTTGGTTACCAACAAATTTTTCTAAAAAAAGTGCTGCAGTAACGGCTCCTGCAAAACCATCTACTGAATTGGTCAAATGAGCCACGGAGCTTGTCATTTGATTGGCATACTTTGATACAAGCGGCATTCTCCAACATGTTTCACCTGCTGCTTGTGAAGCCTTCTCGATTTTATTTGCCAGCACATCATCATTAGAAAATAATCCCGGAACATCCGCACCAAGCGCCACCTTAATGGCTCCGGTCAGCGTTGCAATATCAATAACAAAACGTGGTTTATCTTTACTTTTCACAGCTACATCCAAAACATCGGCAAGAACTAATCGTCCCTCTGCATCTGTATTGTGAATTTCTACAGTTAAACCATTTCGCGCTTTTAAAATATCTCCAGGCCTAAATGAATTGGGCCCCACCGCATTTTCGGCAATGGCCAAATAAAAATCACAGGGTACATTTAGTTTTACTTCATCAATCCAAGCACAGAGTGCAAAAGTAGCGGCAGCTCCCCCCATATCTTTTTTCATCCATCGCATTCCAGAGGATGGTTTTATATCGAGGCCACCTGTATCAAAAGTAATTCCCTTCCCAATAATAGCTATCGGCTTTTTTGCCTTTTTATTAGGGGGACGATAGGAAAGATGCACCATACATGGTTCGTATTGCGAACCTTGCCCCACGGCAAGATGCAAACCCATTTTTTCTTTCTCTAAACGTGTTTTATTCCAAAGTGTTACTTTAACATTTTTTGATTTATTAAAGTAACCCAGTGCAATTTGAGAAAAACTTTTTGGATTCAGGTCTTGCCCCGGTAAATTAACTAAGTGGCGGGCGAGATTGATGGCAGCAGACATCGCTTGAGCTTGTTTAAGATTTTTTTCTTTCACGGCTTTGCCATGACTCAAAATAACGACTTGGGGAAGCCCCTCTAACATATTCTGACCTTCGTTCAAAGGACGAAATTGATAGGCCCCTAAATCCAAGCCAACTATTAATCCGATTTCTTCTTCCTCTGTGGCTCCCCAAATTTCAATATCCATATGTTTCAAACGATGAGCTTTGATTACAGAAACTAAAGCACCAGATCCATCCCTAGCTTGAGTGTATTCCGAGTCCTCAAAAGCACCACCGTGATTGAATGACTTCTTTACAGCTCGCCGTTGAATCCATACCGGGCCATTTACACCCAAAAAATGGACTGTCTCTCGTTCACTTTTTAAAAAAGATTCTTTTTGATATGCAAGTGCATGTTCCTCAACAATTGCTTTATATTTACTTTCAGGCTTGTGACCCAAGAAAAAATAAAAACCTTGGCCAGGTCCCATAATTTTTTTTGGCATCTCTTTTTTGAACTGAAATGAATCGCTCCACCTTGGAATTTTAATTTTTAAATGCAAAATTACCTCTCTGTATAAAATTTCTATTTTATAATAGTACAACCTTGTCCATTTACAACTTCACCAGCTGGTGTATTAGGACAGCGATCCTCATAATCAGGAATTGAATCATTATCAGCATCAAGCGGACATCCATCGCGATCAACCTTAACTCCTCGAGGTGTTCTAGGACACATATCATCATCATCTAAAACACCGTCTCTATCTCCGTCTTCAATCACAGGTCCAGAATCTTCAGACGAAAGAGGATCAATAATATCATCAGCTAACCCGTGCATTTTTCTTTTTTCAAGTAAGGCATCTCTACTCGAAGTTTTACCTGACCATGTAAAATCCCAACTCCATCCAGCAAAGACTCTCCAATCAGGACTCATCATTCCTTTGAATACTTCTGTTCCGCATCCCACCGTCCATCGACTTTTTTTGGTTTTACCACCTCGAACGCCAAAAATAACTTCAGAAGTAGATATATCCTTTATTCTTTTATATTTTCCTTTGTCGGCAGGAAAGGAACCAAAAAATTCAGCAATCCAACTCATATTACGATGTTTTAAAAACCGACGCTGAAAGGCTGCCGAAGCAATAACCTGATCTTCCAAAGGGAGTATAGGTGCCCCGTCATAAGCTTCACCAGGAGAACGCGCGCGATATCCAGCATTAAAAGAATAGGACTCTACTTCACTCCCCTGATCGTAAACTGCTTCTATTGTTATGATTGGATTTTGTCTGTTACCCAAATATCCGTCTTGACGCGTACTCGGCATTCCAAGAGAGCCCACAAGAGCAAAACCAGTGGGATCATTCGTTAACTCACCACGACGCTGAAAAACATATTTCATTTGAGTGTGAATCATTGTTCCCATGTGTTGGGCAATAAAAGTTTTATCTCCTGAGGGAGTGATCGAGTGATTTAAATTTACGGGAAGGCTTAACCCTAATTCTAAATTAGATGTAATTCCGTAAGCCATTCCAAGTGAAGCCGAAGTGAGCTGGTCCGTAATCTCATGCGGGGTTTGATCGGCACTACCTGGATCAAATGCTACCAAATTGTTACCACTTATAAATCCATAAAAATTCATGCGCCATTTTTTAGCCCGAACACTTTCTGTTGAATGTACCGTGATATAATCAGTTTGATCGGGTGTCGGATTAAATCCTTGGTAGCTCACGCCAAGAATATTCGCTGGCGCTTTATCAATTAAATAAAGTTGAACGAGTAAAACTAATAAAAAAGAATTCCATCCTTGAGAAAAAAAACGCCGCATGCCCACTCCTCTAATCCATTTTGAGTTAGCTCGTTATAGAGAATCAGTTCGGATCTAACGAATTGATTCCCTATAAATCAAAGTCTTATTCTCAATCTTTAGTCACAGAAATCAAAAATGCAAACATTCTCTTGACCTTTTTTAAACAATACGTTCACATGTTTGCATGAAAACTTCGCTTTCTGAAATTGTAAGATTAGAACCATCTGAAACCATAGACACTAAACTTCATTCCTTTAAATCCGGAGACGTTCTCGTGTTATTTGGTGAACTCTTTCAAAAAGGTTACGCTAATGGACTCGTCGATGCAGCTAAAAAAAAGGGATTAAAAATTATTTATTCCACTGTTGGTCGACGCGATGAACAGCAAACTTTAAGACCGCTCACTGATGAAGAAGGAAAAAACTTTACGCCCCACTTTATTAATATTCCGCTGGAATGTGGTTTTGATTTAGAACCCTCAAGTCCAGGAGGCCCCACCCCTGTGGAACTCTGTAAATCCATAGGCTTAAAAGAAGGTATTCAAGGGCGAATTGATCTCGACTTAATTAAAAAGTCTGAGCAACTTGGAGAACAGCGTTTTCGTAGGCAAGTGCGCAACTGGATCCAAGAATTGGAAAAACATATTACTCCAGGAAGTAAAGTTTTAATAGCTCATTTAATGGCAGGCGGTGTCCCTCGATCAAAAATTATTCTGAGTCTGATGAATCGCGCTTTCAAGGGAGTCGGTGATCGCTATTTAAGTTCTGAAGATTTTTGGAACTCTGATCTGGGTCATTTTTGTCAAAAAAGTTTTTCTGAAGTTACTGCCAATAGTTTTAATATTCTTTTAGATGAGACAACAACTCTTCGAAATAAACAAACTGACTCTGGTGGATTTATTCGTTATTCGGCCTATGGGTATCATGGAACTCCCATTTTTTTTAATCAAGAATTGCAATGGCTTTGCTATACACCTTATCTTCAAGGCTTTGCCAAAAAACAACTTGAGGATTTTTCTCGTTACTATTGGCAAAAAGGCATTAAAGCCTGTGTTTACAACTGTCCTGAAATTCTCACCAACTCCAGCGGTATTTTTCCAGGTGTGGAGATTTTTCTTTATCTTCTTTACTTCGAACTCAAACATCGAGACGTCAATCACCCACTTGTCCAGCAAACTCTCACAAAAGTAGAGTCTCTCGTTAAGCCTGGTGGATTTGAACAAATATATCAGCTGATCTCGAGTTTTCTTCAAAGCACCGAAGTTCAAAAAACTTTAGACATAACGTCATGGCCTCAACATTCGACCAAATCTTTAATGGAGTTGATGCTTAAGACCTCCGACGATATTATTGCGCTCCATCTCAACCCGCAAGAACTAATGACAACACCACTGAGCGAACTCATTATATATGCCAGTGGTCACTTAATGCTCGAAGAGTCTTTTAATCCTCAACATCCCGTAGCTTGGATTGGTCATGACGCCATTATTAAATTCTTTGAAGTTTCGAAGTCATTTTAGATGGATCTTTATTCGAATCTTGAAAATTATTTCTTTTTTTAAATATTCTATAAAAAAAACAATAAAGTACATTTTTGTACTCACGACAATATTGTTTTCAAAAAGGGTTTTCCATCCTTGGAACAGACTTTTTATTATAAGAGGGTATAAGAGTATCGTCAATACTATCACTCTTAACACTTCCTATCTCTTTTAGCATCTGATGACATTTACATTTTTAAAGCGGCGTCACAAGTAGTATCAAGGTATGTTTTGAGAGTAGCAGCTGCTGGACTCAGGTTTTTAGTAATAACATCACTATCTTTTATGCTACCAAGATCAATTGCCTTAATGGTATCATTATTAAGAACTTGAATTGCAGTATAAATTCGATAGCCGATATCAGTAGGTGCTTTAATGCTTGTGATTTCTCCTGTTGCCGCTTGATCAATAAGAGCGAGAGTGTCAGATTCAATTTGCTTTTGAAGTTGAATTGTTTTAACTAAACCAATTTTTTGATATTTAATTGTTATTTTATCAGAATAAATTTTGCAATCTAAGGCAAAGGCTTTATCGTCTGGAACAAAACCAGTTTGGTAAATTTTTTCTAATAAAACTCCATTGTAGGCAGCGAAACTTTGGATGCTAAGTAAAGTTAATAGAGTTACAAATATTGCTTTCATATATTACCTCATAGGGTTAGTGGTTAAAAATGGCAGTTCGGACTTAACAGAAAAAAATTATAAGGGCAAGAGGACTAAATAACCTGAGATTGCTATTTAATAAGAGGGCCGTTTTTTCTCACTCTCGCAGAAGATAGTCTTCTAAACACCGATGACGACAATGGCCAAACCAACTGCGAAATTTATTCTTGAATGGTCTATCCTCTCCGATGAGGATTTTGACATCGTTTTTCTTGTAAATACATTTGTTCTGCAACTTCTTCTTTAGTAATTGGAACCATTAAATAACTCGCTTTAATATTTGGATCAAGGTTGGCATTTTCAATTGGGAAACTTTGAGTACTCGATTGTTGTCGATAAAATCTGTTTATCGATACGATTCTTCTAATTGGACGTCCATCCTCGTTAGTCGTGCAAGCATCAATAATTTCTCTTAGAACAGTTTCTCTAATACTTATTTTTCGTCGAAAACCGCCATCCCAATATTGAACAGAATAAGGATTACTAGAGAAATGCTTGTACCATATTTCTTGCGTTTGAAGCATAGGCTCTATTCTTTCACATTGTGCACCCGATATTATTTGGCTATGTATCACTAGCTCTACTTCATATAAGCAAGATGCCCAAGTTGGTAATTCCAGCATAAAAATAAATGCGATAATAAGTCTACCCAAATCAATTTTGGTTTTATTTTTAATTTTCATAAATTCTCCACATTTTTACTAATTTAATCTGTATCTAATTTTTCTAATTGCAGCAGAAGTCTTGTTTACTCCACTTCATTTAATTTTTTAATCTTTAAAACCGACTCTAAAAGTGAATTTAAGATATCGACCTTGCTTAAATAAACCACGTTCTTCTTTTATTGGACCTACTTCCAAATTAGCAGCTGAATTATCCGATTCTAAAACTATGTGCAAAGGATTGCTCTCAAATATATGAACCGATTCCTCTTTACTAAAAGGCTCTTGATCAGAAGCTAAAGGATTAATGTAATCATATCTAATTTTAAATGCTGACGCTTTTTTATACCATAAGTAAAGAAATGCCGATTGAGAAAAATCCATATGAAGTTTTCTGGCATGCTGAAGTAACAATGTCTGACAAGGTATATAATCAGTCATATAATGAACGTATTTTTCTGAGCACTGCAAAAAGTCATTCCCCGCTAAACCTAAAACCGTAAATGGAATTTTTTGATCACCAAACGTAAATCCTTTTAATTCCTCGTTATAAAGCTGTTTACTTCTGTCACTATTAATTGCTAACTCCATTACTTTTGCATAGCCTTCACTTAAAGCTAAATCAATACTTCGAAGTATATTCGTGGGATCTTCTAGATACGCTTGAAAAGCAATTTCCTTATTTATTATATTTGTATAATTATCATTTGGATTTAAAATCCATTGAGCTTCATGATAAAGAACCGCCATTTGATCATTAAGTGGTAATTTATAGAAATCTGGAAAGAGAAAGGTATCACGCTTAAGTGTATCAGTCACTGCATAAAGAACAAGCTCCTCTTTGGGTTGCCCAGTCACTCGCACATATTCTTCAATGATTCGTGCTTTTTCTTTTTCAGTAAACCAAGAACTATCAATGTCATAATAGTTTCTATTAATAGCAGGTGTAATGGCTAAAAAAAGTTTTGATTTATCTGGGCGTGAATAGATTTCATTGTGATCTATAAAATTTAAAAGTTCTTCTAAGCCTGGAGCCGACAGTTTAGATTGAACTCCAGAATTTACCGTACGAATCCCTGCCGAGTAAAAGCTCATGAGCTTGCCATGGCGAATTACCCCTCCACCTCCATTTCCTTCTTGACCAGCATGCAATTTAAAAATTCCTATAGAAGAAAGAAATAGACTTATCGTTAAAATTCTTCTTGTCATTGTTTTCATTCAAAACCTCCTCAATGGTTTAAAAAATTATTTTTTATTTATTTCTGTTAATGGAAAAAGGGCGACTGTCAGCTGATATACTTCATCACACTCATCACTCTCTTGAAAAAAGTGATTCAAACTTCGACGAAATTCGGTCAGTATTTCTTTAAATTCTGGCATTCTTTCTTTAGAAACGGCAACGGTCAATGAGCTATGATCTCGTTCACTAAATGCAACCCTATCCAAGGCTTGCAGACTTTTTTCTGTGAGCTGCCGTTGTAAAAGTCGTCTCGGTTCATTAGTCATTTTGCCGTTATACCAGGTATTATTGGCTTCTTTAATAATCCATCCTACTTCGGTTATTTCTATAAAATTCATTCGACAAAGCCGCTCGACCGCCGTACGCGCTTCAGCAATATGAATATTCAATCGCTTAGCTATGAATTTCTCATCAGGTATAAAACTCTTAGTTTTGACCAGCTCTATAATCGCAAAGTGATACCAGTCGCTCAAGAAAGCAAATTGATCATCTGTCAGTTGATTAAAGTCTTTTAAAGGTGCTTTCGATGTCACTTTCTTTTCTTTCATTAACCCTTTGAGCTCCGATGGTTTTATTCCCAACTTTCCAGCAAAACGAAGGGCATTCTCATTAGAAATGGCTCTTTGTCCTCTTAGTAGTTTAGATAAAAGAGAGGGATCAACCTCTAAGAATTGCGCAAAGGCTCGCAATGAATAAGCCGAATTTTTTCGACACCTATGAATAAACTCTCTCTGTAAGAGCTCTTTTAAAGCGTCAGACCTCAATGTTTGCTTTTTAACTTCTATGGAATTCACTTCGATTTGTTTCATGAGAAAAGGCTATACAGAAGAGTTTCTTGAATTGGAAGGAGAATGTCCACAAACTGTGGACAACCTACTGTCCACATAAATTTTTTACATTTATTTATTCGAAATGGACGACACCATTGATTGAAAATCACGGATCTAAGTTTCAGATTATGTACAAGCTCGAAAAATTAAATTACAGAGATGGAGAAATGAGTGGGGAAAGCGGTAGGAGAGTGGATTTCTATTTAATGATCATCCACTCGAAATCACAAAGAGTTTTAATCGTTTATTTAAGTGACTTGCAAGATACAAATTTTGAATAACGGATTTCCCACCCTCCTCCCCACCGCCTGTGAAAAAGAAAATCCCTCCGGGCTTTTTCAAGCTGCGGGGAGAGCGTGGAAAACCCTTATTAGGCAACAAGATTCTGATTCATATTGTAAGGGTTCAAATTTTCGAAAGCTCCCCTCTGCGATCATTTGGCTACTGACCAAGTTTCTCCCTCTGGACTTCTCATAAATTTGAGCTATTACTTCATATATTCGCCAATCGGCAACGTCTTGGATTTAATATTTCTATCATATGTTGTATAAAAAAGATTTTTCATTTTAAGTAAATACTACTTTAAATAATAAATACGAATAGGCCTGCGGATCTTATCCACGCTTTCCACACCCATGAAAAAGC
>Ga0154020_10000639_pt1 | contig 42892 bp, 33 predicted proteins | sample Klosneuvirus_201_FD_109709 | JGI IMG/M metagenome (GOLD analysis project Ga0154020, IMG submission 109709) | Active sludge microbial communities from wastewater, Klosterneuburg, Austria - Klosneuvirus_20160825_MG | ecosystem: Engineered > WWTP > Aerobic digester > Activated sludge | place... | reverse complement strand
CTACCTGCGTTACATCGCTCAGCAGGCGTGGCCGCTGGTCGAGGCATCGCCCACCGGCGGGCTGACCGCGCTGCAATACCGCGAATATCTGCGCAAAGGCGCGTTGCTTCATCGCTGGATAGAGCGGCATTGGCTGGGAATTGACGAAACACCGCAAACCGACGACCCCGAGCTGCAAACCTGGTGGGCGCGGTTTTTAAGCGCAGACTTCTCCCATCTGCCCGCAACCCGCACCCCAGAGCTTGAACTAACCGCGCCGCTGGGCGAGGCCAGTTTGTATGCGCGGTTTGATCTGCTGGCCTGCCAGCCCGGCCAGGCCGTGATTGTGGATTGGAAAACCCTGCGCGGCGAGACCGCGCCCAGCTACCAAATGCTCAAGCGGCGGATTCAAACGCGGGCCTATTTGTATGTGCTGGCAACGGCGGGCGCGCCGTTTAACGAGGGCCATCCGTTTGAGCCGGAGCAGTGCGCCATGCGCTATTGGCTGGCAAATTTTCCAGATCGCGCCTGGGTGGAAATTACCTACTCCCGCGCAGAGTATGAGGCAGACAAAGCCATGCTATCTGGTTTGGTGGATGAGATTTCGCGCGGGCAAACGATTGAGGATTTCCCCAAAACGTCCGACGAGCGCAAGTGCCGCTACTGCGAGTACCGCACGTTGTGTCATCGCCTCGGCGCGCCGGGCGCCATCACCCCGGAATTTGACCCCGAAGCCGCGCTGGACGGCGAAGTGGGGGAGCTGGAGTATTGAAATGTGACGGAGGACGGAAGACGGAGGACGGGAGACGGTGGACGGTGATAACCAGACCGTCTCCCGTCCTCCGTCGCTATTTCGCCATCTGCGTCAAAGCGTCAAACGCCGGGCGCGGCGAACCATCTTTATGGATGATGCTGTATGGCAGCGCGTTGTCCTTGTCGGCGGTCGCGTCGGTCTTGGCGATGTAATCCAAATTGAACACCACGCCAAACTTCACATACCCCAGCGAGCGCATGATGCTGAACCCCTGCACAATCCAATCCGCCTGTTCCTTCTCGGTGTTATCCAGCGCAAAGTCAAACCCGGGCGGCGCGCCAGCCACCCCCAAATTCTCCATGCTGGGCCAGCCAAACTCGGTCACACAAATCGGCTTATTGGTTTTTTGGCGGTAAGTCGTAATGGTGCTCAGGAACGACCACGAATGATGCGGGTTATCAAATGGCCCGCGGAATTTAGCAGTGGGGTCGTTATAACCCGAGTTCCATTCCTTATCCGGCGGAAAGTTGAAGCCATTCAAGTGTACACCCACGCAATCCACCATCGCAGGCGCGCCCGCGGCCACCAGCTCATCCATATACACAAAGTCATCCATCGCCTTGCCGGGGTCATTCGCCCCGGTGGGTGAAAGCGCCGTCATCACCACCAGCAAGTTGGGGTCAATTTTTTTCAAGGCAGCAGAGATGGGCTGCAAATAGCGCACGTAATCCGCGCCTTTCATTTGCCCGGATGGAATTTTCCAATCGCGCTGAAGATTGACTTCGTTGAACACTTCAATCGCTTGCACACAGCCTTTGTAGCGCCCGGCGATGCGGCTGAAAAAGCGCACATTCTCGTTCACATCATCGGCTGGGCTGGGACGCACGCCGGGCGCATCTTGCACGCTGCGCGCCCATTGCGGCGGCTGGGTGATCGTCATGGCGAGATTGAGACCCTTCTTGTTCGCATCTGCCACAAAAGCGTCCATCAATTGCCATTTGAACGCCTCCACCTGGCCTTTTTGCGGCTCAAACTCATACCAGTTCACCTTCATCCCCAGCCAGGTCATCTTCAACTTCTCGGCCACCACCGTGTTCCAAAAGCCAATATCGCCCACCAAAATGTTGCTCTTGATGCCCACGCCCATTTTTTGCGGGTCTGCCGAGCGCGGCTGCGGGCACACAAAATCGGCCAGGCCTTGCACTGCGCCCGCCGGGTCCATTGTGCTGATGGGTTTTGCGGTGGGCGCGGCGGCGGTTTGGCTGATGGGTTGCGTGGTTGCCGCGGCTGCTCGTGTTGGCGCGGCGGTCACTGCCGCGCTCGCAACATCCGTGGCATAAATGGTGATCTTGGGCTTAAACGGTGTGGCGGTGGCCGCAGCCCCGCCCAGCCCGCCCTTGCTCAGCGCAGAAATGCCCGCGGCGACCAATCCCACGCCCACGCACAACACAACCCCAGCGGCAATTCCGCCAATCATCATGCGGCGCTTGCGCTGGTTATCAGGGTTAATTTTGGGGTCAAAAGAATATCGGCTCATGAAAAATGCAAAAATTCAACTAAAACAACCTCAGTTCTGGTTAAGGGTAAGCCTGTCATTTCGAGCGAGGAACGAGCGAGAAATCTGCGAAAATGGCACGCGCCAAGCCCGATTTACGCGCAGATTCCTCCGCCTTCGGCGTTCGGAATGACAGATTTAAGTTCTTTTTTAGCCTTATGCTTCATTGCAAATTGATAAAACTTAACCAAAACTCACGTTAAAACAAAAAACAATTTATACCCCAGAGACACAAAGACGCCGAGTTTTTTTATTCTCAGCGTCTCTGCGTCTCTGCGGTGTAAAAAATCTTACTGCGCCGCGGCGCGGATGGAGCCGCAAGCCGGGCAGGAGCCATCCGGCCGGAAGATGGAATACGCCACCTGCGGGTCGTTGCCATCCTGCTTATGGAAGTTGGCGTTCCACACAATCACCAGCCGCACTTTGCCACTCTGGCGAGAACGCGTCACCACTTCGGCTTCCCACGCGGCCTGCTGGGCCAGCGTGATGCCGTTGCCCCATTCAAAGCCGGGCGGCAGGCTGCCCATCACGCCGTCCTTGGTCACATAACCCATCTCGGTAAAGCACACCGGGCGGCCCATGTTGTTATACGCCGTGTCCAGCGTGCCATAAAAATACCAGGATGGGTGCCCGCCCGGGTTGCCGCCGGTTGTCACCGATGGCGCGTTGGGGCTGCCGTTAAAGTGCGCTCCTTGACAATCCATGTAATTGGCGGCACCAGCCGCGCGAGCGCGGGCCAGGAACGGCGCGTCATCGCACCCGCTGGGGGTGCAATTGCCGCCAAAGTAGCCGGTGGGGGCCGCCGCGCCGCCAATCACCAGCGTGCCGCCGTTCGCGGCTTTAATCGCCCCATACGATTGGCGAAGCAGTTCGGTGTAATTTTCCGGGCTGACGTTGGAGCCACCCACTTCGCGGTCCAAGTTTGGCTCGTTCCAAATTTCAATGGCATCCGCGCCTTGTTTGGCCATGGCCGCCACGCCCGCCGCGTAGGTTGGGTAATAACCGCGGTCGGCAAACCGCGAGCGGTTGCCAATGACGCCCAGCAAAACCTTAATGCCATTGGCGTGCGCCGAGTTGACGATCCAGCCCACATCCGGCGCGCCAGAATCAAACACAATTTGAACCTTGATCCAGTTCATGCCTGCTTCGCTGCGCATCCGCGCAAGATAACCAGCCATGTTGTTGCCCGTGTCAATGTGCGCGCCAACACCCAGCCATCCGCCGCTGCTGGGCGGGGGAACAACCGCGGCGGGGGCGGTGGTCGCCGCTGCTGCCGGGGCAACCGCCGCAGGCGCCGCTGTTGGCCGAACAATCGCAACCACCACAGGTTTGGGTGTGGCGGTGGGTGGCACCGGCGTGGGCGTGGGCACAACCACTTCCACGTTCACCGTGCCGCGGTCATTTTGCCCGGTCAGCGATGCGCCCAGCACATATTTGCCCGCTTGCGCCGGGGCTGTCCATTCGTACGTCATGCCTTTGCCATTGGCATCGGTCACGCCGTTCACGCTCCACGCCAGGCTGCTGGCGGGCGCGGCGGTTTGCGCCGTCGCCTGGTTCATTGCGCTGATGGCGCTTGCGATGGCCTCAGTTCCGGCCCCAGCCCCATCCAGCCCGCGCACAGAAACCCCGCGCAGATTGTATTGAGCAAGCATGTCCAGCTTCTTCTTCAAGCTGGCGGCGGTGTTCAGCCACACCGTTTGCGTCGCGCCGGTCGCATCGGCAAATGAATAGCGATACGTCTGCGTGTCGGCGTCATATTGAATGCTGGCCGGGTCTACCAAACCCGTAATTTTGAGTTTGACCTTTTGGCCCGGCGTGAGCGGCGCAGAAAGCGGCTGTTCTGGCACAACTTGTCCCAGCGGTTGCAGCGCCTCGGCTGCGCTGATAAATTGCGTGGTGCCATCGGCGGCCTGCTTTACGCTTTGCGCAGAAATCACGGCCTGCAATTTGTCTTTGCCAACCCGCGAGATGGCCCAGTTCATCAACGCATCCAGCGTGCTGGCCTGGAACAAAGTCGGGTCGCTGGTCATATCCAGCTTGATGGAATCTGCGGCCGCCGCGATTGAGCGTACGTCGTAGCCATTGGTATTCCACATCGTCTCTGGGTCAACGCTGTTTGTTTTAACCGGCGCGGGCAACACCACCGTGAGCGTCTTGCCTTTGGCGTGAAGCGCATCGCCCAATTTGGTCAAAAACTGGGCATAGGCATCTTGCGAGGCCGCATCCAGCCCGCGGTAATCAATTTCCGCGCCAGCATAGTTGCCAATACGCGCCACCAAGTCCACGATGTTGGCGATGTGCGCGTCGGCGGCCTTCGGGCTGGCCAGCATGTCTTTGAGCAGTGTGCGGTTGATTTGACTGGCGGAGGTCCAGTTGCGAATGACCGGCGTGACTTTGGCATTGCCATCCACGCTCGCCAGCAGGCTGCGGTCGCCCACCACCATGCCGTTATCGCCCAGGTAAAGACCCACCGGATTAAGTTCGGTCAGGCCGGCCAATTTTGTCGCGTCCACGCTTTGGCCGTTGGCGGCCAGTTCGGCAGAAATGCCGGTCTGGGTGGGCGCAACTTGCATCAACATCACGGCAGAAGGGAGCTTGCTCACCGGCGCGAGGATGCTGCGGGTCGCGGCGTCTTGCTGCGCCCCCAGCCAGCGCCAGCGCTTGGCGGTTTCATCCCAGCCAAACACGGCCAGCGCGTCCAGTGATTTGGCCTCGGCGGGCGCCTTCACGCGCAAGGTCGCCATTTTGGGGGCGGTGTTGCATCCCTGAATCTGGTAAAACGCGCTGGAGGGCTTTGCGCCATCCGGCACGGCCTGCGCCGCGGTTTTTACGCTGGCGCTGCCAGAGTTCACGCTAAAATCGTTCTGCGCCACCGATGACAGCTTCACCCCAAACGCGCCTTTCAGCGCATCTGGCAACACGTTTACGCTCAGGCCATCGGCTGTACTAACCGTGGTGCGGCTGGCGCTAAAGTCATCGCAGCTGTTCTGGCTCAGCGCCCGCACGGCAAAAAAGGCCAGCCCGGCGATCAAAATCAGGCCAAGCGCCAACCCGCCATATTTGACGATGCTGCCCGGCGCAAAACCGGCAGCCAGCGCCTTGCGCTCTCGCGGGGCTTTTGGCGCGCGGGGCGGTTTGGACTGGCGATACTTTGTGTTTTTGGGCAGTTGGTCAATCACCGGCGTGGATGTTGGCTCTCCGCCAAAGTCATCCTGCGATTGATTTATTCCGTCATCACTCATGTTCTGTTTTCTTCTCCTCAATCAACGGGCAAGAGTTTGTTCTTTTGTACCCTGTAAGGTGTAGCGCACAAAACAGGCCCAAAACTTGCGCCTCGCATCTTGTTTCACGCCACACCCTATATTTTTATGGAAACTCTCTATCGAATCAAAAGATTCTAGCATGACGGCATTTTGAAACATCCTTTTCTGAGCCGTCAACTCAATCTTGGCGCGCCGCAGCGCGAGAAAAGGAAATCTGAGCAAGGTGAAAAAGTCGGGCTGGTTGGTGGGCAGCCTTTTGGCCCGCAAAGGCTTTAGCAGCCCGACTTCATGGCGCGGCGCAAATTGTTGCGCGGCTTGTCTTATCTGCCGGATAACTGGGCAATGGCTCGGTCAATCCGCTCCAGCGTGGTGGCTTTGCCCATCACAGCCATTGTGCCAAACAGCGGCGGGGTCACGCTCTTGCCGGTCACGGCATTGCGAATGATGGTGAACAATTGGGTGGGCTTGAGCGCGAGATCATCGCCCAGCTTGCGCATAGCCTCTTCCATCGCGGCCGCGTCGTCAAAGTTTGGCAATTCATCCAAAACGCGGCGGCTCTCTTTGAGCGCGTGCAGCGAAAGATGCAGCTCCATCTTTGGCCCAATCAATTGCTCTTGCGGCGGCGTCACGATGTCGCTAAACACAAAATCCACAAACGGCGCGGCCTCGTTCAGCTTTTTAATGCGCTCGGTGATGAGCGGAATCATGCGCAATAACTTCTCATGCTTTTCTGGCGTATCCACCACCACGCCAGCCTGGGCCAAAAACGGCTCCAGCCGCTTCGCCAAATCTTCGGCGGGCAGCCGGCGGATATGCACACCGTTCAGCCAATCCAGCTTGTTGTATTCAAACACCGCCGGAGAAATGCCCACCCCATCCAGCGAGAACTTGGCGATCAGCTCGTCAATTGTGAACACGTTTTGCTCATCGCCGTTGCCGGGCGCCCAGCCCAGCATTGCCAAAAAGTTAATCATGGCCTCTGGCAAATAGCCCTGATCGCGGAACTCCCAAATGGTCTGCGCGCCGTGCCGCTTGCTCAGCTTGCGCCCGTCGTTGCCGTTCACGTTGGGCGTGTGCGCCCACACGGGCTGATCCCATCCAAAATACTGGTAAAGCAGCACGTGTTTGGGCGCGCTGGGCAGCCAGTCATCGCCGCGCAAAACATGGGTCACGCCCTGCATGTGGTCATCCACCACCACCGCCAGATGGTAGGTGGGGAAGCCATCGCTTTTGAGCAAAATGGCGTCATCCACATTGGCATTTTCAAACACCACCTTGCCTTTCAGCGCGTCATTCAGCACGGTTTGGCCGTTGGGCGGCAAAATGCGCATGCGCACCACGTGCGGCTCATCTGGTTTGATGTCTGTCCGCAGGCGCATGTGCTCGTGAAAACGAAAGTTTTGTTTTTTCGCCTCTGCCTCTTTGCGCATGGCGTCAAGCTCTTCGGAGGTCTCGTTGGATCGGTAGGCGTAGCCGTTGGCAATCAGCCACTCGCTGCGCTCTTTGTAAAACGCCAGCCGCTGGCTTTGCACAAACGGTTTTGGCACGCCGTGATACGACCCATCTGCCAGCGCTTCTGGGTAATCCTCGTTTGTCTTCATCGCCGCAAGTTCGGCATGATCCGGCCCGCCATCCAACTGAATGCCCAGCCAGTCGAAACTTTGCAAAATGCGGCGGGCGCTGCCCGGCACGTAGCGCTCCTGGTCGGTGTCTTCCAGGCGGATGTAAAACTCGCCGCCGGTGTGCTTGGCCAATAGCCAGCTAAATATGGCGGTGCGGATGCCGCCAATGTGCAACTCGCCCGTTGGTGAGGGCGCAAATCGTGTGCGTGCTTTCATGTTTTTATGCTTGGTTATTATCTCTTAATAAAACAACCGACGATGGACGATGGACGATGGACGATGGACGATGGGAATAACACAATTGCCGATGCTATCGTCCATCGTCTATGGTCTATCGTCCGTCTTCCGTCCCCCGTCAACAAAAAAAGAGCCAGCCCTGCGGCCAGCTCTTTTTGGAATGACGTAAAAAGATATGCTTCGTTATTCCTTAAGCCAGCCGTCGGCGGCCCGCTGATATTGGACCAGTTCTTCGGGTTTGAAATACAGCGCCACTTCGCGCTCGGCATCGGCGGCGTTGGCGCTGCCATGCACAATGTTGCGCGAGATGTCCAGACCGAAGTCTGCGCGAATGCTGCCCGTGGCCGCCTCGTTGGGCTTGGTCGCGCCCATCGTCTGGCGGGCCGCGGCGATGGCGTTCGGGCCTTCCAGCGCGAACACAACCACCGGCGCAGAGGTGATGTATTTCACCGTTGGCTCAAAAAAGCCCTTGCCCTTGTGCTCGGCGTAATGCTGCTCGGCCAGCTCCCGGCTAATCTGCATCAGCTTCATTCCCGCAATGCGCAACCCGCGCTGTTCAAAACGTGTGATGACCTGACCGACCAGCGCCCGCTGGACGCCATCAGGCTTGATGATGATAAGAGTGCGTTCCATACCCCCAAGTATACGGGCAATGCGCTGGGATTAGTCTGCTATCATGTCACGCGAGATGAACGAAAAACTCACTCTTGCAAAAGCCAGCCTGAACGAGCTGCAACCGCGCATCGCCAGGCTGCGGGAGCGTCTTTGAGATAAGCTCAAAGACAGAACGAATTAACGCGCTTGAAGCGCAAAGCAACGAACCCGCATTTTGGAATGACCCTCAAGCCGCGCAAGGCATCATGCGCGAGCTATCCTCTTTGCGCAACACGGTCTCATCATTTGGGGCGATTGAATCACGCATGGCAGACGCCGAGACGCTGATTGAACTGGCCGATGAAGCCGACGACGCCGATGCTTCCAGCGAGGCCGAGAGCGAAGTGATCGCGCTGACCGCGCAGGTGGCCGCGCTTGAGCTGGAGCTGATGTTCAGCGGCAAACACGACCACGCCGATGCTCTCATCACCATACAACCCGGCGCAGGCGGCACCGATGCTCAAGACTGGGCCGAGATGATTTACCGCATGTACACCCGCTGGGCCGAGGCCAAAGGCTTTAAGGTGAGCGAAATTGATTACACCCCGGCAGATGTGGCGGGCGTGAAGAACGTGACGATGGGCATCACCGGAGACAAGGCGTATGGCTGGCTGCGCAGCGAGCGCGGCACGCACCGGCTGGTGCGCATGTCGCCGTTTAACGCTGGCGGCACCCGCGAAACCAGCTTTGCGCGGGTGGAGGTGTTCCCGGACTTGCGCGACGAAGAAATTGAGATTGAAATCGCGCCGGGCGACCTCGAAATAGACACCTACCGCAGCCAGGGCGCGGGCGGGCAAAACGTGCAAAAGAACGAGAGCGCCGTGCGCATCCGGCATATTCCAACCGGCATCGTCGTCACCTGTCAAGATCAGCGCAGCCAGACCCAAAACCGCGAACGCGCCATGCACGTGCTAAAAGTGCGGCTGTTTGAAATTGAGCAGCGCAAGCGCGATGACGAAATGCGCCGTTTGCGCGGCGAGCCGCCCACCGCCAATTTTGGCGATCAAATTCGCAACTATGTGCTGCACCCCTACCAACTGGTGAAAGACCTGCGCACCGATACCGAGACCAGCCAGGCGCACGATGTATTGAACGGCGCGCTCGATCCATTTATGGAAGCGTATTTACAAAGCGGGACTATTAGAGCCTAAGGATCTGCCTGACAGTAGTCAGGCGCAGACCCTTAGGCTCTGTCTAAGTATGAAAATTCTGGCGGTTAGCGATGAACCCATAAAATGGATTTACAGCGCCACCCTGCGCGAACGCTGCAAAGATGTGCAACTGGTGGTGGGCTGCGGAGACCTGCCCATTTGGTATATGGAGTTCATCGCGTCATCGCTGGATGCGCCTTGCGTGTATGTGCGCGGCAACCATGATTCATTTGAGATTGGCGAGAGCGGCAAAATCAAAACCGATCCGGGCGGCTGGATTAACTTGGATATGAACGTGCAAACGATGGCCGGGTTGACCATGGCGGGGTTGCAGGGCTGCCTGCGCTACAAACCAGATGCGCCCTACCAATACTCTCAGTTTGAGCAAACTGCGCGGGGCTGTTTGCTGAGCGCAAGGTTGTTCACTCGCCAGCTCACCGTTAAATCTTTTGATCTGATGGTGACCCACTCGCCGCCATTTGGCATTCACAACGGCGCAGATCACGCGCACACCGGCTTCAAAGTGTTTAACCGGATGATGGATACGTTTAAGCCAAGGCTTTGGCTGCACGGCCATCAGCACACCAACTACGCCCCCCGCGATGCCACCGAGACCCTGGTTGGCGCGACCAAAGTGATGAATGTCCACCCGTTCCGCATCATCGAAATTTGATGCGGCTGTTTGCAAAACGGCATTTTGCGCGCGTGGCGTAAAATCCTTGCATGTCTCATCTGTTTGACCCTCTTCCCCTGCGCGGCGTGACGTTGCGCAACCGCGTGGGTGTATCGCCCATGTGCCAGTATTCCGCGCAAAACGGCATGGCCAACGACTGGCACAAAATTCATCTGGGTGCGCGGGCGATGGGTGGCGCGGGTCTCGTTATTACCGAGGCGGTGGCGGTGGAGCCGCGCGGGCGCATCTCGCCGGGCTGCCTGGGCATTTGGGATGACGCTCACGCCGCCGCGCTGGCCGAGACGGTGGCGTTTTGCAAATCGCAGGGCGCAACGATGGGCATTCAATTGGCCCACGCCGGGCGCAAAGCTTCATCCAAACGCCCCTGGGATGGCGGCGGCAACGCGCCAGACGCGCAAGGTGGATGGGACATCGTTGGACCAAGTAATCAACCCTACTCAGAGGCGTATCGCACGCCGCGCGCGCTGAGCGTGGATGAGATTCGCGGCATTCAACACGCCTTTGCCGATGCGGCCCGCCGCGCCATCTCGGCTGGGTTTGACCTGATTGAGATTCACGCCGCGCACGGCTACCTTCTGCACAGTTTTTATTCGCCGTTATCCAACACCCGCGCCGATGAATATGGCGGCAATTTTGACAACCGCATCCGTATGTTGATTGAGACGACCCGCGCCGTTCGCGGGGCCATCCCAGAAACCGCGCCGCTGTGTGTGCGGCTGTCTTGCACCGATTGGGTGGAAGGCGGCTGGACGCTGGAGGATTCCATCGCGCTGGCTGCGCGGCTAAAAAATGAGGGCGTGGATATTGTGGATTGCAGCAGCGGCGGGAATTCGCCCGCTCAAAAAGTCACGCCCGGCGCGGGCTATCAAGTTCCGTTTGCGGAGGGCATTCGCCGCGCGGCGAGCATCCCCACCATGGCGGTGGGCCTCATCTCCGAGCCAACCCACGCCGACGAGATCATTCGCAATGGCCGGGCCGATGTGGCGCTGATTGCCCGCGCATCTCTGCGCGACCCCAACTGGCCCATTCACGCCGCCCGTGTTCTAGGGAGCGATTTTAAGTCGCTGGTGCCGGTTCAGTATGTGCGGGGGTATTAGGTCAACATCGGTTTGGGATGAGGAAACCATCTGGATATCCCCGCTCAGGGCGAACGGGCAAATCCAAAACTCACCCCAGATTACCGATTGCTTTATACCAACGCCTGCACAATCATCCTGCGGCTGGAGTCTGAATACGGCGCGAGGGCGTAATCGCCAAACCAATCCCAGCGGGCAAAACCAGCCGCCTGCAAAAGCAACTCCATCTCATGCTTAAAAACGTGGCGCAAGCGGAAGCTGACCGTCTGCGCGTGCGTCTCGCCCTTGCTCGTCTCCTCTACCCGATATTTAAGCTCTTGTTCTTGTGCGGCCCAAAACACGCGGCTGGCTACAAATTTTTCGATGTGGCTCTTGCTGGCGGGGTCAATCAGCGAAGCCTCAAGGTCAAACACGCCGTCATCTGGCTGATTGGCCAGCTCATCGTTGGGCGGCAAGTCCACCACCAGCGAGCCGCCTGGCCGCAAATGCGCCCGCGCCGCGCGCAACGTGGCCAGTTGATCCTCGCGGGTGAGGTTGTGCAAAAACGTGTTGAGCGCGATGATGACCAGATCAAATTTCTCATCCAGCGCAAGAGAACGCGTGTCGGCCTCGATCAATTTTGAGGGCGCGGCTTTGGCCTTGGGCGATTCGGCGATGCGCTGCGCCGCGATGTCCAGCATCCCGCGCGACAAATCCACACCCGCCACGCCATGCCCGGCCTCCAGCAGCGGGATCATCACCCGCCCGGTGCCCGCGCCAAATTCCAGCACCTGCGCGGGGCTGCCCGCCTGCGCCGCCAGCGTCAAATACATCGGCACATCCTCGGTAAAGGTGCGGTGCTGCAAATCGTATACGCGGGCGAGAAGATCATAAGCTTGGGTTGACATGTTAAGTGTTAAGTGCTGAGTTTAACCCCAGTTCTTTTTTTGCGTTTAGTCCAAAAGGCTTCCGCCGCGCCCGGTCTCTTGGGCATAGCGCTGGGCGATGGCTCTCACGGCGGGTTCGGCGTTGGCGCGGGCCAAAACGGCCACCGTGCCGCCGCTGCCGCCGCCGGTGATTTTTGCGCCGTAAATGCCGCGCTCCGCGCCCGCCTCACGCGCCATCTGCACAAGGCGGTCTGTGCCTTCGCTGCCCAATCCACATGCGCCGTAACTGGCGTGAGATTCGTACATGAGTTCGCCCATATTTTCTTCCCAGCCACGGCCCCTCTCGGCGGGAGGAGAGCTGAGCGCCGTATGCCAGGCTTCCACGCGGGCGTTCTCGTAAATGGGGTGCGCCGCTGGCTGGCGGATGGCGTATGTTCGCGCGGGGTTCACGCGCGTGACCGAATCGGTTGTGCCGCCAAACTGCGCCAGAAAATCATCGCCGCGCATCTCCAGCGGAACACGATCCTGATAATGAGCTTCCCACTCGGCGGGCGTGATGTTCGCCAAATATCCGTTTCGGCGCGGGTCATCCACTTGGGCGATCCCATCCACCAGGCGAACCGGCAACCCATCCAACCCCGCGATGATGCGATACCCCATGAACGCGCCCACGCGGACGGCGGTGTAATCGCTGCCAGACACGGCGTGACGAATCCCGCTATCAATACCCCACACCCGCAACCCATCGGGCAAAGCAACCGAGGGCAAAAGCTGCGCGGGCTGGCAGTGCAAGGCCAGCAGTTTGCCCGGCTCGCCGCACGCGCTGCTCATTTGGTCCATCACCCCGCACGGCGCGCCCACCACCAAATTCTCGGCTTTTTGGCACAGGATGGCTAACTGGCGTGGGGCGAGCTGCACACCCAGCAAATCGCAGGCGGCCCGCATACACGCCACTTCCAGCGCGGCGCTGGAGCTGACGCCTTTGCCAGCGGGGACATCGCTGTGCACCAGCAGGCGCATCCCGCGCGTGAGCGCCACGCCCAGTTCGCGGGCCATCACCACCAGCGCCCCAGCCGCGTAGGCCGCCCACGCCCGCGCGGGGTCGCCGGTGAGGGCGGCGTGGGCCTGCGCGTAATTCCCCTGCGCGATGACTTCCAGCGGCGCGGTCACATCGCGCTCAGCGTCAATCTCGGCGGCGTTCAGGCTGCGCATGGCAACCACAGGCTCATCGCAAAATTGAACGGCACAATATGCGGCGCGGGCCAGCGGCCATTGCAGCACCAGCGACCCGCTGTAATCGGCAATGCCGCCCATCACATCCAACCGCCCCGGCCCGCGGCCTATTTTTGTGGGGCGGGTTGGGTGGATGAAATCTGCGTTGGCGGCCACGTGTTGCAAAAAGAGTTGGGTGTCGGTCATGGCGTTTCCTCACAGAGGGAGAATGGGGGATCGCGGTGTCAATAAAAAAATCGGGTTCTGATTTTCAAAACCCGATCTTTGGTCATGTCTTAACTGGTATGCCCTCAACGGGATTCGAACCCGTGTTTTGGCCTTGAAAGGGCCGCGTCCTAGTCCACTAGACGATGAGGGCCTGGCGAACGGATGGCGATTGTACCATGCGCGGCTATAATCGCAGAAAGTTAATTGCACACGGTAATTTTTAGCCTGCGCCCAGGGTTAATCAGACGAATATCTGATATGCCATTCTGGCGGGCGATGGCGTATGCGGTCGTGTTGTAGCGCAGCCCAATGCGAAAGAGATTATCGCCGGGACGAACGGTGTAGTAATACACGCGGCATCCCGATGCAGGCGGTTTGGGCGGCGGATTTTGCGTGCAGCATTCAGAACCGGGCGGGTTTGTGTCAACATTGCCAGGAACAGGTGTGAGCAAATATGGTGGAAATGTTGGCACAGGCGCAGGCCCGGTGGTTGGCGGCGAGACGGGCACCGGTGTGGCCGCTGGCGGAACCTGCGTTGGCGCAAGCGGAGTGGTGACAACCACCGTGACGAGCGGTTGCTGCGGCGCGGCGGTAGCGGGCGGTTTTGTGGGCGCAGGTGTGGATGGCGCCAAAGTTGGCAGACCATTGCTGGCTGGTCGGGCGCATCCTGACAGCGCAAAAACAACCACAAACAAAAGCGATATTTGCTTGTAAGTGGTTTTGTTAAGTAAGTGATTCATGTCTGAATTTATCTAAAATTGAGCCATATACTACACGCTAATTGAGGTAAACACAATATGCGACAAGACGAGCCACCCCGCCACACCATCCTCACATGGGCCGATATTGAGGCGCTGATTGACCGCCTGCTGCCGCAGATGACCGGCGTGTTTGACGCGCTGGTGCTTGTCACGCGCGGGGGCATTGTGCCGGGCGGCATGATTGCCGAGGCGCTGGATATCAAGCACATTCTCACCGCAGCGGTGGAGTTTCCATCTGGCAACGCCCCGGCCTTGCTGGCATGGCCCACATTTTTGCAGTTTCCAGATGAGGCGCTGGTGCGCAACAAACGCATCCTCATCGTGGATGATGTGTGGACACATGGGCGGCACATTATGACCGTGCGCGGGCGGCTGGAGGCCAGCGGCGCGCGCCCAGAAATGGCCGTGCTGCATTACAAACCGGGGAAATCTCTCTTTCCGCACCATCGCCCCACCTATTTTGCAGAAACAACGAATTCTTACATTGTCTATCCCTGGGAAATGGAGCGAGGCAAAAAGGCCACCCGCGCTTTTGCTCCAACGCCCGCATAAATGAGCGCCTTGCAAAAACAAACTTCTTCAACGGAATCACTTAAAAAATTCGCCGCCTCGCCATATGCCTTGCTGGTTGTGGCCGGGGTGGCGCTGGCTTGTGTGATGGCTTGCGCGGTGGTGATGGCCCTTGCGCTGGCCCCCGGCATCGCCCAAACGCGCGCCATCATTCTGAACGCCGAGGCCGCGCAAGTGGCGCAAGAGCAAAAGGCAAAGGTCACGCTCACCCCCGTGGCGGCCAAAACAATTCTGGCCACGCCTGGGATTACCGCCACGGCGGCGGCGGTTGTGACCAACCCAACGCCACCAACAACGCCGGGCAAACCGCCTCCCTCGCCCATCCCATCGCCCACGCTTGTGCCGGGCGCGCCCACGCCGCAACGCAGCCCAACGCCTGCGCTGCCAGCCACCAGCCCGGCGGTTGGACCATCTTTTACGCCGGTTGTTCCGGTCATTGCGACCACCCCCGCGCCGATATTGCCGCCCACGTTTACGCCAGTGCCGGGCGCCACAACCGCGCCCACCGCGACCCCATCACCCACAACGGCCGCGCAAGCGCCCACGGCCACGCCAACGGCAACCAACGCGCCCAACCAGGAATTGACCGCAACAAACACGCCCGCGCCCACGGCCACGCCCGGCGCAACACCCACGCCTGTTGTGTATCCGCCCGGTGCAACGTTAATTAGCGGCACGATAAAAATTTCGGCGATTCATCCAGATATTGATTACCCAGCCAATGAATATATTGAGCTGACAAATGTGGGCGCGCAAAATGTGGCGTTGCTGGGGTTGCGTCTCATCATTAACAACCCCTCACTAGAACCGCCCGCGGTGTATTCATTTGGCAGCGGGGTTGTTCTTGAACCCGGGTTCACCTGCCGCGTCTTTACCGGCATGGGCGGCTCCAGCTCTGGCGGCGGAACAAGCCTTTCGTGCAGCGGTTTAACGTTCAAAGATAGAAACTCCAGCTTAATGCAGGCTTCTGAAAAAATCGAGTTGAGAAATGAAAGCTTTGCGTTGCTGGCGATATACGTGTATGTTCGATAATTCGCAAGTCTGGTTAAAAATATTATGAGCAAAACAGATCAAGAGGCCCGCGTTGAGGTGATTGCGCGAGGGGTGTTGATTGGCCCGCGCGGTGTGTTGCTATGCCGCAGCGTGGGCGCAGATTACGCCTACCTTCCCGGCGGGCATATTGAGTTTGGCGAATCGGCGGCGGTGGCGCTGGCCCGCGAACTTGAGGAAGAAATGGGCGCAAAGGTCAAGGTGGAGGGCTTTCTGGGCGCCATCGAAAGCTCGTTTATCCAGAAAGGCTCGCTGCATCACGAGATCAGCCTGATGTTTGAGATGACGAGCGGGGCGATTGCCCGCCGCGCCAAACCGGCCTCCATCGAGCCGCACATTGAATTTTTCTGGCAGCCCGCGCGCGAACTCCGCGCGGCGAACGTGCTGCCTCGCGCTTTGTGCGATATGATACCCAAATGGCTGCTGGGGCGCAAAGAACCCTGGGCCAGCCAGATGGGGCACAGCTAACCAGCTCGCAGCCTGTGAATACCGCTGTTTTGCATTTTGCATTTTTAACTGGGGTATACTCTACGGGCTGTTTTTTCAGGAGTGATAAATATAATGTATGCAGTTGTAGAGATAAGCGGGCGCCAGTATCGGGTGTCGCCCGGCGATGAAATTCTGGTTGAAAAACTGGAAAAAGCCAAAGGCGATTCGTTCGATGTCCCGGTTTTGTTGATTTCGGATGAGAGCGGCGTCCGCGTGGGCAGCCCTCATGTTGAAGGCGCAAAGGTTTCTGCGCAAGTTCTGGGCGAATCGAAAGGCGAAAAGCTGACGATTTTCAAGTACCACCCCAAGAAGCGCTACCGCGTTAAGAAGGGTCACCGCCAGACATACTCGCGTGTGAAGATTGCGGCGTAATAAAAAAGAGGCAAGAGAATGGCACATAAAAAAGGTGGCAGTTCCACCACAAACGGCCGCGATAGCAACGCGCAGCGCCTTGGCGTAAAGCGCTACGGCGGCGAAGTCGTCCTCGCGGGCAACATCCTTGTCCGCCAGCGCGGCACAAAAATCAAGCCCGGCGAGTTCGTCGGTGTGGGCGTGGATCACACGCTTTTTGCAAAAGTTGATGGCGCGGTGAAATTTGACACCCTGCCCGATGGCCGCAAGAAAGTGAGCATTGTCCCGGTTGTAGAAACCGCAGGAGCGTGAGCGATGAAAGAAGGAATTCACCCTAAGTATTTTCACGACGCCAAAGTGTATGTTGGCGGCTTGTTGGTTGGCACAACCGGCAGCACAAAGCCAGAGCTGCATCTGGACGTGTGGAGCGGCAACCATCCGTTTTACACCGGCGAGCAGCGCATCATTGACACCGAAGGTCAGGTAGACCGCTTCCAAAAGCGCCTTGAGCGCCGCACGAGCGAGGTCGTTGACAAGGTGGAGAAGGATCGCCGCCGCCGCGCCAAGCGCGCCATCGCCGAGATTGTGGATGACACCGGCGCGCCAATTAGCGATACGCCCGAAGCGTAAATCTGCATACGTTTGCAAACACAAAGCCCGGTTTTTTCAGCAAACCGGGCTTTTTTATTTTTCCAAATCTGCGCTGCTCAAGTTCAAATCTGAGATGGCCGTGCGCAGCGCGCAGGCCGCCTGTATAATTTTCTGAGCATATCAAAAATGGATCTCTCCACATCCAAATCCGAACGGTTAACCCAAACACTGGGCTTTGTCGCGCTGGTCATGCTGGCGATTGGCCTTGGGCTGGTGTTTTTCGTGGCGCCCCGCGCGCAAGACTCCGCGGGCGGCAACCTTCAGCGCGTGTTTTACTTTCACTTGTCATCGGCGCTCATTGGCTTTGGCGCGTGGATCGTGACGGCGGTGGCGGGCGGGCTGTATTTGCGCCGCCGCGATTTGCGCTACGACCGCGTGGCCGTCGCCTCGGCAGAAATTGGGGTGCTGTTTATCTCGTTTGTTTTGTTGACGGGTATGTTGTGGGCGCGACCCGTGTGGAACACCTGGTGGACGTGGGATTTCAAACTCACCCTGAGCGCCCTCCAATTTTTGATGTATGTGGCCTATTTGATGTTGCGCAGCGGCATTGACGACCCCAACCGCCGGGCGCGCTTTTCTGCGGTGTATGGCATCGTTGGCGCGCTCACCGTTCCGCTCAACTTTCTTGTCTCGCGCGTGCTGCAAAGCATTCACCCCGCCGTGTTTGGCCCCAGCATGAACGAGGGTTCCAAAGGCGGCACAGGCATTGAGACCGTGATGAGCCTGATTCTGATATATTGCCTCGCGGCGTTTGCTGTGTTGTATGTTTATTTTCTGCGCTCGCGGGTGGCCCTGCAAGAACGCGCAGATTCCAACGAAGCCCGCCGCGCCCAACTGGCCGATTCGTAAAACCATGTTTCAGGAACCCGTCGCGCCCTACCTCATCACCGCCTACGCCGTTTTTCTGGGTGGCATGGCGCTGTATTTCATCTCGCTCAAAGTTCGTCAGAACAACACAAAGCGCGAAGAAGACGCCATCAAACAGATTGAAGAAGAAATAAAAAACAAGAAGTAATGTTTAAGGCGTAAAAAATGCAAGCTGCAATTGAATTTCTTGCGCCTTACATCACAAAACCATGTCTCAACAAACCGCCTCAATAAAAACTGGCCGCCCGGCGCGGCAAACCGCCTTTGTGCAGGCGCTCTTTTTTGTGCTGGGCTTTGCCGTTTTGGTGATTGGTCTGTTTGGGTTCATCGGCACCGTGCTGGGCGATGTGATCTATGACGCGCGAGAAACCGTCGCCGTCATCGGCGGCATCTTGATGATTGTGTTTGGCTTGTTTACCCTGCGCATCGTCAATATCCCCGCGCTATATTCAGACACGCGCCGCATGAACTTCAACTCAGGAACAGTGGGCGGCCTGCGCTCTTTTCTGATTGGGCTGTCCTTCGCCGCAGGCTGGACACCCTGCATTGGCCCGTTCCTTGGGGCCATTCTTTCGCTCAGCGTGACTTCGCAAAGCATCTTCTCGCGGCTGGCTTTGCTCAGCGCATATGTGCTTGGGCTGGGGATTCCGTTTTTGCTGGTGGCGCTGTTTGCAGACCGGCTCACGCCCGTGCTGGCGCTGCTTAAGCGCAACATGCGGGCGGTGGAAATCATCAGCGGGCTGTTGCTCATCTTTGTGGGCATTCTGCAAATTACCGGCAAGATGGCGCAGCTCACGGCGCAGATCGCGGGGAGCAGCACAAACACGCTGGAGGCGGCTGTCCTTGGCGATGGCGCAGGCCAGACCCTTTCGATCTTTATCGCCGCGGCGGCTGGTTTTCTCTCGTTCGCCTCGCCATGCGTGTTGCCGCTTATCCCGGCATATATCAGCTATATCAGCGGCATCGCGGTCAACACAGCGGCATCGCAAAAATAAGCAGACAAAACAAGAAACCAGACCCAACTTGCGCGCTCACAGATTTGACCGCTCGTTACACCTTATTTCTTGCGCCCACCCATGCAACCCAATCCCCCTCCCCCGCAAAAAAAATTTGAGCTGTGGCACCTGCTCGTCCTTGCAATTGGCCTGACCATGATCGGGATCGGGCTATTCAAAATGATTAGCGGGTCTGCGGCGCCAGATGTGCCAGCCGCCAAGCCCGCCGATTTTTCCGTGGCGCCCATGCCCGTGCCAACATATCATCCGGCAGAATTGGCCGGGTTGGCTGGGCTAGAAGGAACACCCGCGCCAGAGGATGAACCCGCCCCGCAAGCCACGCCCAGCGAAAAAGAAGAAGAGGAGCAGGTAGCAAGCGGCGTGCCAGAATCCATGCAGCCGCCGCCCGATTCGGGCATTGTCACCGAGACGGTTGAATACGAGATGCCCACGCGCATCGTAATCCCATCGCTCAAACTAGACGCGCCCGTGGAGCGCGCATCGTTTGTGATGGCCAAGGGCAAAAATACTGGCGCGTGGCAATTGCCTATGAAAGCCGCCGGATGGCTGGACAACACCTCGCTGCTGGGCGAGCCGGGCAACCTTGTGATGAGCGGCCACAACAACATTGGCTCAAAAGTGTTCGCAGACCTGCGGCTGCTCAACCCAAACGATGTCATCATCATCAAGGGCAAAACCCGCGAGACGCGCTACACGGTGGTGGAGCGCAAACTGCTGCTGGAGAAGGGTCAGCCGCTGGCGGTGCAGGTGCAAAACGCGGCCTATATTTTGCCCGATCTGGGCGACACGCGCCTGACGCTGGTCACCTGCTGGCCGCCCACCAACAACACATACCGCCTCATCATCATCGCCCAGCCGCAGGCCATTGGCTCGCAGTAATTTTTTTATATAGGTCTGACCGTGGCAAAGGGTCAGGCTTGTTTATCGCCTACTTCTGGAAAAGCCCGGTAAAAACAATAGCCCTCTCGCCTTTTATCTCTGCGCAAACTTTCACAAGCCGCACGGGATTACAATTCAACCCCGATAAAAACAACAAATCGCGTTTGGCGCGTTCGCCAAATGCCAATTTTTTAGGAGTAATGACGATGAGCTTTATTGAAGAAATCTATGCCCGCGAAATTTTGGATTCACGCGGCAACCCCACCGTTGAGGTGGATGTGTTTGTGGCGGGCGGGGCGATGGGCCGCGCCAGCGTGCCAAGCGGCGCCAGCACCGGCGTTCACGAGGCGTGGGAACTGCGCGACACCGATGACAAGAAGCGCTACGGCGGCAAGGGCGTGCTCAAGGCCGTGCACCATGTCAACACCGAGATCGCGGCGGCGCTGGAAGGCTGGGATGTGACCGACCAGACCGGCATTGACAAGCTGATGATCAAGCTGGATGGCACAGACAACAAGCAAAACCTGGGCGCAAACGCCATCCTTGGCGTGAGCATGTCTGTGGCCCGCGCGGCGGCCAACTATTTGGGCGTGCCGTTGTATCGGTATCTGGGTGGGACAGACGCGCACGTGCTGCCCACGCCAATGATGAACATTCTGAACGGCGGCAAACACGCCGATAACAGCACCGACTTTCAGGAGTTCATGATTTTGCCGGTTGGCGCGCCCAACTTCACCGAGGCCTTGCGCTGGGGTTCGGAGGTGTACCAGTCACTCAAGAGCGTGCTCAAGAAGGCCGGATACAGCACAAACACTGGTGACGAAGGCGGCTTTGCCCCATCACTCAAGTCGAACGCAGAGGCGATTGAAGTCATCCTGAGCGCCATCGAAAAAGCCGGTTACAAAGCGGGCGATGAGGTTGCGATTGGCCTTGACCCCGCCTCCAGCGAGCTATACGAGAACGGCAAATACGTCCTCGCGCGAGAGAAAAAGTCGCTGAGTTCGCAGGAAATGGCCGATTATTGGGCCAGTTGGGTTAAGCAATATCCCATCGTTTCAATTGAAGACGGCCTGGCCGAGGACGACTGGGCCGGCTGGAAGATTTTGATGGGCCTGGTGGGCGACAAGATTCGCCTGATTGGCGACGATCTTTTGGTCACAAATGTGGAACGCATTGAGCGGGCCATCAAAGAGAATGCCTGCAACGCCCTGCTGTGCAAGGTCAACCAGATCGGCACGGTGAGCGAGAGCATCGCCTCGGTTCGCATGAGCCACAAGGCAGGATGGGGCGTGGCCGTGTCTCACCGCTCTGGCGAGACCGAGGACACTTTCATCAGCGATCTCGTCGTCGGCCTCAACACCGGGCTGATCAAGACCGGCGCCCCGGCGCGCGGCGAGCGCATTGCCAAATACAACCAGCTCATGCGCATTGAAGAAGAGCTGGGCGAAGGCGCCGTGTATGCCGGGCGCATGGCGTTGAAATAACCAATACGAACCAAATACGAACCGAAGGCCAGTGAGACTTGCAAAATCTCACTGGCCTTTTTCTTCTTAACCCTCGCTTAGATTTTTTCCTCCGCAAAAAAATCGCCTGTGAAATTGCGGACAATAGGCCCCGTGAAGTTGGTATTTGTGTATAACGCGGACGGCCGTCTGCGCAACGGGGTAAAGGGCCTGGCCCGCAAGACTCTAACGCGCAAGGCCGACGCCTGCAAACTGACCGAGGTCACCATCACCCCGCTGGGTATGCACCGCGATTGGAAACGCTTTGTGGACAGCCTTGATGCTCAGGTGGAATTTTTTCACCGCGACGATATGCCATCCCCTTGCGCGGGCGCAACTGCAGAATTACCCGCAGTGTTTAAGCAGTGTGGCGCTTGCCTCAAAGTGTGGATCACCCCAGCCGAGATAAATGCCTGCGGCTCACTGGCCGATCTTAAAAATCTTGTGCAGGGGCATCTGTGCGAAGAATGTTAGCCAACACAAGTTCGCAATTGTTTTCTCCGCGCCTCTGCATCTCTGAGGCGAGAAAGGGCGTGTCTGCGCCATGATGCGCTGGGTGATTGACAACATCAGCCTGCTGGCGCTGGCGCTGTTTGGCGGCGTGGCGGCGTGGGCGCTGGTGTCACTTTCCTCAGACCCGTTTGTAGATCGCGCCCTGGTGTTCAAAGTGGCGCGGCTCAGAGAGAATGCCCGCCCCGATGTCAGCGTCACCACCACCCTGCCGCCAACCATAACCGTAAATTTGCACGGCCAGGCCAGCAGTATTCAGGCGCTGGAAAATGGCAACCTCACCTTAAATGTTGACCTGAGCCGGTTGCCCACGGGAGAGGGCGTCCTTCCGCTAACACCCACCCTTGATGTCCCGGCAATTTCGCTGATTTCCGTCCAGCCACCCACCGCGCGATTTACGGTTGTGCCATTGGTAAGCCAGCCATTTTCGGTCAGCATCAATGTGCAAGGCGTGCCGGGGCTGGGCTTTCGGGTGGGCGCGTCACAGGTCACGCCACCGCAAGTTGTCATCACCGCCTCGCGCGAGGTGATCTCATCCATCGTGAGCGTAGATGCCACCGTCCTGGCGGATGGCGCTCGCAGCTCCATCGAACAAAGCGCGCGGGTGTTTGCCCGCGCAGTGGATGGGACAGCCATTGGCGGTGTTCGCATCTCGGATGAATTTGTGCAGGCGCGGGTGGCGCTGGAGCAACTGAGCAATTACCGCGATTTGCCGGTGGTGGTGCGTTGGCGCGGCCAGCCCGCCGATGGCTACGCCGTCACCTCCATCACCGCCGACCCGCAAATTGTGACCGTGTTTGGCGCGGTAGACGCGATACAAAATCTAAAGGGCTACGTGGAAACACAAGAAGTTCCCATCACAGGCGCAAAAGCCGATGTGAGCGAGAAAGTGGGGCTGATCATGCCGCCGGGTGTCTCGCTGGTGAATGGCCCACAAATCGTGGCGGTGAATGTGAGCGTGGACGCCGTGCAGGGTTCGCGCACCATCAAGCGCGCCCCAATGGTCATTGGCGTAACGCAAGGGCTGACCGTCACGGTCTCGCCAAATTCCATCAATTTGGTGCTGATTGGCCCTTTGCCGCGTTTGGCCGCCCTGACCGATGACGATGTGCGCATCGTGTTGGATTTAACCGGGCTGAACATTGGGACGTATCAGCTCACGCCGCGCGTTATTTTGCCAGATGGCGTGCTGGCTCAAACGCTTGTCCCCACCAGCGTTCAAGTTGAGTTGACAGCCCAGAAAAAGAAGCCTTGATTTGGCTTGGCAGCGGTCAAATTAATAAACACAAAAGGGGCGCGATTTGCAATTCATCATTCGCCATTCGTAATTGCTTATACTTAGCCTCCTGTGGATTACCAGGCAACGCTTGACTGGATTTACGCGCTGATGAATTTCAATCAGCGTGGCGCGGGAAATGCGCCACCTGTGTTGAGTTTGGATCGCATCCGCGCCCTGTTAAACGCGCTGGGCAACCCACAAACGCGCTTCAAAACCATTCATGTTGCGGGTACAAAAGGCAAAGGCAGCACCAGCGCCATGCTGGCAAGTGTGCTGCAAAAAAACGGCGCAAAAACCGGCCTATTCACCTCGCCGCATTTGCACACGTTCCGCGAGCGCATTCGGGTGGATGGACACCTGATTGACCAGGCCAGCGTGATTGCGCTGGCCGAAAAAGTGCGCGGCGTGATCACCCCGCCCGCCCAAATCCCATCCACCGAACCAGCCAGCGAGGCAGGGAGCCAGCCGCCCAACCCGTTTGCGGATGTGACCACGTTTGAAGTGATCACCGCGATGGCATTTTTGCATTTTGCGGCAGAAAATGTGGAGTGGGCGGTGATTGAGGTGGGGCTGGGCGGGCGATGGGACCCCACAAACATTGTGGCGCCCGCCGTGAGCGTGATCACGTCTATCAGTTACGATCACACCAACTGGCTGGGCAAAACGCTGGCCGAAATTGCGGGCGAGAAAGGCGGCATCATCAAACCGGCCACGCCGGTTGTCATTCAGCAACAACCGCCAGAAGTGACCGCCGTGTTCGACAAAATTACTCACGAGCAAAACGCGCCCGCGACCTGGCTGGGGCGGCATTGGCGCTGGACGGTCCCCAGCATGGCCGCCACCCGCGGCGTGCAATCCGATTTGCCCGCGCCCGCCACCAATTTGGCGTCTCAGCAGTTTTTGGCGCAGCAGGTGGCTTTTGTGCGCAGCAAAAACAAACCCTGGCTCAGCGATCTTGAAGGTTGGTACGAAATTCCTTTGCTGGGCAAACACCAATTAGACAATGCCACCGCCGTGATTGCCACCATGCAGGCTCTGCGCGAGCAGGGGGTTGTGGTCAGCGCCCGCGCCGTGCACGAAGGGTTGCGCACGGTGAGCTGGCCGGGCCGCTTTGAGGTTTTGCGCGGCGAGCCGCCGCTGGTGATTGATGGCGCGCACAACGTGGACAGCGTAAACAAGCTGGCGGTTACTTTGGCCGAGAGCTTCCCCGGACGCCGCTGGACATTTGTGTTTGGCTGCCTGACCGACAAAGACGCGGAAGGGATGATGCGGGCGCTCAAACCGCGCTCTTTGCGCTGGATCATGACCCAGAGCGACAGCAAACGCGCCATCTCCACCGAGAAGCTGCTGGAGCTGGCGCAAAAACTCAATCTTCGCGCCATCGCCGTGCCCGATGTGGCCGAGGCCGTGCGAATGGTTGAAAACACCAGCGAGGCGGTGTGCATCACCGGCAGCCTCACCATCATCGCCGATGCGCGATACGCCTGGATTCGCAGCGTGGAAGGCCGCTGGATTGAGAAAGACTAAGAGGCAGTTTTTCAGCCGCCACCGGATAAATCCGGCGGCTAGATGATGAAAAACCCGCAAGCGGGTTGGCGCGGGTTTCCCAGTTGCTTAGGCGGTGGATTTTATCCGGCGCCGTTAAACCCCGGCGCGCGCAGGTGTAATTCCGGCAAAAACCTATTCCGAGCTTGCCACTGGATGATAGAGACAAACGGGCTTTCCGTATCTTTGAATCATCTGATTTCCTTAAATTTTCCTTGCCTTCCGCCTTGCCCTGTGTTTTAATACAAGGTTGGAATGCACGGATATAAGCCCGAAAATCCCCTGATTGTGCAGAGCGACAAGACCGTTCTGCTAGAGGTGGACAACGACCAGTATGCCGACGCCCGCGATGCGCTGGCGCGGTTTGCCGAGCTTGAAAAAAGCCCGGAATACGTTCACACCTACCGCATCTCGCCGCTCTCGCTTTGGAACGCCGCCGCCGCCGGGCTGAGCGCCCAGCGTATTTTGGGCGACCTGGAGCGTTACTCAAAATATCCCCTGCCAGACAACATCCGCGTGGATATCGCGGATTCCATCAGCCGGTATGGGCGGTTGAAAATTGTGCTGCAAAACAGCGCGATGCTGGTGGTGAGCGATGACCACGCCTTGATGGAGGAACTCTCGCGCCACAAATTGTTCTCGCCGCTCATCGTGGCGCGGCCAAACCCGCTCACCTTCCAAATTGACCCCGCCCAGCGCGGGCATGTCAAACGCATTTTGGTGCAGATTGGTTTCCCGGCCGAGGATTTGGCCGGCTACGTGGACGGCGAAGAACTGCCGTTCCATCTCTCCGGCCTGAGCAACTTCACCGGCGGGCCGTGGGATTTGCGCAACTACCAAAGCGAAGCCGCCGATATTTTTTGGAGCAATGGCGACTCTGCGGGCGGCGCGGGCGTGATTGTGCTGCCCTGCGGCGCGGGCAAAACAATTGTGGGCATGGCGGCCATGGCCCGTGTGCAAGCCGCCACACTCATCCTCTCGCCAAACACAGTGGCCGTGCGCCAATGGATCCGCGAGATTCTGGACAAAACTTCGCTCACCGAGGAGCAGGTGGGCGAATACACCGGCCTGCGCAAAGACATTCGCCCGGTGACGGTGACGACCTACCAGGTGCTCACCTACCGCCCGCGCAAGGGCAAAACCGCGGGGGCGGGTGATGGGGCCTCGGCAGATGAAGACCGCCCCGATGGCCTTTCGCCAAAATCCAAGTTCCGCCCCATCAAACTGGCCGAATACCCGCACATGCAATTGTTCACCAGCCTGAACTGGGGTCTGGTAATTTACGACGAGGTGCATTTGCTCCCCGCGCCGGTGTTCCGCATGACCGCCGAGATTCAAGCGCGGCGGCGGCTGGGCCTCACCGCCACCCTTGTGCGCGAGGACGGCGCGGAAGGCGATGTGTTCTCTTTGGTTGGCCCCAAAAAATATGATGTACCCTGGAAAGAGCTGGAAAAGCAGGGCTGGATCGCCACCGCCGAATGCCACGAAGTGCGCGTCTCGCTGGAAGAAGAAGACCGCATGGAATATGCCGTGATTGGCGAGGACGAGAAATACCGCTACGCCGCCACCAACCGCAAAAAGCTGGATGCGCTGGCGATCATCGCCGACAAGCACAAGGAAGATTCCACGCTCATCATTGGGCAATACCTCACCCAGTTGGATCAGGTGGCGAAGCGGCTGGACGCGCCGCTGATCACGGGCGAAACCCCGGTAAAACAGCGCGAGGAGTTGTACAACAAATTCCGCAATGGCGAGATCACCCGGCTGGTGCTGAGCAAGGTCGGCAACTTCTCGGTAGATCTGCCCGACGCCAACGTGATGATTCAGGTGAGCGGCATGTTTGGCTCGCGACAAGAGGAGGCGCAACGGCTGGGCCGCGTGCTGCGGCCAAAACGCAACGGCTTGCTGGCGCACTTTTACACCATCACCACCCGCGATACGCTGGATCAGGAATTTGCGGCCAAGCGCCAGCTCTTCCTCACCGAGCAGGGTTACCACTACGATATTTTCTTTGAGGATGAGATCGCGGCCTACCAGCCGCCCATCCTTGCCGCCAACGCCGCGCCTGTGCGCCGCAATTCGGTGGGGTTGCTCACATGAAAGAAGCGCACGGACGGAAGACAGAGGACGGAAGACAGCTAATTGGCGCGTTTCACGCCGTCACCGGTCTTCCGTCTTCCGTCCGCATTGCCCTTCACCTTTAAACAATGAACGCCTTTCTTCTCACCGAATCCATCATCCAGCAGATGACCGGGCGCGAGGCCAGCGATGGCAAATATCTCGCGGGGGCGGGGCGCGTCATCAACCGGTGGATGGACACGCAAAAAGTATACGCGGACATTTTGACGGATGAAAATACCGACCCCGTGTCTGCCTGGCTCAGCCTGGATTTGAAGGAGATGAGCGCCTACTCCGCCTCCAAGCAAGAGATGCTCAAGGTCGTTGCCGCGCTCATGTATGCGTGGCTGGATGACCGCGATTCATTCTTCCCGCGCATGGGCGGCCCAGAGGCCAACGCGCTCATCCAAAACCGCAATTTCGCGCGCCTTTTGGGCGATGCGGTTGGCGCCAAAAACATACCGCAATACTTGGCCAACCTGCATGGCCGCCAGCTTTTGCGCGACAAGGTTGAGAAAGTCGCCGTGCCCGGCCAAAAACACATCACCAACGGCACGGCTTTTTGGGAGACGCCCACCCTGCCCGCCGCCGCGCCGCAAACCCTGGCCGCCACGCTGGATGCCGAGTTCACCACCCCCCAACTGCGCGAGCTTGCCAAATGGCTGGATGTGAAACTGCACGGCAACGCCAAGAGCGGCTTTTTGGAATCCATCTTGAGCGGCATCAGCGCCCGGCTGGCCGAGATGCAGGTTGACCCCGATGCGCTTGTGCGCGGCCTGACCGACGAGCAAAGCGATTTTGCGCGGCGCATCCTCACCGCCCGCGACTGGCAATTGCCCGTGCCGCGCAGCGTGCTGCAAACGGTCACGGGTCGCCGCGATTCACGCGACCCGCTGCACGACCGCAAACTTACCGAGCTGACCGAAGGGCTGCGCCGTCGCGCGCTGCTCTTCCCTTCGCACCGCCCATTTTTTTACGGCATCCGCGATTCGTTTTACCAATGGCTGCCGCTGGAGCCGGCCAACGCCCGCCCGCCCGTGCTAACCTGGCCGGGTGTCACGCGCGAGGCGGCTTCATCGCCCCGCCCCGCGCCCGTTTTTCTAGATCAGTTTGATGCGTTTATTCACGCGGTGATGGCTGGCGGGGTCGAGTTACGCCCGGCCCGCAAGGCTCACGTCCGCACGCAGCAAACAGCATGGCTGCGCGGATGGGAACACGACGCCAGCGAAGCCGAGACGATTTTGACCTCGCGCACGGGCTGGGCGCCCGACCAAAACACCGGCATCTCGGTGGTTTTGGATTCGCCGCTGGCCGCCGATGGGTTGGTGGTGCTGCAAAACCAAACCGGCCAAACCGCGCCGGAGCTGGAGCTTTATTTTGCGCTGGCGGCGGCCCTCCAACTGATTGAAGCCCCCAGCGGGGGCCGCGCCGGCCAGCCGGTGAGCATTTTGCCCCAGTATGCCGTTCACGCCCGCGCCAGAACCAGCGCGGTGGAGGAGTGGCTGGCGCTCTCGGATTCCGCGCGGTTGCGACGGGTGTGGGAGGCGTGGCAAAACGCGCTGCCCTTTGCGCCAGAGGCCGCCCACGCCCAGGAAAACACCGCTCGCACCCCCCAGTTTTTGCTTTTGCGGCGCATTGGGGCGCAAGATTTTTCTCTGCTGGAATTTTTTGCCGAGTTTTGCGCCCTGCGCCGCTACGCCACGCGCGTGTTGCGCGGCCTGCCCGTTGGCGCGGTGGTGGATTGGGCCGCGCTGCGCGAAAAACTGTTCGCTTTTTACCCGGATGCCGCCTGGCAAACGCACACCCCATACACCTGGTGGTTTGCAAATTTTGGGAACCGCTCGCGGATGAACCCCGCAAAACAAGAGGACTGGAACAAAACCGTTGGCGCAATTTTAGAGAAAATATTTGGCGAGGCGATGGCTTTGTTTGGCGCGGTGGAAATTGAGCGCGACAAACACGGCCAGTTGACCACCTTGCGCGTGACCGAGCTTGGCGCGTGGCTGACGCGCGACTTGGGCGAGAGAGAGTTCCCCGCCGCCGCCAAACCGCGCCCGCGCCAGGTGGAAGAGATCGCCTGGCTGGATGGCGCCCGGTTGCGCCTGCCGCCCGCCCCAGACCGCGCGGAGTTTATTCGATTTGCCCGCCTGGTGGCCGAGCCAGACGCCGCGCCGTTCACGTATGCCATCACCCGCGCCAGTTTGGAGACTGCGCTAAAAACCGGGCTGACCGCCGATGAAATTATTCGCGCGTTTGAGGGCGTGAACGCGCCATTGCCCGCGCCATCGCGCAAGCTGCTGGATGGCATGGCGGCAAAGTTTGGCAAAGTTCGGGTGTATGAAGACCAGACCGTGCTGCTCTTGAACGATGATTTTTCTCTGCGCGAGTTGATGGCTGCCACCAGCCTGGGCAACCACGTGCTGTTCCAGCTTTCGCCGCGCGCCGTAATTGTGAACGAGGCCGCCCTGCCAGAGCTTTTGCGCGAGATGGAAGCCAAAGGGTATACGCCAGCGGTAAAGGGCTGACAAGGTCACTTGCAACCAGCGACTAACATGAAACTAACCGATGCGCTTGCGCTTTATTCCAACCACGCTCTGGAGCAGATCGCGCTCCAGCAAGGGCTGTTTGAGATTGCCGATAGAGGGCTGCGTGGCTCTGGCCGGATTCGCGCCGCGCAGGCGCTGAGCAAAAAGATGTCCGAGCCGGATCAAGTGGCGCGCAACGTGCGCCAAATTGGCCCGGTTGGCCGCGCCGCGCTTAAAATTTTGCTGGATGGCGGCCCGCTGGGGATAGATCGCCTGCGCCAGACGCTCACCCGCGCCGGGATAACCCTGCGCGCGCCCAACCCGGATGCGGGCGGAAAAAGTTATTTCCACACCCCAAATTTCATCGGCACACCCATTCTGGAGGATGCGCTGGCGCGGTGCGCCCTGTTTGGCGTCGTTTTGGCGCTGGACCCGCCCAACGAGACCAACGAAGGGCTGGAAGAAGGCATTGGCACGCGGTTTCTGGTGGCGGATGAAGTTGCCCGCGCGGTGCGGGATTATAAGTTGCTGGACGAGGCGCATGACTCGGTGACCGCGGAGCCGCCCACACAGGCGTTTTCCATCACCCCCGCCGATTTTTTGCGCGATCTGGGCAAATACTGGCGCTATGTGCGCACTCAAAACGGGCTGCGGCTCACCGCGCAAGGCTGGATTTTTAAGGCCGATTTTAAGAACGTGCGGGCGGCCTTCAACTTGCCACCTGCGGGCGATGAAGCAAAGACCAGCCGGTTATGGTTTTTGCGAAGAACCTTGATGGCGTTGGAGATGCTCGACCTCACCGAGAACGGCCTCATCCACAAAGAAGAACCGGATGGTTTTTTGAGCATGGACATGGCGCAGCGGATGTCTGCGGCGTTTGTGATGTGGGCCAATGGCGAAAGCTGGAATGAGATGATGGCGCTGCAACAAGCGAGCGCAAATTGGACGATGGCCCAGACCAACCCGCATGACGCGCCCCACCCGCGCATGTCTCTGGCCCGGTTGTGCGTCTTGCGCGAGCTGGGGTTTGCCTCGCAAGACGCGCAGGGCAAACCATCCGGCGCGTGGCTGAGCACAGCTAAGTTCATCGAGAAAATCCGCAGCGATGACTACGATTTTCTGTATCCGCGCAGAACAAAAACCCTTGATGATTTTTACGTTGGCGGAGGGTATACCAATTACCGCGACCCATTGGAATTGCGTTTTCAAGAATCGTTTCAAGAGAGCGAGACGTGGGATGTGGTGGAGCGCAAATTTATTGGGCATATTCTTGCCGGGCCATTGCATTGGATGGGGCTGCTGGAATTTGACAGCCTGCCCGCCAGCGCCGACGCCCCGCCCGCGCGAATGCGCCTGACGCCCGCGGGCACATGGCTGCTGAACATGGGCGATCCGCCCGCGTTTGCCGAGAGCGGCGGGCGGGTGCTGGTTCAGCCCAACTTCACCATTTTGGCGATGGAGCCGGTGAGCGAGGCGGTTTTGGCTGATATTGAAAATTTCGCGGAGTATCAGAGCGGCGACCGCGCCATGAATTATCTGATTTCGCGCCAATCTGTGTATCGCGGTCAGCGGGCGGGCTGGGATGCCGCGCGGGTCATCGCATTTCTAGAGTCGCATCAGGGCGGGCCAATTCCGTCCAACATCAAACGCTCGCTGGAGGAATGGCAGCAGCAGCACTCGCGCATCACATTTGTGAAAGGCGCAACGCTGGTGCAATACGCAGATGCCATCACCCGCGAGAGCGCGAAGGACGCGCTGGGCAACGCCCCGCTGAGCGCCCTGACCGACACATTTGACGTGGCGGATGAAGGGTTGAGCGCCGAGCAGGTGTTGCAATTATTGCGGGCGGGCGGCTGGTCGCCGCTGGTCACGCGCCCGGCGGGCGACCCATCCGACACGTTGATGCGGTTGAGCGAGGACGGCGCGGTGACGCTGCGCCACGCCGTGCCAGATGCGCTTGCGCTGGGCCGTTTGTTGCCGCTGGCAGAACAAAGCGAAACCGGGCTGCGCATCTCGGCCAAAAGTGTGCGGGCCGCGCTGGCAAATGGGCAGCATGTGGATGGGGTTTTGATCACGCTGGGGCAGCTTGCCGATGGCGGCGCGCCCGTTCGGTTACAGACCAACATCCGCGCGTGGGCGGCGTTTTATGGCGAGGCAACCCTGCGCGAAATGATTTTGCTGGAATTGCCCAACGCCGAGGTGCTTGCCAGCGCCATCAAAGATAGCGAGCTTGGTAAATACCTTTTGCCGGTGGAGCAGGCGGGCCGGGCGCTGGCCCTGGTGGAGTCTTCTCATGCCAATACCGTGCGTGGCTTGCTGCAAGAGCGCGGAATTATGATACGCGCGTAAAAAAACGAGCAGTCGAAGGGCGGCTCTCAACAAAATTCGACGGGCGACGAAGACAGAGACGCAAAATGCTGCGCCTCTACGCCCATCTGCTGGGATTTAGCTCCGAATTTTTGTGGTCTCCGGTTGTGCGATTGAAATCGCGCCTGGTGAGCCTTTGGCTGAGCGTCCGCCTGCGCGGACGCAACTCGTGTCGGCGCAGGCCGACACTCGGCAATATGCCCGTTAGGCGCGATTTCAATCGCACGGCTAAACAAAAGCAGTCGGGCTGCTCGCGGCAGCCCGACTGCTAAAACACCTGCATTCTTTACGTCACCTGAAAATCGCTGAACTCGTTGATGGACTCAATCTCGGCCACGCGGTCTTTGGGCAAAATGCGCCGGAAGGACAACGCGGCCTCTTCCCAATTGCGCAAGAGATTGCGGGCACGATGGCTGTTGGTCAGCTCGTAGTGCCTCCGCAAAAGCGTGCGTATGAGCTGCTTCATGCCGGGGTTGGTCAACCGATCCACATCCACCAGCTCCAAATTGCACCGGTTCACAAACGTGCCATCTGGATCCCACACGAAAGCCATGCCGCCGGTCATGCCCGCGGCGAAGTTTCGCCCGGTCATGCCCAGCACCACCGCCACGCCGCCGGTCATGTATTCGCAGCCGTTATCGCCCACGCCTTCCACCACGCCGCACCCGCCAGAATTGCGCACGGCGAACCGCTCGCCGGCGCGGCCAGCCGCGAACAACGCCCCGCCGGTTGCGCCATACAAGGCTGTGTTGCCCAGAATGCTGTTCTCATTCCAGTCGTAAATCGCCTCTGGGAACGGGCGGATGGAAATCTCACCACCGCGCATACCCTTGCCCACGTAATCGTTGGCCGCGCCGATGAGATTGAGCCGCATCCCGTTGGTGGTGAACGCGCCAAAACTCTGGCCGGCGTAGCCGCGGAAGTCCACTTCAATTGTGCCGGGTGGCAGGCCGCCATCCTTGTGCCTTTTGGTCACCTCGCCGCTTAAACGCACGCCAATACTGCGGTCTTGGTTGCGGATGGAGTAGTGCAGTTTCACCGGCCAGCCCTCGGCCACGGCCACGTGCGCATCTTTCACAATTTGCTCGTTCAGCGCGTTGCGTTGCTGCAAAACGCTGCTGCGCAACCCCGCCACGTGATGCCGGTGCAGGCCACTCTCGTGCGTTTGCTTGACCAAACCAGAGAGATTGAGCGCGGAAGCGTAATTGCGGCTGGCAGGGGTTGGGGGCTGGGGGCTGGGGGCTGGAGACTCATCCGTCTTCCGTCTGCCGTCCGCCATCTGCGCCAAAAGCTCGCTCCGTCCCACCACCTCATCCAAATTGCGGTAGCCCATTTTGGCAAGCCACTCGCGCACATCCTGAGCCACAAACATCAGGTAGGCCATCACATGCTCCGGTTTGCCCTCAAACTTGGCGCGCAGCTCTGGCTTTTGGCTTGCCACGCCAGTGGGGCAGGTGTTGAGGTGGCATACCCGCGCCATGATGCAGCCCTCGGCGATGAGCGGGGCCGTGCCAAACGAGAACTCATCCGCCCCCAGCAGCGCCGCCACAACCACATCGCGGCCATGCCGCAACGCGCCATCCGCGCGGATGCGCACCCGCCCGCGCAGGTTGTTCGCCATCAGGGTTTGCTGGGTCTCGGCCACGCCCAACTCCCAAGACATGCCCGCGTTTTTGATGGAGCTGAGCGGGCTGGCGCCCGTGCCGCCGTTGTGCCCGCTAATCTGAACCACATCGGCCTGGGCTTTGGCCACGCCCGCCGCAATTGTGCCCACACCCGCCTGAGAAACCAGCTTGACGCTCACAAACACATCCGGGTTGATTTGTTTGAGGTCGTAAATCAACTGGCTCAAATCCTCGATGGAGTAAATATCGTGGTGCGGCGGCGGCGAAATGAGCGCCACGCCCGGCATGGTGTGCCGCACTTTGGCGATGAGTTCCGAGACCTTGTGACCCGGCAACTGCCCGCCCTCGCCCGGCTTGCTGCCCTGCGCCATCTTGATTTGCAACTCCTGGGCGCTCATCAAATACGCCGGGGTCACGCCAAACCGCCCGCTGGCCACCTGCTTGATGCCGCTGTTGCCTTCCTCGGCAAACCGGCGCAATTCCTCGCCGCCCTCGCCAGAGTTGCTCAACCCGCCCAGCCGCGTGGCCGCAATCGCCAGCGTCTCGTGCGCTTCTGGCGAGAGGGCGCCAAGCGACATGGCTGCCGTGCTAAACCGCCGCAAAATCGCGCTCAGCGGCTCCACCTCATCCAGCGGGATGGGGTTTCGGTCGCTCTTGATCTCCAACAAATCGCGCGGCTCCAGCGGCGCAGCGCCCACGCCATACAACGCGGCAAAATCGCCATACGCCTTATACCCATCCGCAAAACCAGCGCCCAGCCGCCAGCCTTTTACGTTTGTTTTAGCAATGCCGCTTTCCAGCGTGTGCTCCTCGCCGGTGTATTCAATGAGATTCTCAATGCGCACGGCTTTTTGCAGCGCGTGCACCGCCTTTTGCGAGTAGCCGTGCGGCTCGCCACCCGCGCGTTCTTTGTAAAGACCGGGATGATCTAATTTGACGGGAGACGGAAGACGGGAGACGGAAGTATCCCCCCTCCCAGCGGGAGGGGTTGGGGGTGGGGTCGTCTCTCGTCCTCCGTCATCCGTCCCAAATGCGTTCGCGTGCCACGCCCGCACATCGCGCTCAAGCTCGGCGTAGCCCACGCCATCCATGCGCGAGGGCGCGCCGGTGAAGCACTCATCCACCAGCCCGCGCGCGAGACCCACCGCCTCAAAAATCTGCGCCCCGTGATAGCTGTCCATCGTGGCGATGCCCATCTTGGACATGATTTTGAGCAGGCCTTTCTCTGCGGCTTTGATGTAATTCTTGGCGACTTGCACCTCGCTCACCGGCTCCGCGCCGGCGCGGTCTTTCACTTTACCGCGCTGCACCGCCTCTGTGGCGGTGTCTAGCGCCAAATACGGGTTGATGGCGCTCGCGCCAAAGCCCACCAGCACCGCAAAGTGATGCGTCTCGCGGGCTTCACCGGTCTCGGAAATCAGGCTGCACTTCATGCGCAGCCCCGCGCGGATGAGGTGATGATGCACCGCGCCAACCGCCAAAAGCGCGGGGATGACGAGGCGGTCTTTGCCAACTGCGCGGTCGCTCAAAATCAAAATACTCGCGCCCGCCGTGACCGCATCCACCGCGTTTTGACACAAGCGGGCCACCGCGTCTTGCAAGGTTTCGCCCATGCCAAAGGTGGCATCCAGCACCGGGCTGCGGAATCTTTCATCCTCCAGCTTGATGATGGCTTTGAGCTGCTCGTTGCGCAGCACCGGCGAATGCACGCGGATAAGGTGCGCGGCCTTCTCGTTCTCGGCCAGCAGGTTGCCGCGCGCGCCCAGCAAAATGCGCAGGCTCATCACTTGATCCTCGCGCAGGTGGTCAATGGGCGGGTTGGTCACCTCGGCAAAACGTTGTTTGAAGAAGGCGAAGAGCGGGCGCGGTTTGGCGCTCAGCACAGCCAGCGGCGTGTCATCGCCCATGCTGCCCACCGGCTCGGTGCCATCCTCATACATGGTTTTGATGACCATCGTGAGTTCTTCGCTTGTCCAGCCCAGCGCGGCTTGTTTTTGCAAAAGCGCCTCGCTGTTAATCACCGGCTGCTCAATGCGCACATCGGCAATATCCTCCAGCCGCACCCGCTGGCGGCGCGCCCATTCGTGGTAGGGCTTGTGCGTGCTGAGCTGTTTGAGAATTTCATCGTTTGTCCAGAGTTTGCGGTTGTGCAGGTCGGCGCAAATCATCATGCCCGGCCCCACCTTGCCCACCACGGCCACGCGCTCTGGCTCAACATCCAACGCGCCAATTTCGCTGCCCGCGTACACAATGCCATCGGTGGTGCGCAAATAGCGGGCGGGGCGCAGGCCGTTGCGATCCAGCGCCATCCCCACCAGCGTGCCATCGCTAAACGTGAGGGCCGCCGGGCCATCCCACGGCTCCATCAACGAGGAGTGATAGCGAAAGAAGCCCTTGATGACGTTGGGCATGTCTGGGTCTTTCTCCCACGCCTGCGGGGTCATCATCTTCATGGCGTGGCGCAGGTCGCGCCCGCCCAGGGTGAGCAGCTCCAGCGCGTTGTCAAATTTGCCGCTGTCCGAGCTGTTTTCGTCAATGATGGGCGCGAGGCCGGCGGTTTCATCGCCCCAAACGGGCGAGTGCAAATCGGCCTCGCGGGCTTTCATCCAGTTGGAGTTGCCGTCAATCGTGTTGATCTCGCCGTTGTGCGCGATAAAGCGGAACGGCTGGGCGCGCTCCCACGTGGGGAAAGTGTTGGTGCTATACCGCTGGTGAAATACGATGGACGAGACCTTGAAATCGGGGTCGTTCAGATCCAAATAAAAGCGGCGCAACTGGGTGGATGACACCAGCGCCTTATACACAATCGTGCGGCAAGACAGCGAGGCGAAATACGCGCCCATGCCATCCATCTCTTGCGCAAACCGGTTTTCAATTGTGCGGCGCACCAAATACAACTGCTGGTCAAAATCCAAATCGGTGCGGAAGTGGGCCGGGCGCTCAATGATGACCTGCTGAATGTCGGGGAGCATATCCAAGGCGCGTTTGCCCAGCGCGTTTGGCTCGTGAACCACCGTGCGCCACATCAACACGGGCAGCCCGCGCCGCGCCAGCTCCTGCTCAATAATCTCGCGGGCTTTGGCGTCGGCCTCGGCCTTGCGCGGGAGGAAAATCATGCCCACCGCAATATCGCCGGGGCGGTAGGCGTGTTGCCCCACCCGTTCCAGCTCGCGGTTTAGCATTGTGTTGGGGATGGTACACAGAATGCCCGCGCCATCGCCGCTTTTGCCATCGGCGTCAAACGCCCCGCGGTGGGCCAGACGCTCCAGACACTTCAGGCCGTCATCCAGAATTTTGTGCGTGGCGCGGCCAGACAGATCGGCCAAAAAGCCAATCCCGCACGCATCGTGCTCAAAGCGAGAATCGTATAGCGGGAGGTTTTTGGGAAACGCCCCGCCGCCAAATACCTGACCAGACTGATCACTCTCCATATGTGTTGCACCTCGTGGTTAATGAGTTTGGATATTGGGTATTGGGTAAGAGCGAAGATTGCGCTTATTTGCAAAAGCTTTGGCTGCGCCGGGAAATTATCCAACACCCAATATGAAGTCTGCGCTTCTTGGCGGGACTGTTTATTTCGAAGGCCAAATGTTACCAAAGATGCAAAGAGGAAAGTGCAAAGAGAAAAATCAGCGCCAGAACGTGGGCGCAGACCCACCCGCTACAATAAAGCCATGCTCGCGCCCGGCACATTGCTTCGCAACCGATACAAAGTCATCCAGCCCATTGGACAGGGCGGGATGGGTTCTGTGTATCTGGCAGAAGACCGCCGGCTGGAAGGCCGCAAATGCGCGGTGAAGGCCGTCCGCATTGACGCCAACGCCGATGCCTCGCTGGTGAGCGAGTTGCAGCACCAGTTCTCGCGCGAGGCCAGCGTGCTGGCGCGTTTGGATCACCCCAACCTGCCAAAAGTTTCGGATTACTTCACCGAAAATGCGCTGGATTATCTGGTGATGGATTACGTTTCTGGCAAAGACCTGAAAGAAATCATGGATGAAGCCCGGCGCAGCGGGCGGTTTCTTTCGGAGGTGGAAGTGATGAATTGGGCGCGGCAACTGTGCGATGCGCTAAATTACATGCACACCCAGGACCCGCCCGTGCTGCACCGCGACATCAAACCGGGCAACATCAAACTAACCCCCAGCGGGCTGATTAAGCTGGTGGATTTTGGGCTGGTAAAAATTCTGGTCAAAGATGAGTCTCGCACCATCACGGTTTTACAAGGGCGCGGCACGGCCGCTTATACCCCGCTGGAGCAGTATGGCGAGGATGACAGCCATACCGATGCGCGCTCGGATATTTACTCGTTGGGCGCGACTTTGTATCACCTGCTCACCAATCAACCCCCAGCAGAGGCCAAACAGCGCTTTTTGCGGCCAGATTCGCTCAAGCCGCTGCGCGAACTCAATCCGGCCATCACCCCCGGTGTTGAGCAGGCCGTGTTAAACGCCATCGCCATGCACCCAGATGACCGCCCCGGCGCGATTGCAGAATTTAGCGATGCGCTTCTTGGAAAAACTGAGGGGTTGAATTTGCCGCGCCCAACCCCGCAAAATGAGCTGCGCCAAATGATGCGCAAAAACTGGGCCTGGCTGGCGATGGCTGGCGTCGCCATCGCGCTTGGCTTTATCGCCACGCTGGCTGGCTGATCTTACGCGTCAATCTTACGCGTCAATCCAGCGCATGAGCATGTTGTGCAGCGCGTCGCGGCTGACCGGCTTGCTCAAGTAGTCATCCATCCCCGCGTCAAGGCACATTTCTCGCGCGCCGCGCGTCACGGTGGCGGTCATGGCGATGATGGGGATATGTCCGCCATTGATTGTTTCATCCTGCCGGATGGCTCGCGTGGCCGAGAATCCATCCACATCGGGCATTTGGCAGTCCATCAAAATCAACGAATACAAATGGCCGTTTTTGTGATATTCCTCAATGGCTTTTGACCCGCTGCCGACCGCGCTGGCCGTGTAACCCAAGCGTTCCAGTTGGGCAAGGGCCAGCTTTTGATTCGCCAAATTATCTTCAGCAATCAAAATGTGATGGCTGTTGGGATTGACAGGGGAAACAGGAGGTAGATTGGCCGACACGGTTTGTTTATTTTTTTCTGGCAAGCGCTGCTCATACGCCGCGCTTGCAATCGCGTCTAAAAGTTGCGACTGACGAACCGGTTTGGTAAGAAAGGCAGAAAATCCTATGGATTCTGCTTCTTCCCGATGAACTTCCTGGTCAAAAGCGGTGAGAAGCACAAGAGAGATTCGCGCAATGGCGGGGTTTTTGCGGATGGCGCGCGCAAGCTCCAAACCATCCATCTCCGGCATGGCTAAATCGAGGATCGCCACATCATACGGCCTGCCATCCTGATGCGCCCGCTGCAATGTCTCCAGCGCCTCGGCGCCGCTGGCCGCGCAATCGCTTTGAGAAATGTGCAAGCCCCACGAGCGCATATAGTAATACAGCACATCGCGGTTAGCCTTGCTGTCATCCACAACCAACGCGCGCGCATCCAGCAAAAAGCTGTCATCTGCGCCAGCGCCGGCCGCCTTCGTTTCTGCTTCTGTGGATGTGTGCGATACGGTTTCGAATTCGCCGTTAAACCACACCACACTGGTTGAGTTGTCCTCGCTCTCGGTGTGTATCTCGCCGTGCATATACCGCACAATTCCCATCACAACTTCTTCTGCAAGATCGCGTTCTTGCGCGGCGCCCCTGTAAGGCGCGGGGCTGTTGCTGACAGATTGCTCCAGACTGAAGCGGAGAACCACCCGATTTACGCCAACGAAAGACAACGCGTGGTCTGGGGCCACCCGCAAAATCAATTCGCTGGCCGGGGTGCGGTTGATGGCTTTGGCGATCAGAAAATTCAGAACCTGTTTCAGCCGCGCTTCATCGCCGCGCAATCGCAACGGCATATCTGGCGAGATATAGGTCATGAGCGAAGCCTGATTGGCCCGCGTGAGGGTTGACACGCTTTCGGCGGTTTGTTCCACCAGGCTGGCCAAATCAAACTCTGCGCTGCTAAGCTTGAATTGGCCGCTCTTTAGCGTGTCGTAATCAATCGTCAGATTAACCAGATCCAGCAACGCCGTTGCGGCTTCGCTGGCCTGATCTACCATGCCGTGTTGATTACGATCCAGCGCAGTATCTCGCAGCATCTCCAGAGCGCCGCTCAAACTGTTCGCCAGAACCCGCATGTCATAATTGACAGACTTAAGAATATCGGTTGTAGACATGGTTTCTAGATATACAACCTGCCCCTCTACGTTATCTGCCTCCTTCCACACCAACTTTCCAAGGCAGTTTTCTGTTTATATCTTATTTTGCTCAAATATGCAAATTTTTAGGCAACTACTGTAATTAGCATTGGCCGGCGGCGCGTTTCATTGGCAATAAACTTGCCCGCCGCCTCGCCCACGCGAGACCGAATCGCATCTGTGCTGGTCGAGGCGGTGATATTGCTCAACTCTTTCCCAGCCGCCTCAGACATCGCCTTGATTAACTCCTCGGCTTCTTTCATATACACAAACCCGCGCGTGATGATCTCTGGGTTTTCGCGCAGCCCGCCCTTTTCATCGCGCCGGACAATGACCAGCACGAAGCCGTCTCGCGCCAGCGCCTCGCGGTCTTTCAGCACCACCGGCCCAATATCACCCACCCCAGACCCATCCACAAACACATAGCCGCCGGGCATGCGCTCCAGTTGGGTTGCGCTGGTGGATGTGAACTCGATGGGCGTTCCGTTCTCGCCCACAAAAATATTGCTGGATGGAATCCCCAGACTTTGCGCCAACCGCTTGTGCGCGTTCAACATGCGCAGCTCGCCGTGAATGGGGATGAAGAACTTGGGCCGCAGCAAGCTCAGCAAAAGTTTTTGTTCTTCCTGGCTGGCGTGGCCAGAAACATGCACCCGCGCCAGTTGCGGGTAAATCACATTTGCGCCTTTTTGGAACAGCCGGTTGATGATGCGGTGAATGGCCTCCTCGTTGCCAGGGATGGGATGCGCAGACAGCACATACGTATCTCCGGGCTGGGCGTTAATCACCTGATGCCGCCCCATCGCAATGCGCCCCAGCACCGCGCTGGGTTCGCCCTGGCTGCCAGTGGCCATGATGCACACCGTCGCCGGGTCCATCTTGTTGGTCTCTTCCAGCTTGACCACCAAACCCTCCGGCAATTGCAAATAGCCCATTTTCTGCGCCATCTTTACGTTTTCCACCATGCTGGTGCCGGCAAAAGCCAATTTGCGCCCGTAAATTTGGCAAATGTTCGCCACTTGCTGAATGCGCGAGATGAGCGAGGCAAACGTGGCGACGATGATGCGCCCCTCAGCATCGCGGAAAACCAACTCCAGCGCCGGTTCAATCTCGCGCTCGCTGGGGGTGATGCCGGGGTTCTCGGCGTTGGTGCTGTCCGAGAACAGCGCCAGCACCCCGCGCCCAGCGAACTCGGCCAGCTTGGCAAAGTCAGAGGTCAGACCATCCACCGGCGTGTGGTCAAACTTAAAGTCGCCAGAGTGCACAATCAATCCCACCGGGGTGGTGATGCCCAGCCCCACGTTATCTGGAATGCTGTGGCACATGCGAAAGAATTCAATCTTAAACGGGCCAATTTGCGCGCTGCCATCCACCGGCACGGTGTTGAGCGTGGCGCGGTCGAGCGCTTTGGCCTCGCGCAGTTTTACCTCCAGCAGCCCGCGCGTGAGCGGGGTGGCATAGATGGGCAGGCCGGGGAATTCCTTCACCACGTAAGCCACCGCGCCGGTGTGGTCTTCGTGCCCGTGCGTAATGACAATGCCCTTGATTTTGTCGCGCTTTTCTTTAAGCCAGGTGTAGTCTGGGATGACGGCGTCAATCCCAAACATATCCGACTCCGGGAACATGATGCCCGTATCCACAATCAAAATGGCGTCGTTGTATTCAAACGCCATCATATTTTTTCCGACTTCTCCCAGCCCGCCAATGGGCGTCCAGGTGAGTGTTTTTTGTGCCATATTTTTTAGAAATGAAGAGGGTGACTTGGATGAAGAGGATGACTTGGATGATGCGTCATCCTTGTCAGCCCTGTCACCCAGGTCATCCTTGTCAGAATGTCAGTCTTTCAATCACAGCTTCGCCCATCGCCCGGGTGCCAAGCACTTTGTCGGATGGGGTATCGGCAGATTTAAGGTCGCCGCTCCGGTAGCCATCTGCAAGCAAGGTGTCTACCGCGCGTTCAATCGCGTCGGCTTCCGCGCTCAGCCCAAATGACCAGCGCAGCATCATCGCCATGCTCAAAATGGTTGCCAGCGGGTTGGCAATACCTTTGCCGGTGATGTCGTGCGCCGCGCCGTGAATAGGCTCATACAGCCCGCGCCGGAACCCGTGCCGGTTGCGGCCATCGCCCAAAGACGCGCTCGGCAGCATCCCCATCGAGCCAGCCAGCATGGAAGCCTCATCGCTCAAAATGTCGCCAAACAAGTTCTCGGTGGCGATCACGTCAAAACTGCGCGGCGCGCGGAGCATGTGCATGGAACACGCATCGGCGTACATGTCCTCGTATTGCACATCCGGGTATTCGGCGGCCACCTCGTGGGCAATCTCGCGCCACAACCGGCCAGAAGCCATCACGTTGGCTTTGTCGGCCTGGGTCACTTTGTTGCGGCGGCCCTTTGCCAACTCAAAGCCCATCCGCATCAGGCGGCGCACTTCGGCCTCGGTGTAAAACGTGGTGTCCACGCCGGTGCGGTTTGGCTTCTCGCCCTTCTTCTCTTTGGGCAGGCCAAAATATGCGCCGCCGGTCAGCTCGCGCAAAATCATAATGTCTGTGCCACGCACAATTTCTGGCCGCAGCGGGCTGGAATCAATCAGCGCGTCATACACCTTGACCGGGCGCAGATTGGCGAACACTTCCAGCCCCTTGCGCAAACCCAAAATGCCATTTTCCGGGCGCTGCTTGGCGTTGGGGTCTTTGTCAAATTCGGGTGTGCCCACCGCGCCAAACAAAACCGCATCGGCTTTTTGCGCCAGCTTCAGCGTGTCTTCGGGCAGCGCCCAACCGGTTGCGTGGATGGCACACCCGCCCACCAGCGCTTCTTGAGTAATGAGGGTGTGGCCGTGCTTTTCGCACACCACCTTGAGGACGTTCACGGCTTCGCGCACAACCTCCGGCCCGATGCCATCTCCGGGCAACAATGCAATATTTAATTCCATGATTGTGAAATAGATATGACGTAAGGCGTAATGCGCAAAAGACCGATGACGAGGGGCGGAGGACGATCTGTTTGGCAACACCCGTCTCCCGTCCTCTGTCTTCCGTCCGCTCACCCATTACACCTTACAAATTAAAAATAAAACGCGGAGATTGAAAATTGGAGATTTGAGGCTGGAGACCAGACCCACATCGCGGTCTCATCTCCAATCTCCAGTCTCCAATTGTCAATCTCCGCAAAAGCGGGCAACGGGACTTGAACCCGTGATCTTCTGCTTGGAAGGCAGACGCTGTAGCCAACTCAGCTATGCCCGCG
>Ga0154020_10000638_pt1 | contig 42907 bp, 34 predicted proteins | sample Klosneuvirus_201_FD_109709 | JGI IMG/M metagenome (GOLD analysis project Ga0154020, IMG submission 109709) | Active sludge microbial communities from wastewater, Klosterneuburg, Austria - Klosneuvirus_20160825_MG | ecosystem: Engineered > WWTP > Aerobic digester > Activated sludge | place... | reverse complement strand
TGTAGAGATTTATAAGCCGGGACCTGAAGGCTTTCAAAATTCTCAAACCCTTGAATTGGGAAGCGGGGTTAAAACCATTGCGGAAGACCAGGAAGGAAATGTGTTTTTTTCTACAGAAGACAGGGGCATTTTCTATTTGAATTCCAGAACGCCTGATCGTATAGATTCCATACAGGAAAAAGAAGGCCCCTCACCCGACTGGAAACAACAGTGGAATCTTGAAAACAGCGTTTTTTCTTACAAAGGACTTGTTTACGTGGGCAGCGAACTGGGCATTTTCCTCCTCTCTAAAGATTCTAAAAACCGATTTCGTTGCAGCATCAACACCAAATTGTGGTTGAAAACAAAAGGTGGGCAAGTATTCAGAGCCGCGCAAGCCGGTAATGATCTCGTTTATTCCTACAAAGAATTTCTTTCGAAAAAAAACAAAAACCGCGAGAAGATTATTTTATTGGAAAGGAATGCAGATCGGTTTCAGGTTAACAATGCGGCCATGAACCGTTTATTAGACCTGAATGCGAATTTTATTTCTTACGATAGCATAAAAAAAGATGTGTTTATCTGCGGTGAAGGTTTATTTATACTTCGAAATATTAAAATCAATCAAAACAAACATTACAATCTAATTCTTAAAAAGTTTGTCTCAAATAAAGACACCCTTTTAATGAACGTTTCAGCAATTGATTCCTTAGCGACTGAAAAACTTAAAATTCCTTATGAAAACCATGACATTTCAGTGATGTTGGGCTTCACCAGCTTTGAAAGCGGAAGCTACGAGTTCAGCTACCAACTGGAAGGATTCAACAAAGAATTTAGTGAATGGAATAAAGACCCCTTATTGAGTTTTGGAAATTTACTGGAAGGAAATTATATACTAAAAGTAAAGGCACGCACCGACCTTGAAAATAAAATTCATGAAATTAAAATCCCTTTCCGGATTTTACCACCCTGGTACCGCTCCAAACTTGCCTATGCTCTGTACCTTCTCTTACTGGTTTTATTTGTTGTACTCATTGTTAAACTGAACAGCCGCCGTTTAAAAGCGGCAAATAAAAAACTGGAAGAAACCATTGCCGAAAGAACAAAAACAATTTCCCACCAAAAAGAAGAGATTGAAGACAAACAAAAAGAGATACTCGACAGCATTATTTACGCAAGAAGGATTCAGAGGGCTCTGCTGGCCAGCGATGACCTTTTAAAAAACAATCTCAAAGATTTTTTTGTGTTTTTTCAACCCAAGGATGTGGTGAGTGGAGATTTTTACTGGGCCTCCCTTTTGCCGAATAAACAATTTGCCCTCATCACAGCGGATAGCACAGGACATGGCGTTCCCGGAGCCATCATGAGTATGCTCAATATTTCCTGTTTAAAAGAGGCAGTTGAATCTGAAAAATTGGTCACACCCAAAGACATCCTAAACCATGCCCGAAAAAAAGTAATCGACACCCTTGCCAACGATGGCAGCCAGGAAGGAGGAAAAGACGGTATGGATTGCAGTTTAGCCTGCTTTGATTTTACCACCTTACTATTACATTACGCCGCAGCAAATAATCCCATTTGGGTCGCCCGAAAAAATGAAGCTGAAGGAGAAAAAGCTGTTGAACTGATAGAACTGCCCTGCGATAAAATGCCTGTTGGTAAACACGATAGGGATACGGTTTCCTTTCAACAAAACACATTCGCCCTTAAACAAGGTGATATGGTCTATACTTTAACAGATGGATTTGCCGACCAGTTTGGTGGCCCGAAAGGTAAAAAATTTATGTACAAAAAATTAAAAGACCTGTTAATCGCCATAACTCATCTGCCATCAGAAGAACAATTTCTTCAACTTAAAACAGCATTTGAAGACTGGAAAGGAGAGCTGGAACAGGTGGATGATGTAAGTTTGATAGGAGTTCGAATTACCTGATCCGAACTAATCCCTTTCATCGCTGATCTGATCGGGCTTTAAGGTCTTGGTATCAAATACAAAAACTGTATCCGCTATTTCCAGATTAGGTTTCATGGATTTAACTGTGTACTCCTGAGAGGTACCATCTTTCATGATCATTTTTAACTTCACCACCTGCTTTTTTGTTTTATCAACGTATAGCTTTATTGTATGAAATTTTTTCTTTTCCGGTTTAACTGCCGGGTAAAGATCGATCACGTGGCACAGGGATACGCCTACTTTTTCCTCCTTATCGTACTTGAACTTGTATCCGTTTTCATACATGGTAAAAATTTTCGCAGGGTTTTGTTCGTCGCTTTCCGGATCAAAGTTTTTGATGGTGACTTCTCTGGCGTCCTTATTGTAATTCCAAACCGTTTTCCCATCACACACGATGGATGATCCCGGTATTTCCAGACGAAACTTTTGTCCTTTTACCTGTACCTTCCATAATTGTGGTTTTTCGGCAGGCTTTTTCTCCTTATTGAGAATAGTAAAGATTATTTCAGTGGTAATGGTCTTATAGGCCTTGGTCACCTTACTCAATTCATCCAGAATAGCCTTGGCTTTTGGATCTTGCTCCTGTGCAGAGGCAAACAATGTAAAGAAAGTCAATACGGCAATGGAAATGAATTTACTCATGAGGGATGAGGGGTTTAATGGGGTGAACAAAGATAGAAATTGAATAGCAGGCACTGTGCCAAACTGCACTAATGATTTCTTAATTTTTGTAAAATCTCGTCCAATTGGGCCATGTCTTTCACCAGCACTTCTCTGGCTTTGCTACCCTCAAATGGGCCTATGAAACCGGCTGCTTCAAGCTGATCCACAATTCTACCAGCCCGGTTGTACCCCAGCTTCAACTTTCTTTGTAAAAAGGAGGCACTGCCTTGCTGGAACTGCACCACCAAACGGGCAGCATCATCAAACATTTTGTCACGGTCCGACAGGTCCACATCGTCCTTTCCTTCGCCTTCTTCTCCAACATATTCCGGTAACAGAAAGGCGCTTGGGTAGGCCCGTTGATTTCCAATAAACTCGGTGATCTTTTCTACTTCAGGCGTATCAACAAATGCACACTGAATCCGAATCAGATCATTTCCGGTACTCAGCAGCATATCTCCTCTTCCAATAAGTTGCTCTGCTCCCCCGGTATCCAATATGGTGCGGCTGTCTATTTTACTGGAAACTCTGAAGGCTATACGTGCCGGGAAATTAGCCTTAATGGTTCCTGTGATGATATTCACGGAAGGACGCTGGGTAGCAATAATCAAATGTATGCCCACCGCCCTGGCCAGCTGAGCCAAACGTGCAATCGGTGTTTCTACCTCTTTGCCGGCTGTCATAATCAGGTCGGCAAACTCATCCACTACCAAAACAATATATGGCAGAAACTTATGTCCGTCGTTCGGGTTCAGTTTGCGTTGAACAAATTTGGCGTTATATTCCTTAATGTTTCTCACCTGGGCATCCTGCAAATGGGCGTAGCGGTTGTCCATTTCAATGCACAGGGAATTTAAGGTGTGTATCACCTTAGTGTTATCCGTAATGATAGCATCCTCTGAATTCGGCAATTTGGCCAGAAAATGCCGCTCAATTTTATTGAAGAGTGTAAGCTCTACCTTTTTGGGATCAACCAACACAAATTTTACCTGTGAGGGGTGTTTTTTGTAAAGCAGAGAAACCAATACCGCATTCAAACCAACCGATTTCCCTTGTCCGGTTGCACCTGCCATTAACAGGTGAGGCATTTTGGTAAGGTCGGCCACAAATATTTCGTTACTGATGGTTTTCCCAAGCGCTATGGGTAGTTCAAACTGTGAGTTATTGAATTTTTCGGAAGCCATGATATTTTTCATGGGAACCATCTCCGGATTTTGATTCGGCACTTCTATACCTATAGTGCCACGACCCGGAATTGGTGCAATGATACGAATGCCAAGTGCAGAAAGACTTAAGGCAATGTCATCTTCCAGGTTTTTGATCTTACTGATGCGCACCCCGGCCGCCGGCACAATTTCATACAAAGTTACGGTGGGTCCAACCGTTGCGGTGATTTTATCAATTTCTATTCCGTAATTTTTTAGCGTACCTAAAATGCGGTTTTTATTGGCAATAAGTTCCTCCTGATTCACTTTGCTGTGAATGTTCCCATAATCATTCAGCAACTCAAAGCCAGGAAAACGGTAAGTTCCCAAATCCAGGGTGGGATCGTATTCCCCGAATTGCTCGACCAATTGTGCTGCTTTATTGCCTTCTTCTAAATTGCTGGGCTCCTGAACTGTGCCGCCAATCTCGAATTCGGGCTCGTTTTTATCTCCTGCTTTTTTTGTCTCCGGCTCCTGCGGCAGGTCCATCGGCAGGATTTGAGTTTCGTTTGTAAGCTGAACATTTTCAGGCTCCACTTCTTTCTCCTGCGGTTTTTGAATCACCTCAAAGTTCAGCAGCTCGGCCTCTTCTTCAGCACTAAGCACAGGTTCTGAACTACTCTGTTTCACACGATTAAAAAAAGCCGGTTCTTGTTCTGCTGTTGTGTCAGTTCCCTCGAGGCTTTCTGTTGGTTCAACACGGCCTTCGCGTTTTGGTAAAGCAAAATTCATGTTAATGGTAATCACCAGATAAGTAAGTAAACTAAAAGCCAGAAGCGCAACCAAACCTGAGTTGCCAATGTAATTCGAGATCAGAGCGTTGATAAAATACCCAAATCCACCTCCCATAAAAAAAAGACGTTCGGCAAAAAAGAAAGAAAATACCAGTGAACTCCAGGTCATAAGGAACAAACACTTGGCATAAAAATTTGTGATGTTGTGCACCTTACGTTGTACAAGCTTTTCAATGCCTCGTAACACCAAAACAGGCACCACCACAAATGAAGCCACACCAAACCACTTGTACAAAAACAAGTGCGATACCAACGCGCCAAATTTGCCAAGCCAATTACTGACCTTGGTTTCGGCCTGAAACAGTTCTGATGTAGGTCCTAGTACTTTGTCCTGATCAATGCTCCAACTGAAAAAATAGGAGATAAAGGCAATACTGAGGTAAGTTGCTGTTAGTAAAAGCAAAAGTCCTCTTATTTTTTGCGCCCGTTCAGACGACAAGATTACCCGGATTTGTTTTAAACGATCAAGCCAGCCCGTCTTTTCGACCGGAACTTGCTCCTGCTTTTTTTTCGGTACAGTTGGTTCTGATGCGATTTTGGATCTGCGTTTTTTGTTAAGCCCGGGAGCGTCCTCCTCAGGAATGTAATCTTCAATTACTAAATCCGACTCAATTGACTCCGGCTCCCTGAATTTATTTTTTTTCCCACTGCTCATTAACCTTTAAATGTAGTTCTAATGGCTAGAGTTTTGGTTTTGTACGGGGCAATGTTTTTCACCAGCCATTGTTAATCAAAAAACAGGTATTTTTACCTCTCATAGACCAATTATGTTAAAAAATTTCTACTCCAGCTTTGTTCTGTTTTTCATTTGGTGCAGCACCGCATACGCCCAAAAAATTGACAGTACCTGGGCCTACGCCAATTACAGTAAGGATGAAATTTACATTCCCATGCGCGATGGGGTGAAACTGTTCACTACTATTTACAGTCCTATAGACAGAAGCGAATTCCATCCCATTTTAATGCTACGTACACCCTACTCCGTAGCACCATACGGCAAAAGCGTAATCTCTCCGCGCCTTTACACAACCTATTGGAAACGTTACCTCGAAGAAGGGTACATTATTGTAATGCAGGATGTGCGCGGAAGATACATGAGTGAAGGGGTTTTTGAAGACGTAAAACCATTTACCCTTGATAATAGCAGCAAAGATCAATCGGATGAGGCCAGTGATGCCTATGATACCATTGACTGGCTCCTTAAATATGTGGGTGGAAACAATGGTAATGTTGGGGTATTTGGTGTTTCTTATCCTGGTTTTTATGCCACCATGGCTGCCGCCAGTCGTCACCCTAACTTGAGAGCGGTTAGTCCACAGGCCCCTGTAACCGATTGGTTCATTGGAGATGATTTTCACCACAATGGAGCCTTTGCCCTCATGGATGGATTCAGTTTTTACTATTCCTTCGGAAGAACGCGGATTAAACCAGGAACCGGCAGCCCAAAAGGGTTTGAGTATCCTGAAAAAGACGCCTACAATTTTCACCTTCGGCAGGGTGCACTTAAGAATTATAAAAAACTAATGGGCGATAGTGTAAAATTCTGGGACCTGATGATGGAACATCCGAATTATGATACCTTCTGGCAAGAACGCAATGCCAGGAAAGCCTGCAACAACATTACCGCTTCCATGCTTGTGGTAGGCGGCACCTTTGATGCGGAAGATTGTTTTGGCGCCTGGAATTTGTACAAAGCTTTGGTAAAACAATCGCCTTCCACAAACTCACGCCTGGTGATGGGGCCATGGTTTCACGGAGGCTGGGGCCGTTCTGAAGGCTCTCATTTGGGCAACATTCGTTTTGGCTCAAGTACCTCAAACTATTATCAAAATAATTTGGAAGTTCCGTTTTTTAACCACCACCTCAAATTAAAGGGTAAGATTGACGATATACCTAAAGCCAGTATTTTTTTCAGCGGAGAAAACAACTGGAGATCTTTCGATGCCTGGCCACCCAAAAATACTGAGCAAAAAAAATTGTACCTCCAAAACAAACAGGGATTGAGTTTTGAAGCTCCAAAAACAATTGAAAGCTTCTCTAAATATATTAGCGACCCTAATAAGCCGGTGCCTTACGCCGATGGCGTACACATAAGAAGAACGAAAGAATACATGGCCGATGATCAGCGCTTTGCAGGCAAGCGGCCTGATGTATTGGTATTTACTACACCGGTATTGGACAAAGATTTGGTATTGGCCGGCCCCGTAATTGCTGATCTATTGGTAAGTCTCAGCACCAGCGATGCGGATTTTGTAGTAAAACTCATTGATGTATTTCCTGATGATTTTTCCTACGAGGCCAATTATTGCTGCAGAGGTGTGGATAAGGAGACTGAAATGGCCGGCTATCAAATGCTGGTGCGCGGGGAGATCATGCGGGGGAAATTCAGAAAAAGTTTCGAAAGGCCCGAAGCTTTCGAACCTGGAAGAACAGAACAGGTAAAATTTGAACTACCCGATGTGGCCCACACTTTTAAAAAAGGACACAAATTGATGATACAGATCCAGAGTTCCTGGTTTCCACTGTTTGATCGTAATCCTCAACAATTCACAAACATTTATACTTGTGGTGAAGAGGCCTTTGTGCCCTGCGAAATTAAAATTTACCACGACAGCAAAAATGCCTCCTGCATTTGGTTGCCTGTATTAACCGAACTGAAATGATCCAAAATAGTATCGTCATAGCGTTAGTCTGCATTTCAGGTCTTTATCTAGTCTTTAGATTGTTTCCGTTAAAGCGAGGCGGTTCAAAAAAAGGGGACTGTTCCTGTGATAAACATTCCTGAACATGAAAGTATTCAGCGCTGAGCAGATTAGAGCCATTGACGCTTACACCATAGACCACGAACCGGTAGCGTCGATTGATCTTATGGAGCGCGCTGCACAAGCCTGTTTAAAGATTATTGAACGTGAATGGAATAAAACCGAATCCATAACCATCTTTTGCGGGATGGGCAACAATGGAGGCGATGGATTGGCGCTAACACGTTTGCTAAATCAAAATGGGTTTAAAGCCATAGCTTACCTCATCAAACACAGCGAAAAAGCCAGCAAGGACAACCAGATCAACTTAAAACGTTTAAAAACCGCTTTTCCTAAAAACATACAAGAGATTAACGACACCGCTCTTCTCAGCAAGCTCCCTAAAGAAAATTTCATGTTGATCATTGATGCGCTTTTAGGTACAGGATTGAACAAAACGCCTGAAGGTGTGTTGGCTGAAACTATTGATTTTATCAATAGCCTCTCTTCTGTCCTGGTATATAGCATCGATGTTCCAAGCGGACTGAACTGCGATGGACCATCCTCGCCAAATGGCCACATTATAAACGCCAACCAGGTTTGGAGTTTTCAATTTCCAAAACTTGCTTTTCTGTTGGCTGAGAATGCTAACCATGTAAAAGCATTTGACTTGCTCGACATTCACTTGCACCCGGATGCTATTGCGCAACAAGCTACTTCCTATCATTACATCAGCCGGGATCTGATTACCGCGCTTTTAAAACACCGTTCTAAATTTTCACACAAGGGTAGTTTCGGGCATGGTTTATTGCTGGCAGGGAGCAGGGGTAAAAGCGGGGCCGCCCTTATTGCCGCAAAAGCTTGCATGAAAAGCGGGGCAGGATTACTTACTGTTCATTCAACCAAAGCCACTCTCAACGCTTTGCTCCAGCATTTGCCTGAAGCAATGAGCAGCGCTGACCCAAACCCTGAATTTATCTCCGAAATCATCCGGCCCGAAAAGTATGACGCCATTGCTTTTGGTCCGGGTACAGGAATGCACGAAGACACGCAGCGGGTTCTCAAAAAAATTCTGCAGTACAATACCGGTGGTCTCATCGTTGATGCTGATGGGCTAAACATTCTCTCCGAAAATAAAACCTGGTTAAATTTTTTGCCACCGAATACCATACTTACTCCGCATGTTAAAGAGTTCGATCGTTTAAGCGAAACTCACAGCAGCGATTTCGACCGACTTGATACACTCCGTAAATTTTCTACACGTTACCAATGCATTGTAGTTCTTAAGTCAGCGCATACCGCAATAGCAATGCCCGATGGCACGGTGTTTTTTAATTCCACCGGAAATCCGGGATTAGCCAAAGCCGGTAGCGGTGATGGTTTAACGGGAATTCTCCTTGGCTTATTGTGCAGAACCTATACACCGGCGCAAGCTGCGCTCGTTGGCGTTTATCTGCATGGTTTATCAGCCGACAACTGCGCTAAAAAAATAAGCATGGAAAGTATGCTCATCTCTGATGTCATTGATGAATTGCCATCGGTATTTTTAGAACTGGAAAAATTCCGTCCAGACTAGGGCAAAAAAAAAGCTACTTCGAAAAGTAGCTTTAAAATGAGCTGAATTGTATTAGTGGTGAGTTTCCTCCGCTGCTGCACCAGCAGCCGGTTCAGCGTGGTGAGCATGCCCCTTTTTCAGTTCTTCCTGTTGTTTTACAAAAATAGGATCCACACGGGTAAGGTTTCCGGATGCACCGGCGTATGTACCTTCGGTTAGAACGATAAAAATGGTGTACAACATAAAAATGATGTAGGGCATTAGGATGATGTACTTAAAAAATTTCACCTCGCCACCAAGGTGCATAAACCAAAGCACAATGGCCGCAGCCTTTACAATGGTTAAGCTAATGAAAAGTGTTTTGATCCACCAGCTTCCGCTCCAACCCTGACTTGGAGCCATAAAACCGATTACCAATTCAAAAATAGTGATGGCCAGCATCACCCAAAATACATTCCACAGGGTTTTACGTCCTTTTTTTCCTTCCTCTTCGCCGTGATTACTCATCACTTCGTATTGCGGATAATTATCGTGAAATTCCATAGTTTAAATTTTTTCTTTTAATACAGTTAATTCGCTTTACAATAAATAGAAGAAGGTAAACACAAACACCCACACCAAATCCACAAAGTGCCAGTACAAACCAACTTTTTCAACCATTTCATAATGTCCCCGTCGGGCATAGGTGCCTTTTAGTACATTCAGGAAAATGATAAAATTCAATACCACCCCGCTAAATACGTGCGTGCCGTGAAAACCGGTTATAAAAAAGAAGTAGTTCGCAAACTGAGGCACCCCGTATTCGTTTGTGGTCATATTAGCACCATGAAAGACCTGCTGAACATAAGCGCCTTTTTCCATGTCCCAAACATTGCGCAAAGCGCCTGCATCGGTTCCGATAATAAAATGATACCACTCCCATGCCTGTGAGCCAACGAAAGCGAGGCCTCCGATGATGGTCCAGAACATCCAAACGGTAACACCACGTTTATCCATACGGTGGCCGGCTTCTACTGCAAGCACCATAGTAACGGATGACATGATGAGGATAAACGTCATTAAACCAACATAGGCTAATGGAATGTGTTGTTCAACAAAAGGGAAGTGTGTGAACACATGTTCAGCTTTTGGCCATACTTCAGCATATTTATGACGGATGAAGCCATAAGACACCAATAAACCACCAAAGGTTAAGGCATCAGATACAAGAAAGAACCACATGAACAATTTCCCGTAACTAATCCTGAACGGGGATTGACCACCGCTCCAGGCTTCTTTCACATCAATTTCTGCTGTATGAGACATGTTAAATTAGATTAATTTTTGCTTGCAATATTAGCGATAAAAATATAAAAACAAAAACAAATATACCCAGAGCAAATCAAGAAAATGCCAATAGATGGCTGTTAATTCAAGCCCAAGATAATCGGCAGAAGAATAGCGTTTGAAAAGCGACTTGGTGAAACTAACCATCAGCGCCAGAATTCCACCTAACATATGCGCCAGATGTACCAGGGCAATGAGGTAAAGAAAAGAACCGGAAGCATTGCTGTATTTTCCGATAAAATAGATGCCCTGAGCGGTGAGCTCTTTCCAGCCAGCGTATTGGGTGAAAAAAAATGCAACACCCAATGCCAGTGTAATAAAAAGGGCTATCGAGGTAAGGCGGTAATTGTCTTTTTTTATAGCCATTTGAGCCAACAGCAGGCTAAGACTACTTGTAACAATAATGGCTGTACTTAGGATTATTATCCCTGGCAATTGAAACACCAGCCAGTTGCCGTTATCTGCTCTGACCACATATGCGCTGGTAAGTCCGGCAAACAACATCACAATACTCACAATGCCAACATAAAGCAATGGCTTCGCAGCCTTGCGTTGTGCCTGTTTTAACTCTTCGCGGTGCAATCCGCTCTTTTTTACAGTAGTAGGTTCTGTATCCATAATTTAATATTTGGTCATAAGGGCCACCTGCACCACCGGCAGGTAAACAAGGGTAACCAGGAACAACTTTCTGGCGTAGGTGTCGCTTGGCAGCCGGTAAAAGTTGTAGGCTTGCAATAGCAAAGCAAGCCCGCAAAACACCGCCACTAATGTACTTAGCAAACCCACAAAATGAAAAGCAAAAGGAAAAACACTCACCATCAATAAAAAAGCACTGTATAACAAGATCTGAAACTTGGAAAAGGCATCTTTACCCCCTTTCGAAGGCAATAAGTGAAAGTCGGCTCTGGCGTAATCTTCATCGTTAAACCAGGCCAGGGACCAAAAATGCGGGAATTGCCAAACAAACTGGATTAGAAAAAGCAATACAGCAAAAAAGCCAAAGTGCCCAAAACCATCAGTAGCAGCAACGCCACCGATTAAGGTGGGCAGTGCGCCTGGGAACGCCCCGACAAAAACCGAAAAAGGAGTGATCCGCTTTAATGGAGTATACACCAAAGCGTACAAAACAATAGACAAAAACCCCAGTATTCCGCAAAGTGGATTGGTATAAACCCACAACAACACCGTTCCAGAAACACCAAATATGGCGCAGGCCAATAAAGCTTCGGAAACACTCAAAACTGCGGTAGGCAGTGGCCGGCTTTTGGTTCTTTCCATCAGTTTATCAAGATCTTTTTCAATGATTTGATTAAACCCATTGGCAGAGGCCGTAACCAGTATTCCTCCCAGCAACAGGACAAGTGCCTTTACCCAATTGATCTCATCCGCAACTGTAAAATACGTGATTACCGCAGAAAACACCACCAGGGCACTCAGCCGTAATTTACCAAGACGTAAATAACCTGAAAACTTAGAGTATTTTGATGAATTATATGGGATATCCGAAGCGAGACTTTCCAAGAGGCGCAAATTTAGCAGATAAATCCCTAAATTTTGAACTTCATCTTAAAATTCAGGGATTTCAACGAAATATGATTTAAAAGCGCAACTATTTCGACTTTCAAGGCGTAAGAGTCCTAATTAACATTTATACGAAAAAAAGAGTCTAATCTCAAATTATTCTTTACTTTTGTTCGCTATAAAACCTAAAAGTTCAACAATGAATTCGAAATTTTTACATGTAATTGCTGCCAGTTTGTCTGTGGCTGTTGTTTTCACCAGCTGCGATTCTCTTGGTAAAATGTTAAAGAAGCAAAAGGAAATTAAATACGCCGTAACCCCAAATCCACTGGAAATGGTTGGTGACAGTGTTCAGTTCAGCGTGAACGGTAAATTCAGTGAAAAACTATTCCAAAAGAAAATAACCCTCGTGGTTACTCCTGTAATTACCTGGAATGGAGGCGAAAAGGCCTTAAAACCAATTACTTTGGTTGGAGAAAAAGCCACTGGTAGCGGTCAAAAGATTGCCTACAGCGGAGGTTCTTTCAATTATGCCTCAGAAAAGTTTGGCTTTGAGAACGGCATGCGTAATGCCAAATTGGTGATTCGTGCTGAAGGTCAGTACAAAACCAAAAAGAAAGCCTTTGATCCGGTTGAACTTGGTGATGGCACACTGGCAACTTCGCTTTTGGTTCGCAACGACGAAAAAACCATGATGGCTAAGGACGCTTTTGTTAAAGTAATGCCCGCCAATCAAATGACCCATATCTATTACGTGATTAACCAATCAAACGTAAGGGCGTCTGAAATGAGCTCAGAAGAAATGAAAGCCTTCAAAACCTTCATCTCCACCAGTTTAAACTCACCTTCATTCAGCTTCAAAGGCATTTCTGTTTCGGCTTACGCTTCACCGGATGGTGAAACCGATAAGAACGAGAACCTTGCAAAAGACCGTGCAAACTCAGGTTCAGCCGCAATTATGGCTGAATTCAAAAAAGACAAAAACAAAGACAACAACTTTGGTAAAACAAAAGACCAATACATTGTAGCCACTACCCGTGAAGACTGGGAAGGTTTTAAACAACTGATGGAAGAATCAACCATGGCTGATAAGGACCTTATCTTACGCGTATTAACCATGTACTCTGATGCTGACCAACGCCGTAAGGAAATTAAAAATCTTTCTAAAACCTATGTTGAGTTAGCAGAAAAAGTGCTTCCACGTTTACGTCGCGCTGAGATTACTCTGAACATCGACAAAAACTCACGTACAGATGAACAAATCTCTAAACTTGCAGTATCTAATCCTGACAGTTTATCTGTTGAAGAGTTATTATATGCTGCTACACTTACAAACGATGCAAACACCAAAGTTCAGATATATGCAGCTGCAGAAAAACAATACGGTAGCGATTGGAGAACTTCTAACAACTACGGTTGCGCACTATTGATGCAAAATAAAGTGAATGAAGCTGCCGAAGCTTTCAAACGTGCTGAAAAAACCGGAAGCGCTCAGGCTGCCGTTCAAAATAACTTAGGTGTAATTGAATCAAAAAATGGTAACCGTCCGGCTGCTGAAGAACTATACAAAAAAGCTGGCGGAAACGCTGAAACCAAATACAACCAAGGCATCCTTGATGTTCGTAACGGAAAATATGCTGAAGCTGTAACTAACTTTGGTTCATACAATGGACACAACAAAGCCCTTGCTCAATTATTGAGTGGCAATGCCGCTGCAGTGAAAGAAACCCTTGGTAGCAGTGATGAGAACGAAACTGCTTACAGTTATTATTTGAAAGCCGTTACTGCTGCCCGTCAGTCAATGAGCGCAGACGCTATTGCTTTCCTTAAGACAGCCATCGAAAAAGACAATGCTTACAAAGCTTACGCTAAAGACGATGCTGAGTTTATCAAACTTCGTGCAGATGCAGGCTTTACTGCACTCATCAACTAATCATACCAATTCATTTAACAGGAAAACCTTCTCCACCACGGAGAAGGTTTTTTTGTTTTTATATTTACCGTTATTGGCTTACACATGAACCATTTTCAGGAATCTGAACTCATACTCAATTCACACTGCAGGGTCTATCATCTGGACCTCAGCGGAGAACATGTTGCCGATGATGTTATTCTGGTTGGTGACCCTGGCCGGGTAAAAAAAATTTCGAGTCACTTTTCAAAACTCGAATTCTGTACCGCTCACCGGGAATTTATAACCCACACCGGAACCTACCATGGCAAACGCCTGACTGTTATCAGCACTGGCATTGGCACCGATAACATCGATATTGTGATGAATGAACTGGATGCCGCAGTAAACATCAACCTGAATACACGGCAGGAACTGGATCAAAAAAGGCAACTGCGCATCTTTCGCTTGGGAACTAGCGGCGCTCTGCAGGAAAACATTCCGGTAAATAGTTTGGTGGCCTCGTCCTACGGCCTGGGATTAGATGGTCTTCTTCACTATTACGCCGGCTCTGAACACGTCAATAACACAGGTTTATGTGCCGCATTTCAAACGCATACCTCATGGCCCTCCACCCTGCCCACACCTTATGCTGTTCCTGCATCGCAAGTTCTGTTAAAGCATTTCAGGACCGCTGTTTTTTGCAGTGGAATTACTGCAACGGCCCCGGGGTTTTATGCCCCACAAGGCAGAGAAATACGTTTGAACGCTAGCCTGAAAAATTTGCAGGAACTCTTGTCTGCCTTTCAATTTGAGGACTTAAAAATCACTAATTTTGAAATGGAAACTTCAGCCCTGTATGGACTTGCCAGATTGCTCGGACACGAATGCCTGACAGTTTGTGTAATCATAGCCAACAGAATGCGGAAAGAATTTACCAAAGATGCTGAGGGCAGCGAAAAACTATTAATAGAAACATTTCTTCACCACTTCTCACACCCATGACCAGACAAGAAATCATAAACAACATCCGTGCGAAAGGAAACTTTTTATGTGTAGGCCTAGACCCGGATGCAGACAAGATTCCAAAATTTTTACTGGAAGAAGAAGACCCCATCTTTGAATTCAACAAACAAATCATTGATGCCACTGCGGAACACTGCGTGGCCTTTAAACCCAATAACGCCTTTTACGAAGCCTATGGTTTGAGTGGAGCCCAGAGTTTAGAGAAAACCATTAAATACCTTCACCTTAATTATCCTGATCATTTTCTGATTGCTGATGCCAAAAGGGGCGACATCGGTAACACCAGCAGTATGTATGCCAGAGCTTATTTCGAACGATTGGAAACCGATGCCATTACCGTAGCCCCTTACATGGGAAGCGATTCGGTAAAACCCTTTCTGGAATTTAAAAACAAGTGGGCCATTGTGCTAGGTCTTACCAGCAATGCCGGTTCAGCTGACTTTCAACAAATCAAAATCAACGGAAAAGAATTGTACCTGCACGTGATGGAAACCTGCGCTAAATGGGGAACTAAGGACAACATGATGTTTGTAGTAGGTGCTACCAAAGCTGAGATGCTTAAACAGATACGGCAAGTACTTCCGGAACATTTTTTACTGATTCCCGGAGTTGGTGCCCAGGGCGGGAATTTGCAGGAAGTATGCAAATACGGCATCAACAAGGACATAGGGCTTTTGGTTAACTCCAGCAGAGCCATACTGTATGCCTCAAGCGGGAAAGACTTTGCGGTAAAAGCTGCTGAAGAAGCTGCAAAAATAGCTGCCGAAATGCGGGAAATAATTCACTAACTTTACTGTCTAAATTTAATTCTACATATCTCATGGAAGAGAACATGCCTAACCAACCCCACCTCGATATAGAACTAAGTGAAGAAGTAGCCGAAGGCATTTATTCTAATCTTGCCATCATTACACACTCGCAAAGTGAGTTTGTAATGGACTTTATTAAAGTGATGCCTGGAGTACCAAAAGCGCGCGTAAAATCACGCATATTGCTTACACCGCAACATGCCAAACGTTTGCTCAAAGCACTTGCCGACAACCTTCAGAAATTTGAGCAGGTGAACGGAAAAATAAAGGATATCGATACTGCCATTCCAATGAACTTTGGCGGCCCAACCGCTCAGGCCTAAATAAAACGTCCTAACTTTTTTCTCAATCTTTTTTCGAAAATTTATCCTCATTCCGGACTCAGAATGTTCATAATTCCTGCTGTCCGCACATAGGGCTATTTTTAATTTTACATGAAACGAACTTAACATGAACGAGACCCGAATGTACTTTAAACTTGCCGATGACCTGAGCATCGACTCCAAACAGGTAGTAGCTGTTGTCCGCTTACTGGACGAAGGCGCCACAGTTCCTTTTATTTCACGGTACCGTAAAGAGATAACCGGCAGTTTGGATGAAGTACAGATTTTGAACATCAAAGAGGGCATCGAACGCTTGCGCCAACTGGAACAAAGAAGAGAGAGCATAATTAAATCTATAGAATCCCAAAACAAACTCAGCGAGGAGCTCAAAGAAAGGCTCCTTGAGGCAGAAACCCTAAGTCAACTTGAGGACCTTTATCTTCCTTATAAGCCTAAACGCCGCACCCGTGCCAGTATTGCAAGAGAAAAAGGTCTGGAAGAACTGGCCAATTACATTTTTACCCAGCAGGGAAACGCACTTTCAGCAGAAGCCGCAAAATACATTTCAATTGAAAAGGAAGTGAACTCTGAAGAAGAGGCTTTGCAGTATGCCCGCGACATCATCGCCGAAAACATCAGTGAAGACGCCCTGGCTCGCGAGACCATACGCGAATCGTACAAAAAGGGCGGCATCATCAAAAGCAAGGTCATTAAGGGGAAGGAAGAAAGTGGAGAAAAATTCAGGGATTATTTTGAATGGCAAGAAAAACTCATGGACTGCCCCTCTCACCGAATGCTTGCCATGCGAAGAGGAGAAAAAGAAGACGTGTTGATTCTGGACATTATGATTGATGAAGAGGAAGCAACCCGCAAACTTGAAAAACAATTTATCACCAGCCGTGGCCCGTGTGCAGAACAAATTCAATTGGCCATTGCCGATGGGTATAAACGTTTGCTTCAACCTTCTATTGAAGCAGAAATGCGTTTGATGAGTAAACAAGGGGCTGAAAAAAAAGCCATAGAGGTGTTTGCTGAAAATTTAAAAGAACTTCTGTTGGCCTCTCCATTGGGACAAAAAGCAATACTCGGTGTTGACCCCGGATTCCGTTCCGGATGCAAAATTGTTGCCCTCGACCGCCAGGGAAAACTATTGGAGGAAACGGTGATCTACCCTCACGAGCCTCAACGTAAAACCGAAGATGCCAAATGGATTCTTCTTGCCTTGTGCGAAAAACATAAAATAGAAGCTATTGCGATTGGTAATGGAACTGCATCCCGTGAAACCGAATTGTTTATCCGTAGTATTGATCTGTTGCCGCGTGAACTTCAGGTTATTGTGGTGAATGAAGCCGGTGCTTCTGTTTATTCTGCGAGCGAAGTGGCAAGGGAAGAATTTGGGGACTACGACCTAACCGTGCGTGGCGCTGTATCCATCGGCCGCAGATTGGCCGACCCGCTGGCAGAACTTGTAAAGATCGACCCTAAATCCATCGGCGTTGGACAATACCAGCACGATGTGGATCAGGGCCATCTTAAAAACAAACTCGATGAAGTAGTGAGCCATTGCGTGAATGCTGTGGGTGTTGAATTAAACACCGCCTCCAAGGAACTACTGTCTTACGTGTCCGGCATTGGTCCATCGCTGGCGCAAAACATTATTGATTTCAGAAAAACAAGTGGCGCTTTCAACAGCAGAAAAGAATTACTGAAGGTGCCTCGCATGGGCGAGAAAGTGTTTGAACAATGTGCCGGATTTTTGCGGGTACGCAATGGCGTTCACCCATTGGATAAAAGTGCAGTGCATCCTGAAAGTTATCACATTGTGGAACGTATGGCGAGCGATCTGAATTGCAGCATTGATGAGCTAATGGATAGCAAAGAACTGCGTTCAAAAATTAAAATTCAAAATTACGTTACCAACACCATAGGACTTCCAACACTTAAGGACATTATCAATGAACTGGAAAAACCCGGACGCGACCCGCGTAAGGAATTTGAGGTGTTTAGTTTTGATGAGCATGTGCACAGCATGGAAGACCTGAGAGAAGGCATGCGTTTGCCCGGCATTGTGACCAACGTGACCAATTTCGGTGCCTTTGTTGACATTGGCGTGCACCAGGACGGCTTAGTACACATCTCACAACTTGCGGATGAATTTGTAGACGATCCTTCAAAAGTTGTAAAAGTCGGGCAAAAAGTATGGGTTAACGTAACGGAAGTTGACACCAAACGCAAACGCATTGCTCTGAGTATGAAAGGTGAAGTGCAACACGTCAAAAGTCAAAAATCGAAAGTTAAAAGTGAGGAAAACGCCTATGACCCAAATGACATGAACAGTGCTTTGGCCGCATTAAAGAGCAAATTCAAAAAATAATGGGCGCGCTGTATGGTTTAATTGGTAAAAGCCTTAAACATTCTTTTTCCAAAACGTATTTTGATAAAAAATTCTCTGATTTGAATCTGCCGGCTTACCGGTACGAGAATTTTGAACTGCAAAAAATTGAGGACTTTACTGCATTGGTACAAAATAACACCTCCCTGAGGGGTATAAATGTAACGTACCCTTACAAGGAAGACATTCTTCCATTATTAGATGGCTTGAGCGATGAGGCCAAAACCATAGGCGCTGTGAATTGCATAAAAATACAAAATGGCAAAAGTCTGGGTTACAATACCGATGTGTACGGTTTTTCTCAAAGCATCAAACCCTTTTTGGATCTTAACCACGAGCGCGCGCTCATCCTGGGTACTGGCGGTGCGTCAAAAGCCGTTGCCTTTGCATTAAAAAAGATTGGTGTGGATGTGTTGTTTGTTAGCTCATCAGCATCAAAAAAAATGGAACCAATACTTTTATACGAAGAGGTAAACGAATTGGTCATGCGATCGCACAAACTCATTGTGAATTGTACACCCCTGGGCATGTACCCTGATGTTGATTCTTTTCCCCCTATCCCCTATCAGCACGTCAGCCCTGAGCATCTCGCCTTTGACCTGGTGTACAATCCCGAGGTAACAGTATTTCTGAAAAAAGCCGCTGAGCATGGCGCCAGTGTAGTGAACGGTTTAAGCATGCTGAAACATCAGGCTGAAAAAAGCTGGGAACTCTGGAACAGCAATTAAACCTATCTTCTCTCTGACTTGTAACGCCTGTAACAATCCATCACCTTGGTGTAGAGATCAAAACCATCGTGGCTGAGGATATAATCGTTGCTCAGTTGAAAACAATACTTTCTGAATACCGTGTAATCGAGCTCGTTGTCGCCGGTAAGCCGTCGTAATATTTCAGGGCTTAGTTTTTGTTGCACCTTTTCCTCCACCATCAGTTCCTCAAAAATCTGCGCCAGTTTTCTCAACTGACGACCCTCCTTGCTGTACTGCATGTACATGGCGGTAAACGGACTGTTGAACGCATTGATAGCGCCCATGTGACTTTTACTGATAATGTCTTTCATATAATCCCTTTCATATGGTTTTATTTTAAAAGAGGTCACGTTTACAGCCCCAAGATTGATGGGCATGCGTGTGAGGTAAACCCTCATCACCCCATCCTTGCCCTTTATTATTTGTTTTACGGGTATGCTGGTTTTAGCATAACCAACAAAAGAAAAAAGTAAAGTATCCTGTTCGGTCACAAGAATAGAAAAACGACCCTCATTGTCGCTAACTGTTCCGTTGCCTGTGCCTTTATTGATTACAAACACAAAAGGCATGGAGCTGCTGCTGTCGGCCTCCAAAATGAGGCCCTTAATGAGATTTTGAGACCAAACGCCTGTCGGAAGTAGGAAAAAAAGAAACAGGGTATAAATCAGCGTTTTCAGTGGACTAAATATAGAAATGATGAATAAAATTATAAACATACAGTTAATAATTTAACCTTTTTTATTCGGCAGAATTCCCCTGTATAGCGGCGAAATTATCCGTATTTTTAAAACTTAAATGGAAGGCTTTGTCGTATCGGCGCGTAAATACAGGCCCCAACACTTTAACACAGTAGTTGGGCAAAGTCACATTACCAATACACTTAAAAACGCCATAGTTAATAAACAACTCGCTCAGGCGTATTTATTTTGCGGACCACGTGGTGTTGGTAAAACGACCTGTGCGCGCATTTTCGCCAAAACCATCAACTGTACTGCTCTTACAAAAGACGGGGAAGCTTGTGACCAGTGTGAATCATGCACGTCGTTTAACACCGGAACATCGCTGAATGTGCACGAGTTAGATGCCGCCAGCAACAATTCCGTTGATGATATCCGCAACCTGGTCGATCAGGTGCGCTTTGCACCTCAATTAGGTGAATACAAGGTGTACATCATCGATGAGGTGCACATGTTAAGCGCGGCTGCCTTTAATGCTTTTCTCAAAACTCTGGAAGAGCCTCCGCGTCACGCCAAGTTCATTCTGGCCACCACTGAACGCCACAAAATCATCCCTACCATACTGTCCCGTTGTCAGGTTTTTAATTTTAACCGCATTAAAACGGAAGACATAAGCAAACACCTTGCTTTTTTGGCGCAAAGTGAGCAGGTAAGTTTTGAACCCGAGGCCCTTCAGGTGATTGCACAAAAAGCCGATGGTGGATTGCGGGATGCCTGTTCATTATTCGATCAAATGGTGTCCTTCACCGGAAATCAACTCACGTATAAAAATGTGGTTGAGAATCTGAATGTGCTTGATCTGGATTATTATTTCAAGATCACAGATCTGATGCTGGGCAACAAGTTCCCCGAGATTATGCTTGTACTCAACGACATTCTTAACAAAGGCTTCGACGGGCATCAATTCCTGGTGGGCCTGGCCGAACATCTGCGCAGTTTATTGGTATGTAAAGACAGCCAAACACTAAGTCTGCTTGAAGTCAGCGAGGCGCTCAAACAAAGGTACTCTCAACAGGCTCAGGCCTGCGACACCATGTACCTCATGCGCGCCCTTAACCTCATCAGCAAAGCAGATATTAATTACAAGGCAGCAAAAAACCAACGCCTTTTAGTTGAAACCACTTTAATGCAATTGTCTTTTTTAAATTCGGTCGGTGCTGAAGAAAAAAAAAAAGATGAACTAAGTCTTCCCGAACCAGAAGAAACCGCAGTAAAAACCCCTCCGGTACAAAAAATTGTAGCTCCGGTAAACACACCGCCTGTTCGCATTGCCGAAAAACCCAGCATAGAATTTGAAAAACTCAAAGTCAAGGCCAATTTTAGTTTAACTGAAATTAAAAACAATTCGGTGAAAGCTGCACCCGTAGCACAGTTAGTGGCAGAACCACCCCTCAAAGCTGTAAGCAGCCCTGCTGAAACAAACAGAGAGGATGTGGAAAAGGTTATAGCCCAGTTTGCTGAGGAAAAACTTCAACAAGGCGCCCGACAAATTTCTACTGTATTTAAAACTGCAGGCCTGACCTTTGAGAACAAAACCGTTTCCCTTTTGCTTAACAACGAAACCCAAAAAGAACAGGTTCATATGATCCGTCAGGAATTTGTGGATTTCCTGAGAAGTAAAACCGGGGATCCTTCTTTACAATTGAACACCTCCGTAGAAGAAATTCAAAAAGAAATTAAAGCCTACAAACCATCCGATGTATTTAAAGCGATGAGCACCAAAAACCCTTCCTTGCTCGAACTTAAAAAACGTTTTGATCTGGAAATCGAGTATTAAACCCTAAACCCACCCTATGTTCAAATCACCTCTTTTACTTTTTATTGCCTCGCTACTTAGTCTTCAATTAAACGCTCAATTGAAGAGCGGAAAGATTCCGCCAAAAACACCGCCTGCCGTTGATCTTACAGAGGTGCTTAAATACGAATCTGTACCCGGTGACCCTTTAAACACAAGAATCTACACCTTAAGGAATGGCATGAAGGTGTATCTTTCAGTTTATAAAAACGCACCACGCATTCAAACCTATATTGCCGTAAAGGCCGGCAGTAAAAATGATCCTGCGGATGCTACAGGACTAGCTCACTACCTTGAACACATGGTGTTTAAGGGAACCGACATGTACGGCACCAAAGATTATGCAAACGAAAGTATTGAGATAAAAAAAATTGAAGACCTCTATGAACTTTATCGCCGCACACGCAGCGATGAGGAAAGAAAAGTGATTTACCACCGCATTGACAGCATCAGCGGAGTGGCTGCCAAATATGCTATTGCCAATGAATACGACAAAATGTTGGCCGGTATTGGGGCCGACGGAACAAATGCATACACGTCTTTTGACCAAACGGTTTATGTAAACGACATTCCAGCCAACCAAATAAGTAACTGGCTGCGCATTGAAGCAGAGCGGTTCAGAAATCCTGTCCTGCGTTTATTCCACACAGAACTGGAAGCCGTATATGAAGAAAAGAACATTGGCATGGACAACGACAACCGAAAAGTGTTTGAGGCATTGTTTGAAGGGCTTTTTAAAAACCACAGTTATGGTACGCAAACCACCATAGGCACCATCGAACATCTGAAAAACCCTTCTATGGTGGAGATTAACAAATACTATAAAAAAAATTATGTGCCCAATAACATGGCACTAATCATGAGTGGTGATTTTGATCCCGACTTTGTGATTCTTGAAGTAAACAAATACTTTGGACCACAAACAGCTTCTGCTGTGGAATCCTACACTTTTGTACCTGAAGCGCCAATAACATCTAAAGTAAGTAAAACAGTGGTTGGGCCAAGTGCAGAAAGTATTACCATGGCCTGGAGATTAAAAGGAGAAGGCAGTCGTGACGCCGATATGGGAACATTGATATCAGCCATACTAAACAATGGAACTGCCGGCTTAATGGACATCAATCTGAACCAGGCGCAAAAAGTGCTTTCAAGCTATTCGTTCTACTATCCCTTGAAAGACTATAGTATACTGGCATTTGGGGGAGAAGCCAAAGAAGGGCAGAAACTTGAGGAGGTTGAAAACTTATTACTCAGCCAAATGGAATTGGTGAAAAAGGGAGAGTTTCCCGACTGGTTGCTGAAAGCTGTAATTACTGACCTGAAACTTCGCAAAACAAAAGAACTTGAAAGTAATGCTGCGCGTGCCGACATGATGTTGAATGCCTTTGTGAATGATTTAAACTGGAAACAGCAAGTGGAAGCCATCGACCGCATCTCCAAAATCAGCAAACAGGAACTTGCGGACTTTGCCAAACAAAATTTCACTAACCACAATTACGCGGTGATCTACAAACTCACAGGTGTTGATTCAAGCGTGCAGAAAGTTGAGAAACCACAAATTACTCCGGTTGACGTTGACAGGGAAAACAGTTCAGAGTTTGTTAAAAACATGAACAAATCCATACCAAGCCCCATTGCCCCGCGCTTTTTGGAGTATGGTACCGATATCGCGCATGGCAAATTAAAATCGGGAGTTGAGGTATTACACAACACAAACACCGAAAACAAATTGTTCGATGTGTACTACCGTTTTGAAATGGGCAGTAACCATAACAAACAACTGCCCCTGGCCATCAAGGCTATTCCGTACCTGGCAACCGAAGGTTTATCAGCAGCCGCCGTGAAGGAGGAATTGTACAAACTGGGTTGCTCATTTAATGTATTCATTGATCAGGAGAACGTTTGGGTGAGCCTGAGCGGATTAGATGAAAATTTTGAAAAAGCACTTCAGCTCTTTGAAAAAGTACTGGCAAAACCTCTGCTTGATAAAGATGTACTCAAAAATCTGGTGAGCGACATGATCAAGGAAAGAAACGACAACAAATTGCAAAAACGTTTGATCTTGAACAGGGCCATGAGCAATTACGCACGTTATGGCGCCGTTAACCCTTTTAACTATGTATTAAGCGACGGGGAATTAAACGCTTTGAAAGCAGAAGACATTACCCAGCTCATCACATCCCTCTCATCTTTCCAACACAACATTTTAAGTTACAGCCCACGCGACCTGAACACCATGCTGGTATTACTGAATAAACACCACAAAACCAGAGGCGCTTTAAAACCAATCCCTGCACCTTACAATTTTATAGAACTCAATCTGGACAAAAAAGTATTCGTTGCTGAATATGACATGAAACAAGCTGAGCTTGTTACCCTGAGCAATGGAGAAAGTTATGATGTGAGCAAAGTGCCTTTGATTACCTTGTACAATAATTATTTTGGCGGAGGAATGAGCAGCATCATGTTTCAGGACCTCCGCGAATCAAAGGCCCTCGCCTATTCTACATTTTCACGTTACAATGCGCCCAACAAGCTGAGTAAAAAATACTACAATTTTTCCTACATTGGTTCTCAAGCCGATAAACTCGAAGAAGCCCTCAATGGTTTGTTTGCGCTTTTAAATGAGATGCCAAAGTCCCAAAGTAGTTTTGATGCTGCCAAAGAATCCATCCTTCAGGAAATTCGAACCCAGCGCGTTACAAAAGCGGCAATTTTATTCGATTACATTGCGGCTAAAGATCTTGGCAATACCATCGATATGCGTAAGCCGGTGTTTGAAAAAGTGCAAATGCTAACTTTCGAGGATATAAAAGCATTTCACGAATCCATCATTAAAAACAAAGCCACCACATTGCTTGTACTTGCTAAAAAGGAGAACCTTAACCTCAAAGTACTTGAAAAATATGGTGACGTGAAGTTTTTAAGCCTCACCGAACTTTTTGGATATTAATTTTATTGACCGTATGATTTCATTCGAGAACACAGAAAACGCCTTTAAAGGCCAAAGCAATTCAGATCTTACCCGCTCGTATTGGTTGTTTAAAATCATTGGCAACCCCACTCTTGTTAACATTGGTGCCAAGTGGGGCCCCCTTGCACTCAACGTCGGTTTTAAGGGCATTATTAAAGCCACAGCATTTAAACAATTTGTTGGAGGAGAATCCATCGAAGATTGTAAAAATACAATTGCCGAACTGGGAAAATTTAACATCGGAGCTATACTCGATTATAGTGTTGAAGGAAAGGAAAGTGAAGCGGATTTTGAACACGGGCTGAAGGAAACCCTCTCTACAATTGAAATGGCCAAAGGCAACCCGCACATTCCTTTTTGTGTGTTTAAGGTTACAGGCCTGGCCCGTTTTGCATTGCTTGAGAAAGTGAGTGCGCAGGAAGTACTGAATGCTGCCGAACATGATGAATGGAAAAGGGTTAAGGAGCGCGTGAAAAAAATATGCGGTCTTGCCTATCAGTATAATCAACCGGTTTTTATCGATGCCGAAGAAAGCTGGATCCAACCGGCCATTGATGAATTGGCTGATCTAAACATGGAACTTTGCAACAAAACAGAAGTAATTGTGTACAACACCTTTCAATTATACAGACACGACCGGTATGCATTTTTAAGTGAGAGCATAGCCAAGGGAAAAACAAAAGGCTATAAAATAGGCGCCAAACTTGTACGTGGGGCCTATATGGAAAAAGAAAGGGAACGCGCCGCCACAATGAATTACCTTTCACCCATCCAAAACAGAAAAGAAGACTGTGATAAAGATTATGATCGCTCGTTGAAACTGTGTGTTGACAATATTGATGTTATGGGCTTATGCGCAGGTACTCACAACGAGAACAGTAGTTTATATCTGGTGAATCTGATGAAAGAAAAAGGCCTCGATCCTTCAGATAAACGCATTTATTTTTCGCAATTACTCGGGATGAGCAATCACATTTCATTTAATCTGTCGCTAAATGGGTACAATGTTGTAAAATACGTACCCTATGGTCCGGTGAAAGAAGTGTTGCCTTACCTCATCCGCAGAGCCCAGGAGAACACCAGTGTTAAAGGACAAACCGGAAGAGAATTGAACCTGATTATGCAGGAGAAAAAACGCAGAGCTTCTAAAAAGTAGTCTCACAATTTTTTTCCTTACCTATACATTCATGTACGCATTTCTTGATGAACCTATATTTCAACTTATTCGCAAGTGTTCAGCAGAACTTCAGCTGAGTTCCTACGCCATTGGCGGTTATGTGCGGGATCACTTTCTGAACCGCAGCAGCAAGGACATTGACATTGTAACCCTTGGTAAGGGTATCGATTTGGCCACCAAAGTACATCAGGCTCTTGGGGAAGAATCTCACCTTTCAGTTTTTAAAACCTTTGGCACGGCGCAAGTGAAGTACCGCGACCTGGAAATTGAATTTGTTGGTGCACGGAAAGAAAGCTACAATCAGAATTCCCGTAAACCGGTTGTAGAAAATGGAAGCCTGGAGGACGATCAAAATCGCCGTGATTTTACCATCAACGCTTTGGCGATTGGCACCAGCGATGACAATTTCGGTCAATTGCTTGACCCTTTCGGCGGCATGGAAGATTTAAAAAACAAAATCTTGCGTACCCCACTTGATCCTGATATCACCTACAGTGACGATCCCCTGCGCATGATGCGTGCCATACGTTTTGCTTCACAATTGAATTTTACCATCGAAGAAAAATCCCTTCAGGCGATCACAAAAAACAAAGAGCGCATACACATTGTATCCAAAGAACGTGTGAGTGATGAACTGAACAAAATCATCGCCTCCACTAAACCTTCAGTAGGGTTTAAATTGTTGTTTGATACCGGTTTGTTGCATTTGATTTTTCCTGAAATGGTAAAACTTCAAGGCACCGAAACCATTAAGGGTCTTTCGCACAAAGACAATTTTTACCATACGCTCGAGGTACTGGACAACACGGCTACAAAAAGCGAAAACCTATGGCTGCGCTGGGCCGCCATTTTGCATGACATTGCCAAACCCGCCACCAAACGTTTTGAAGAAGGCACGGGATTTACTTTCCATGGTCATGAGGACAAAGGCGCGCGTATGGTGCCGAAAATTTTTACAAATCTTAAATTGCCCTTGAACGAAAAAATGAAATACGTTCAAAAACTGGTGCAATTGCATTTGCGACCCATTGTTCTGGCAAAAACCGAGATCACCGATTCTGCAGTGAGGCGTTTGTTGTTTGAAGCCGGAGAGGATATTGATGATTTGATGCTTTTGTGTGAAAGCGACATTACCACCAAAAATCCAAACAAAGTAAAACGTTACCTCAGCAACTTTGAAATTGTTAGACAAAAGTTGGTAGAAATAGAGCAAAAGGATCACATCCGCAACTGGCAACCGCCCATTACAGGGGAAGAAATTATGAAAATGTATCATCTTCCCCCAAGCAGAGAAGTGGGCGTTTTAAAAAATGCCCTGAAGGACGCCATTTTGGACGGGCTGGTTGAGAACAACTATGAAAGCGCCAAAGCCTTTTTGGATGAAAGATATAAAGGTTTAAAGTTTAGCCACTAATTTCACGAATTTCACTAATAGAACAACATTACACGAATAGTAGAAGTTGAGATGGTTTAGAAAGTTTCAAGGTTAAGAAGGTTCTATGCTCCCCAACTAGAAATTAGAAATCAGCAATCAGATCATGAAATTCCACCTGAATTATACACCCGAGAAGTTCCCATTTGACATCTCTCATAACGATAGATGTTTTTTATCGGGCTCTTGTTTTGCGGAGAACATCAGCAAAAAAATGCAGGAGCAGGGTTTTTCCATAGTCTCGAATCCAAATGGCATTTTGTTTAATCCCCAAAGTCTTTTGCAAAGCCTGGTGTCGGCAATAGAAAAAAATGCTTTTGATGAAAAATTTCTGCTTGAAAGGGATGGATTGAATTATTCCTTCCTCCACCACTCCTCTGTGTATGCTTCCAACAAAAAAGAGCTGCTGGAAAAAATACATAAGAACCAAAACCAGGCCCATGCCTTCCTTAAAACAACGAAGGTCCTGGTCATTACCTTTGGCAGCGCTTTTGTTTACGAACACAAAACCTTACAAAAAGTGGTCAGCAATTGCCACAAACAGCCGGGGACTGCGTTTGAAAAAAAATTTCTGGAGCCTGAATGGATTGTTGAATCTTATCAAAGCCTGTTTCAAAAGCTCAAGGCCTTTAACCCCGATTTAAAAATCATCTTTACTGTTTCACCGGTTAAATATTTAAAAGACGGATTGGAAAACAACAGTCAAAGCAAAGCCTCTTTATTACTTGCCGTGAACCGTTTGGTAAAAAACAATGCCAATTGCCATTATTTTCCGGCTTATGAATTGCAAAACGATGACCTGCGCGATTACCGATTTTATAAGGAAGATTTGGCCCATCCCAATGCCCAAGCCATTGAGTACATCTGGGAAAAGTTTTCTGAATGCGCATTTTCAGAAAAAACCAGAACCATCAACTCCGAAATCTCCAAACTTAAGGCTGCGCAAAACCACCGTAAACTTTCGGCTTCTGCTGAGGGCGACCAAAAACTCCAGGACTTTATACAATCCCAAAAACTCAAGATCAGGACTTTGGCTCCCGGAATTCAGATTTAAGCCCTTATGTCGCTCCAAGCCCTTTGTCATCCTGAGCATAGCGAAGGATCTGACCGTTTATCAGAAAAACCTGTTTAGGTGTTTCCTTTGTCAGCATGACAAAAAACCCCCCAATTTTCCCCTAAAAAGCCCTAATTTTGGCGAAATTATTTTTTATGCTCAGAACCAGAACCTGTGGGGAATTAAGACTGAACAATACCAACGAAACTGTGAGCCTTTGCGGTTGGGTGCAAAAAAGCCGCGACCTGGGCGGCATGACCTTTATTGACCTGCGCGACCGTTACGGTTTAACCCAACTGGTGTTTAATATGGACTGGGACAAAAGCCTTTGCGAGCAAGCCCGGCAACTGGGCCGTGAATTTGTGATACAGATCAAAGGCACGGTGATTGAGCGGGAAAACAAAAATAAAAACACCCCAACCGGTGATGTGGAAATTAAAGTTCTTGAACTGAATGTTTTAAATGCAGCCAGCACGCCTCCCTTTACAATTGAAGATGACACCGACGGGGGCGACGAGCTGCGCATGAAATACCGTTACCTGGATTTACGCCGTAACCTCGTGCGTAAAAACCTGGAATTGCGCCACCGCATGGCTATTGAAACCAGGAACTACCTCGACAAACATAATTTTTTGGAAGTAGAAACGCCTGTGCTCATCAAATCCACACCTGAAGGCGCCCGCGATTTTGTGGTGCCCAGCCGCATGAACGGGGGGCAGTTTTACGCCCTGCCTCAGAGTCCGCAAACCTTTAAACAATTGCTGATGGTGAGCGGCTTTGACCGCTATTACCAAATTGTAAAATGTTTCAGGGACGAAGACCTTCGTGCTGATCGTCAACCGGAGTTCACGCAGATAGATTGTGAGATGAGTTTTGTGGAGCAGGAAGACATTTTGAACACATTTGAAGGTTTGGTGAAACATTTGTTTAAGGCCGTTAAGGGCATAGACATTGCCCCCATGGCCCGCATGAGCTATGCCGATGCCATGAAATTTTACGGCAACGACAAACCCGACACGCGTTTTGAGATGAAGCTGGTGGACATGAAAGCCCTGGTGGGCGGTAAAAACTTTAAAGTGTTTGATGAAGCACAAACCGTGCTGGCCATTTGTGCCAAAGGTGCGGCCGAATACACCCGCAAACAATTGGACGAATTAACGGAATGGGTAAAACGTCCGCAGATTGGAGCCAGTGGTTTGGTGTACGCCCGTTTTAATGCTGATGGTACTTTGAAAAGCAGCGTGGATAAATTTTACACTGAAGATGAATTAAAAAAATGGACAGAGCACTGTGGTGCCGAGAAGGGTGATTTGATTCTTATCTTGGCCGGTGCAGAGGAAAAAACCCGTAAAGCTGCCAGCGAACTGCGCTTGGAAATGGGAGGCCGTTTGGGTTTGAGAGATAAAAACACATTTTCTTGTTTGTGGGTCTTGGATTTTCCCTTGCTGGAATGGAACGAAGGCGACCCGAACTTGTTGGCTTCTTTGGCCGGAAGGTGGCATGCCAAGCACCATCCCTTTACATCGCCCAAGCCGGAAGATATTCAATTGCTGAACAGCGATCCCGGAGCAGTGCGTGCTAACGCATACGACATGGTTATTAATGGCGTTGAAGTAGGAGGAGGAAGTATACGTATTCATAACCGCGATTTGCAAGCGAAACTATTTGAAATATTGGGTTTCACTAAAGAAGACGCCCAGAAACAGTTTGGCTTTTTAATGAACGCCTTTGAATATGGGGCACCGCCCCACGGAGGTTTGGCCTTTGGATTCGACCGCTTGTGTTCATTATTTGGTGGGGCTGATGGCATACGTGACTTTATCGCGTTCCCGAAAAACAATGCCGGTCGGGATGTAATGATTGATGCCCCCTCCGAAATAAGTGAAGAGCAATTAAAGGAGCTGAGCTTAAGATTAAGCGCCAGAGCATAAATGCCATTTATTGGAGCCAAAAACAGGCGTTTCTGAGCATTCTTTACAATTTTTTGCAAACTTTTCAGGCGCATTGTTCGTATACTGAACAAGGTTTTAACAAACAACTTGTGTGTAAGGAATAAAATGAAAAGTGTCGTCATATTTTCTTTTTTTACATTCATCTGTGTCAACAGCACTGCCCAGGTGCTTTCTCAGTTTACCTGGAACTCTAATCCTGTTACTGCAGCGGCAATAGGCCCAAATGCCACAAGTGTTAGTGGCAGTGCAGTATCTTCAGCGGGAGGTGTGGGCGGTACCAATGGTTTAAATGCCGGATTACCAACAGCAGATATCAACCTTACCATTCCTACCGGGGGCGGACTATTTGATGTAAGTGGCATTGACGTTTCCTTTGATTTTCAAAGAGACGAAAACGTTGGTAATTTTTTCACGCGAGGCTCCAGTTTGGTAATTATGGGTGCTACCAACCTATCTGTAACCTATAGGGTTGATAATGGTGCCGGAGGTTTCAATACTGTAAACTCGGGTAATGTATACGCTATTCCAAATGATAATACATTCAGAACCTATCGTTTTGTTTACCTGCCAACAACTGGCACAGGATCATTATTTGTAAACGGCACCAGTGTGTGGACGAATGACGGACCCGACAACAGAAGTATGTATTGGACGGGCTCAGGCAACATAATTATAGGGTCGGGATTAGACGGGGCGAGCCAAAACCAAACATTTTTAGATAACCTGATCATTGGAGCTGTCACCTCCTCGCCCTTACCCATTGAATTGCTACGTTTTGAAGCTAAAGCTATTAAAAACACGGTGGAAGTATTCTGGGAAACCGGCACAGAAAAAAACAACAATTACTTTCAGGTGGAACGCTCTGCAAACACCGAGCAATGGGAAATTTTAGGACATGTGAAGGGGGCAGGAAATTCGACAAGCCGAAAACAATACAGTTTTTTAGACACTTCTCCACTCATTGGTACCTCCTACTACCGACTAAAACAAACAGACTTTGACGGGCAATTCAGCCTCTCCCCAATCCGGTCGGTGAGTATTGCAGTTAAACGTAAAGCAGAGCTGAACGTCTATCCCAATCCCACAAATAACACAATACACATCCAGACTGAACTGTTAAAAAAAGAAGATGTTTATTTTTATGATTTGCTTGGAAAAGACGTGAGTGCAGAATGTAAATTTGTGTATGAAAGTCCGCAAGGTTTGGTATTTGACCTCTATGGGCTCGAAAAAGGAATTTACCTGATTTATACCCGCTTTGGGGTCAAAAGGATTGTAAAGGAGTGATTCTAAGCCGCTTAAAATTACGGCGTAATACGGCGTAAGATGCAATAGCCCTTCTTTACCTTAACTTTAGCACAATTCAACATTTGACTTTAATTTGCTTCTTTCTAAATACAATTCTATAGCTTAGTCTTTGCAAAAACAAAATATAGACTTTGAGTTTTGACGTATCATTTATCATTAGAAAAAACAAGTCTTCTAATCAGACCTTCACCATTACATGAACACCTTGAATAATCTACTAAACAAAAGAACAATAATCCAAATTCTTTCGTTTCTATTTCTCATCCTAACAGCCATCCCTTGTGCTATGGCTGGTGGGGACTTCGATATTTACCTTGATGCAGCTTGTAAACTGAGTGAGCATATGAATATTTATGCACCTCCCTTTGCAAAAGGTCTGCAATATTATTACAGCCCCTTCTTTGCCCTGATACTAATGCCCTTCTGCAAGTATACACTCATTTCTAAAATAGTTTGGCTATTGCTCTCCTACGCCCTACTGTACCGTACATTTAAATTGCTATTAGCATACTTTGACACAAGACTATTGACCAAAAATGAGATTAACCTTTGGATACTTTCAGTAGCTTTTCTCTCATTTCAATTTATTATGTATAACGTATCCATGATTCAAATCACCTTCTTTTTAATATGGGCTATTTTTGAATCGATAAATCAAATCTTCAAAAGTAAACACATTCTGGGAGGTTTTATTTTAGGTTTAGCTATAAACATTAAGCTGATGCCTATTCTGATTCTTCCTTTTCTATTTTACAGAGGCTATTTTAAAGCGCTTATTTTTACCATTCTCACTTTCACGGCTTTATTGTTTGTTCCTGCGATATGTTTAGGAAATGAGTTCAATTCATTTTTACTCTCAGAATGGTGGGCTGTTATTAATCCAGGCAATAAGGAACATCTTTTTGAAACAGGCATTGGAACACATAGTCTTGTTGCCCTGCTTCCTGTTTACCTAACAGAAACCCTGGGAGAATTAGATTTTAAAAGGAACTTACTCAATTTAAATCACCAGACTGTTGAACTAATTATTAACACCTCGCGATTCTTGCTTCTTGCGCTTTCAATAATTTATCTCAGATCAATGCCTTTTAAAAAGGAAAGCAACAAACTAAAATCATTTTGGGAGATTTCCTATTTTGTATTAATAATTCCATTAATACTACCTCATCAGCAAAAATACGCCTTTATCCTTGCTGTTCCAATGATTAGTTACCTGCTCTATTTCTTCATTACAACGCGTAAAGCACAAAAAACCAAAGGCTATTACATTTCACTTTATCTATTATTAGTTTGTGCGTTGTTTTATACACCGTTCTATGGATCAGACGTGCTAGGTTATTCTCTATTTAATTTTACACAACACTACAGATTACTCAGCATATCAACAATTATACTCATTCCTATTTCAATGTTTTGCAATCCTAAAAAGCTCGTTGAATTGAATGATAAAATCAGCTATTCGCAAGGCCAGTAGAATTGTCCGGGAAGTCCTCAAACTAAGCTCAAACCCCCTTTGACATTCTTTAAGTGCACACTGCCTTTCGAACGATTGGCTCCGCAGTTAAATTGAGGTGGGCGCACACACGGCAGAGGCATTCCCAATAATCGTTAATCTCTTTTTAAACCATTTCCTGGTTAAACAGCAAGGTTTACATTCGTAATTAAACTTCGTTGATGAAATCACTTTTTTTTTTAATACCGCTGCTGTTGTTTCAGATGTCCTCCTGTGAACTTATTGAAGGCAAGGATATGAGTCGCAATACAAGCAGGGACAGTATTCCTCCTGTTTTACAACTTAATGGAGAAGCTCTTGATACCGCTTATTTGTTTACAGATTACGCTGATCCCGGTGTAAAACTTCTGGATGAAAAAGCAGGAGATCTTTTCATTTATAGGGAAGGAAAGGTTGAAAGCAGTGGAAAGGTGGACATGCACCTCCCCGGCTCTTATGTTATTACTTATACTGCCGTGGATGCCTCCGGAAACCCCGCTGTGCCTATAAGCCGAACCGTGAACGTGGTTGAAAACAGCACCACTTTTTTAAACGGCAATTATTCGGTGGTATGCAGCTGTACGGTTCTCCCACAAGGCAGCAACACACCAAGTTTGGTGAGCAGCACCTACACCGCAGCCGTTCTCTCAAGTCCAAGACGTGATAATTTTCAGATCAGCCGATTAAATTTGGGTCCTGTAAATGTGATGCCCGGGGCACAATTGAATGGATCGGACATCAGCCTTGAGTATTACGACCGCGACCTCAACTACACCGATGGTTCTGAAGAGGTATTTAAAAACACCCTGTCCCCTTCTAAAACTTCTTTCACCCTTGAAACCAAGGTCATGCCCTGGTCGCCACTTATAAGCTACCATTGCAAAAATGTGTTTACAAAAAAGATGAGTATATCAAGTGGGAAAAATAATGATTGATACTTACTTCATCCGTTCTTTAGTCTTTGGGTCTTATAACATTTGTCTCGTCGAGTAGCTGCGCAAATGCATGTTGGAAGCGCAGCGTATCGAGAGGCCTTTAATGAGCTCTCACTTCAACTCGTCTGTGCCGAAACGGCCACTTCGACATTTCCTCTCAATTATAAATTATTCCCTATTTTTAATTAAAAATAAGCCATGGACCAGTTGCCAAAATACATCTCCCTTGTTTTTGCGTTTACCACCTTGCTAACGGTTTGGTTTGTTTATGTGGCTTCCAATAAATCAAAAAACACCTTGATCCTGCTCTTTTTATGGATGGCCTTTCAGGCCGGCATGGCGCTTTCAGGGTTTTATGCCGTCACCAACACCTTGCCTCCAAGGTTTATACTCATGGTGGCACCTCCCCTGCTTTTAATCTTGTTTCTTTTTATAAGCAAAAAAGGCAAAAACTATTTAAATGCTATGGACACCAAAACCCTCACTTTGCTTCATGTGGTGAGGTTTCCTGTAGAGATTGTTTTGTTCTGGCTTTTTCTTCACAAAGGCATACCTCAGGTGATGACCTTTGAAGGACGCAACTTCGATATCCTCTCCGGACTTAGCGCACCCCTGGTGTACCATTTTGGCTATGTTAAGCCCAAACTGAGTCGCACCATACTCATCGCCTGGAATCTTTTTTGCCTCACGCTCTTGTTTAACATTGTTATTCATGCCGTACTTTCAGCGCCTTCTCCCTTTCAGCAAATGGCCTTCGATCAACCCAACGTAGCCATATTCTATTTTCCCTTCAATTGGTTGCCTTCTACCGTTGTGCCCCTTGTTTTGTTTTCGCATCTGGTGTGCTTAAGGCGCTTACTGCTGCAAAAAAAGACGCTTGCGAAGTAAACTATGAAATCATTACTACTAACCCCTCTTCATTCATTCTAAACAACGTATTGCTTTTGTTTATAAACCAAGCACTTCTTTTAATTTTACGTAGCCGTTTCGGCTCACAGGGATTTTCATCCCATTCTTTAAATGGGCCAGTACATTATGTTTATCCAGGTTCTCTAATCGGTGCAAAAAATTCAGATTAAGCATAAACGAACGGTGCACCCGTAAAAATTCCTTTGGATTAAGGCTTTGTTCATAATAACTCAGGGTGTTCTTTTTTAAATACAGATTGTCCTTATGAAATACTTTAACATAATCGTCATAGGCTTCCAGATGTGAAATTTCATCCACCGGTAAAATCTGTATGCGGCTCCCATCCTTCACTACCACGCGTCTTGCTTCCTCTATGTGTTTGCCTGCGCTTTGCAATAAGGCTTCCAGTTTCACCTCCTCGGAAAATCCGTTTTTTCCCTGAAGGTATTTTTGAATGGCAATTGCAAAACGTTCTTCACTAAAGGGTTTTAGCAGGTAATCCAGAGCCTGAAGCTCAAATGCTTTGAGCGCATACTCATCATAAGCTGTTGTAAAAATTACCGCAGGCTTATGTTCAATTAGTTCTAAGGTTTCAAAGCCGTTGATGCGGGGCATTTGTATGTCGAGAAAAATCAGATCGGGCTTGTGTTTTTGTATGGCTTTCACGGCATCAAATCCATTGGCACATTCTTCCACAATTTCAAAATCATGATAATTCGCCAGATAATGCCTTAACACTTCTCTGGCCAAGGCCTCATCGTCTATCAGCAAAACCCTGTTCATTGTGGAATAAAAATACGTGTCGTAAAAATGCCTTGCTCCTGTGTGGTTTGCAGAAGGTCGCTTCGTTTGTACAACAACTGCAAACGCCTTCTTAACAAGTCCAAACCAAATCCTTTGCCTTTTCCGGTTGCACGTGATGCCTCATCACAAGGATTCTGAAGTTCAATTTGTAATCCACCTTCCCTACAAAAGGCCTTCACCTGCAGTTCAACATTTTCTTCCCCGCTGTTTAAACCAAACTTAACTGCGTTTTCCATGGCGGGTTGCAACACCAAAGCAGGGAGTAAACAGGCTCTGGCTTCATCGCTGATGGTATAAAACACTTGCAGGCGATCGGAAAACCTTACCTTTTCAATGCTCAGGTAAAGTTCAAGCAAACGCAATTCCTCTTCAAACGGTACAGGACGGTTTTCATCCTGATTCAGTGAACTGCGCAAAAATTCGGATAGATTCTCCAGCATGCTGCCGGCAGCCCGGGTGTCTTTTAACAACAAGGCTTTAATGGAATTGAGGCTGTTGAATAAAAAATGGGGTTGCAATTGCCTCCTCAAATGGTGCAGTTCGGCTTCCCTCAAACTGCCCTCTATGCCTTCGCGGTAGGCCCGGTCGCGCTTTAAACCTTTCACAAGGGTCCAGGTCCAGGACAGCACCGAAACCATCATGCCCTGGGCGAAAATTACAAAGGCCAGGAGGGCCATGTGGTTCAATAGCCCTTGCAGCTCAAATACATAAACCGCCATTATATAAACCACTGAGCCTATTAACACCAGACAGACCAGCAGGAGGATTAATCGGTTGGTGAATTTTGAGAAAACACCCGACAAAAAATCCTGAGAGATGTCGAGCAAATAAAAAAAAGGAAGTGCTGATAAAAAACAAAGTAGGGTTAACTGTATCGCTTGTTTCAATGGCAGCATGGCTTCTAAAAGCACTAACACCTGCATGCCGCTGCAAAACAAAAGCCAAAGCAAAACAATGCCTCTTAACTCAAAACGTGACAAACTCTTCACCGACATGGCCATCTAAACTACGAAAAAAGAGGGAGTGCTTTTTCCAAAGCCCTGCTTTTTAAGCGTATGTGTTCGGTGAAACTTTTTTCATCGTCTATAAACAAACTGCCCGAGCAAAGTGGCAGAGCCAGTCCTTCCAATTGAAAAGGGATCATTTCCCTAAGGCCTATAAATTCCCAACGAAGTCCCTCAGCCGGCACTGAATTGTTTTCGATTTCATAGGCATTGGCCCAGCTCAGTGCTTCGCTCAGTTGCTTTTCCTCGGAATCTCCCGGAATCACAATGACCTGTTCATCGAATTCAAATTTGTTTTCTTGCTCAGGGAGGTGATGCACCCGAAAAATAAGTTTTGCAATAGCTGCTTTCATAACAAATATTAATACGAAACAATTTCTACGCTTCCCATAAACACGTTTCCTCTTAGCACCAAAACTTTACTTTCAGCACCTTCAGCAGGCATTGCACCTCGCTGATCCTCGACTGTTGCCATGGTACAATTCACTTCCGACTTAATGCGCCAGTGCGAAGGCACAATCAGTTTTATCCCGCCCATGTGCTGGTCAATCACAATGGTGGCCTGACTTTGAATTTCAGCGTGCATAAGGTTCAACTCACAACCACCTAAATGGTTGCGGATTTGCCCACCTTTAAAATCTTTGCTGATGATGCTGCGTTTAACACCTGAGTAAGAATTGTTAATGTGCAATTCATCTTCGGTACTGCTGATTTCCTGAAAGGTGCCAAAGTGTTTACGTCCATAGCGGAAGCGGTGCATTCCATGCGGACCAACACAGGAGTCCTTACGGCGAAAGATAAACAAGAGTCCGGCAAAGGCCAGTATCGCGGGAAGAATGAACTTTTGTATCAGTAATTCAGGATAAAGTATGCCTGATAAAAAAAAGGCACCTATACCAAACATAAAAATCCAGAACGGGTGCCGAAACCCATTTTTTACCAGACTTATAAATCCAAAGGCAATAAAGATCATGGGCCAGCTGAGCAGCCAGGCAGCTGTAAGCAGACCCAATTCTTTTAGTATTAGTAGTGCCGCAATGCCCACCAACACCAGGCCAAAGGCGATGCGTCCGCGGTGTTTTCTCTTTTGCCAATTTTCTGCAAGTTCCTCTGATGCGATTGGCTGTTCAATGTGTTTCATGGTGTTATTTTTTTTATCAAATGTAGAGCTGTTTATTCTACTCATATATCCTGTATCGGTAAGCTGCTTCCTGTGGTCGGTAAGTGGGGAAATGGTCTGATGAAAGGCAAGCGGGAGTAAAAAATCTGCAGAAATGATTTACCTTTGATAAAAATTCGCTTCAAACTCGTGCAAAGCCCCGAACAAAACGACCATTTTCACCGCGACCCCAACAATTGGAAATGGGGTATATTTTATTACAATCCTGAAGATGAGCGTTTGTTTCTTCCAAAAAAAAACGCGGGCATGGGTATTACAGTAAATTATGCCAAACGCGAGGCTTATATTTTCACCATACTTCTATTAGCCATTCCAATTACCCTACTTCTTATTGGTTGCAGAATGTAAAGTAAACATCACCACAAGCCGCTTTCCGTAAAATTACCGTTATCTTTTCGCCCGATCTGAACTATTTTCTTTCGAATCGGCTTTACAGGCTCTAGTTTTGGCAACTCCAACTCACCAGCCATTTAATTCTATGTCCATGGACGAAGAAAGTGAATACAACGACATTCCTCAAGTGTTATCAGCGCTTGTTTTTCTGGCTTTGTTATTAGGTCTTTGGTTTTACCTTGACTCCCTAAGGCTAGGCTAATACTAAGCGCCTTAAAAGGGTTAAATTTAGTCTTCAATTTCAGCCGCGCAGCTGAAGGAACATCTCATTAAACCGTTTGCGTGTAGTTGTGATAAAGGTTGCATCGATACGCTTTTTTAAACCTTCGAGATTACCTACCTCCTCTACTGAAAACTTAAAAATTTGCTCCATGGGTCCGGCTTCAAAACGCACCTGGTACTTGTCGTTCATCTGCATAATGGTAATACTCATGCTTTCATGAGGTATGGAATCAACAACCCTCATTCTTCTTTTTTAAACACTTTTCTGAAGTTCAAAAGGTTCTGAAAAACACCCCATGGACTTACGTTCCTGTCCCCATCCTCATGTATACGGCTTTGGATAGCATGAGCGAGTAAAACATAGTGTTCATTTCCTGAGCGTTTTAAAAACTCTTCTGCTTTATCGTCGCCGTTAATTATGTTCACACAAGCAGCCCACTGAAAGGCTTTGGCATCCATTAATAATTTGAAGGCTTTCTGATCTTCCCAAATCGCGTTCACAAAAGCAGCCAAAATATAATGTTTGTTATCCATTAAAAATTTAAAAGCCTTTTTATCGTCGCGTATGGCATCGAGTGTTGCTATCAGTTCACGGTAACCATTATTCATGAGCCAGTTAAAACCTGACGTGTCTTTCAAGGTGTGGCGCGTGAACTGGTCGATGGCGTATGTTGAGTAGTGCTTCATCCTGAAGTTAAAAGTAAAAAGCCAAAAGCCAAAACATCCTGAATTAGAAATTAAGAAAGCAAGTCTCTTGCAATAACCAATTTCTGGATTTCAGATGTTCCTTCGCCAATGGTACAAAGTTTACTATCGCGGTAAAATTTCTCAACCGGAAAATCTTTGGTGTATCCGTAACCGCCAAAAATTTGCACAGCCTCAGTACTTGCTTTTACACACACTTCGCTGGCAAAATATTTAGCTATGGCCGATTCTTTTGTCATTTTCATGTGTTTGTTTTTCATGTCTGCTGCCTTAAAGGTTAGGAGTTCTGCAGCTTCAAATTCAGTGGCCATATCCGCAAGCTTAAATGCTATGCCCTGAAAGTTAGCAATGGGTTGTCCGAATTGCTGACGTTCTTTCGCGTATTTGATGCTGGCATTCAAGGCGCCTTTGGCAATACCTAAACTAAGAGCCGCAATACTGATTCGCCCACCGTCGAGCACTTTCATCGCCTGAACAAAACCGTCGCCTACATTCCCAAGGATTTGCGATTTGTGTACACGGCAATTTTCAAAAATCAGTTCTGCTGTCTCGCTGGCACGCATGCCCAATTTATTTTCCTTCTTACCTCCTTTAAAACCCGGAGTTCCCCGCTCAACAATAAACGCGGTTATTCCGTGACTGTCGAGCAATTCCCCCGTACGGGCAAGTACAACAGCCACATTACCTGTGATGCCATGGGTAATCCAATTTTTAGTTCCGTTCAACACCCAATGCTCACCATCCTGAACAGCCACACAACGCATACGCATGGCATCGCTGCCTGTGTTTGCTTCAGTTAATCCCCAGGCGCCAATCCATTCAGCTGTGGCCAGTTTGGGTAGGTATTTTTTCTTCTGCTCTTCGTTACCGAAGGCCAGAATATGGCCTGTACACAATGAGTTGTGCGCTGCCACCGACAATCCAATTGAACCACATATGCTGCCCAACTCCGTAATTGCTGTTACATATTCGGTATAGGTAAAACCTGAACCGCCATATTCCTGAGGCACCAAAACGCCCATCAAGCCCAGTTCGCCAAGCTTTTTGAAAACCTCTACCGGAAATTCCTGTGATTCATCCCATTCCATAAATTTTGGCAAAATGTGTTCCTTGCCGAATTTGCGGATCATGTCCGCGATCATCAATTGATTTTCATTCATTTGGAAGCTCATCCGATAGCTATCGGATCCAACTTCCTCGTTTAATAGTGTACCAGACATGTTATGTTATTTGAATGTTGTATAAGTTTTTCTTTTCCGTTTAAAAAATCGAGCGCTATTACAAAATTAAAACCCAAAACCCTGGCTCCGCTTTTTTTAACAAGTCTTGCGGCTGCTTCAGCCGTTCCGCCGGTAGCAAGCAAATCGTCGTGTATAAGCACGTTCCAATTGGGTTGTAATGCATCCTGCTGCACTTCTATTACCGAACTGCCATATTCCAATTCGTATTCTACCTGATGGGTTTTAGATGGCAACTTGCCAACCTTTCTCACCATCACAAATGGAATGCCCAGTTTGTTCGCCACAGCGAAACCAAATAAAAACCCACGACTTTCAATTCCAAGCATGGCATCGGGTTTTTCAGTCATGCTTGCGATAAACCCGTCCACAATATGTGAACACAATTGCTGGTCATAAAAAACAGGCGTGATGTCTTTGAATAAAATGCCAGGTTTAGGGAAATCGGGCACATCCCTAATGGTGTTTCGAATTTCCTTCTCTAGGTCCAGACCGGTTAATTTGGGCTTCAGGGTTTGCACAAGGTGTGGCATTAAGGATTAATCAGGTCTAACCACCAACACTCCACCGGCAATAAACACAATCTGTTTTTTGGGTTTGGTAATGGCGTCAATTTCCTTTTTCGGTTTTTTAGCATCTTCGGCAAGGTGTTTCAACTCCTTAACACTTGTAGTTTTTATGTAGGATTTACCATCCATAACCACAGTTTTTCCCTGTATGTCCAAAGGCACAAAAAATGCGTGGTCCTTCATTTTAGCAATGGCCGAAATGCTATCGTTCACAAAAAAGGTCAGCCAACAACCTTCGGAAGCACAGGAGGTAAGTACTTTTGTTTTTATTTTCACATAAGCTGTATCGCCACCCGCTACCATCAGGTACAATTCTGCGCCGGGCATAGCACCTTTTTCATCAATTTTTTGTCCGTATCCGGTGCCCACGGTGGCTTTACCTTTAGGTGCCTGAGCAAATGTACTGGTGCTTATGACCAGCGCTGAAATAAAAAATAGTTTTTTCATGTGTTAGTTTTGTAAACCCTTAAATGTACAAATTACAGGCGACCGAAAAACAAAAACGGCAAGAATTTCTTAGGCCAACTGCGCTATTTTTCACACCCTACTGCCCTGTACATCGGGCCTTTTTAATGTGCCTATAAAAAAGGGGAAGCATTCACTTCCCCTGATTCTTTAACTAAATTATTCTGCACTAGTAGTACGATGCCCTTCTCACTTCACTGATGTGTTTACTGAAACGGATCACCTGGCGGGTGTAGCCGTACTCGTTATCGTACCAAACGTACAACACTATGCTTTTTTTGTCGGGCGACACAATGGTGGCCTGACTATCGAACACACTTGGGCAAGGGTTACCAATAACATCGGTACTCACCAGTTCATTGCTGAAGGCATATTGGATTTGCTCCACCAGTTTACCTTCCAGCGCATATTTTTTAATTATTTCATTTACCACATCAATGCTTACTTCTTTGTTGATGTTCAGGTTAAGAATAGCCAAACTTACATTTGGCGTTGGTACACGCACTGAATTGGCCGTGAATTTTCCGCTGAGGTGAGGCAATACTTTTTTCAAAGCACTCTCTGCACCTGTTTCGGTAATGACCATGTTTAATGCTGCTGAACGACCGCGACGGTATTTTTTATGGTAATTATCGAGCAGGTTTTGGTCGTTTGTATAAGAATGCACCGTTTCAATATGCCCCTTTTGTATGCCTAATTCTTTATCGATTACATACAGGATAGGCATGATGGCATTGGTGGTACAGGATGCCGCAGAAAATATTTTTTGTGTTTTAAGATCAACGGTCTCGTGGTTTACACCGTGTACAACGTTTGGCACATTGCCTTTAGCAGGCGCAGTCAACAACACTTTATCAATGCCTTTGGCTTTCAAGTGGCGGCTCAATTCAACATCGTCGCGAAACACGCCGGTGTTGTCAATTAACAAAGCGTTTGAGATGCCATATTTGGTATAGTCAACATCCTCAGGATTTTTTGCATCAATCATGTGAACGGTATGGCCATTAATAATGAGGGTTTTGTTCTCTAAATCTTCAATAACTGTACCCGGAAATGTGCCGTGTACTGAATCGGTACGCAGGAGATCGGCGCGTTTTACAATTTCCTCACTGCTGTTGCCGCGGGTAACAATAGCGCGCAAACGCAACTGTTCGCCTTTTCCGGCTAGGGTAATGAGTTCGCGGGCTGCCAAACGGCCGATACGCCCGAAACCATACAACACCACATCTTTTGGAGTGATGGTGCCGGGTTTGCCGATAAGGTCCTTTAGTTTATCGTTGATAAAATCTGTTTTTGACTTGTACTTGCCACTTTCCTGGTGCCATTCATAAGCCAGTTTTCCGATGTCGATTCGGCTTGGGATTACGTTTGCTTTGTAAATTTCATTGGCCAGTTCAACGGTATCGTATACGGTAATTGGTTTTTTTACAATATCCTTAGCATAGAGGTGCAGGTTCATGATCTGACTTGCACTTCTGTCAACAAGTTGATTTCTGAAAAGGATGAGCTCAATTGATTTTTCAAACCACAATTTGCCTATGGCGCTGATCAAGTCAATGGCCGCTTTTTCATGTTTGATCCAATCGTTCAATTGGCTCTCGTACTTAGCGTTTTCTTTTTCTAGGGTTTCCATG
>Ga0154020_10000637_pt1 | contig 42925 bp, 33 predicted proteins | sample Klosneuvirus_201_FD_109709 | JGI IMG/M metagenome (GOLD analysis project Ga0154020, IMG submission 109709) | Active sludge microbial communities from wastewater, Klosterneuburg, Austria - Klosneuvirus_20160825_MG | ecosystem: Engineered > WWTP > Aerobic digester > Activated sludge | place... | reverse complement strand
TGCTGTTGTTGGTGTGAATACTGCTCCATTGCTAATGCCACCTGTCCAGCTATATGTTGTAGCTCCGCTGGCAGTTAAAACAACTGTGCTGTTGGGACAAACTCCGCTGGCCGCTGTAGCTGTGTTGGCCACGGTAAGATTTGGTACTGCAGGGTCAACGGTAACCGTAATGGCTGCGCTGGTCATGCAGTTGGATGGACTCATTGCCGCTAATGTATAGGTTGTAGTGATGGTAGGACTATCCGTAATAGAGGCCGCATTGCTGCCTGTACTCCAGGTGTAATTGCTGATCGCATCTGTTGTTATTGTTACAGTCTGACCTGCACATATCGCTCCGTTGCTGTTGGTGCCTGCTGCTGTTAAAGTAATGTTACATAAACGCGTGAGGATGGCCCTTCCGTTACCTGATTGAAACCCTGGCGTGTTGGTTTGGCTAACAGAGGAATTAAAAGAACCCCCTCCGCCACCACCTGTCCTGTTGGCATTGTTTACACAGGTGTTCAGATGTTGTCCACCTGCGCCACCCGAGTAGCCGCCGCCGCCGCCGCCGCCAACGGTGCAGTAGCTTCCACCGCCGCCACCGCCAAATCCACCTGCAGGTCCGGCTTGCGTATTAAAAAAAGCCGCTCCACCAAGGCCACCATTTAGAAAGGATTGTCCGCCGCCGCCGCCGCCGCCGCCATTCGCTCCATTGCCGGCAATTCCGACATTATAACCGCCGCCGCCTCCACCATTGTGGGTACCCGAAATGCATGAAAATCCTCCATTACCTGCAGTTCCGCCATTGCTTACCGCAGGGAAATCCTGGGTACCGGCCGTTAAAGTTGACGCATTAACTCCGTTTTGTTGATTGGTACATCCTCCTCCTCCACCTGCTGCAATTAACAAGGTACCATTCACTACAACATAGGTGCCGCCACCGCCACTGCCATTGCCACAACCGTTTGTGCCTGCCTGTCCTACAAGAATAGTTAATACCTGACCGGCGTTCAAATTGAACTGGCCTTGCATTCTTGCACCCAAACCTCCGAGTTTAGCGTAAGTTGGTGCATTTCCCCCTGAGGCACCAGAAACATCTATGTGGTAAAGACCTGAACTAGGAACGGTCCATGTTTGTTTACCACTTACGGATACAACAGCTCCATTCAGGTTGGTGGCCAAATACGTTGAATTGACCTGAGCTTGAGTTGGGCCTACAGATCCTGTAGCTCCTGCAGTTGTAAAGGTATACGTGACAAACTGGGCCCTTGATGACATCAAACCAAGGCCAAATAAAATAAACAAACCCGCCCGAGAACGGAGTGTTTTCCCGAAAAAACAAAAGTAGCGCTGTTTCATGTTGTAGAAGATTTTAAGTAGATAATGCAATATACACCATTTCGAATGAATTCCAAAGTAAAACCCACTCTTTAACGAGGAATTTTAAAATACTTCGAAGTGCTGGGAGTAATAGGTCAGGAATGTCAAATAAATTAAAAATCTTAACTTTGCCGGAGAATTCAATTTCACAACGCATCAGAAAAATCTATATCTGTAAAAAATGAGAGACATTTTCGAGAAAATCAAGGCTAATCTGGGACCAATTGGCGAGCACGCAAAAGAATCACACGGCTATTTTACTTTCCCCAAGTTAGAGGGGGACATTGATCCCCATATGGAATTCAGGGGAAAAAAGCGCCTCAACTGGAGTTTGAACAATTACCTTGGTTTGGCCAATCACCCCGAAGTGAGAAAAGCGGATGCAGAAGCTGCAGCGCATTACGGCCTTGCCATGCCTATGGGTGCCCGCATGATGAGTGGCAATACTAATTACCATGAACAATTGGAAAAAGAGCTTTCTGAATTCGTAAAGAAAGAAGACACCATACTTTGCAATTTTGGTTATCAGGCCATGGTAAGTGCCATCGACGCCATTGTTGACCGAAGGGACGTCATCGTGTACGATGCTGAAAGCCATGCTTGTATTCTTGACGGGGTGAGGTTACACATGGGCAAACGATTTGTGTTTAAACACAACGAGATTGACGATTGCGAAAAACAACTCGAACGCGCTGCAAAACTGGTTGAAAACACAGGTGGTGGAATTCTGGTCATTACCGAAGGTGTATTTGGGATGCGCGGCGATCAAGGGAAACTTAAAGAGATTATTGAACTCAAGAAAAAATTCACCTTCCGTTTATTTGTTGATGATGCGCATGGCATTGGCACAATGGGCGCAAACGGTGGCGGTACCGGTGAAGAGCAGGGTTGTCAGGATGGGGTTGATATTTATTTTGGCACATTTGCAAAATCATTTGCTTTGATCGGTGGTTTTATCAGCTCCACAAAAGAGATCATCACTTACCTGCGCTACAACATGCGTTCGCAAATTTTCGCGAAGAGTCTGCCTTTGCCTCTGGTAGTAGGTGCACTAAAACGCCTTGAACTCATGCGCAAACATTCTGAATACCGCAAAAAATTATGGGACATTGCAAATGCACTTCAAAAAGGTTTGGTTGATGCTGGCTTTGATATTGGTGTTACCAATACCATGGTCACGCCAGTTTACATGCGCGGTTCTATTCCTGAAGCCACCAACATGGTGATCGACCTCAGAGAAAATTACAACATTTTTTGTTCAATGGTTGTTTACCCGGTTGTGCCTAAAGGCATGATCATCCTTCGGTTGATTCCAACTTCAGTGCATACTCTGGAAGACGTGAGGTACACCATTGAGTGTTTTAGTAAAATCAAAGACAAATTGTATGGCGGACAATACGCCGCTGACCGAATTAAAGAAGGTTTCTCACAAGCACTTTAAATCATTACTCCCATTAAAAAAATCCCTGCCTATAAAGCAGGGATTTTTTATTTGACGCTTTTTATGAAATACGAGGTGCCATTTAACTCGAATGCATCCCCGGCTTTAAGTCCTATCATTTTTAGAACGAGAGGGGATCGGGCTGAAACCACCTGAATATGGTCTTGTCCTAGGCGGAGTTTCCCTAAGGCAATCGCTATAAAAAAAACGCCCAAATTCGTAAACACCACACTTCCCTGTGATACCTTTTCTTCAATGTTTATTTGTCTTATCTTTTCCAGTTCCGCCTCCTGTGTCTTTATTTCATGAAATTGTTGTTGTAAACGCGCTTGTTCTTCCTGCATTCTTGCCCTGGCCGTTTCATGTTTATCACCAACTGAGCTTTTTGTTTCAGTGCTTGCCGAATCAGTGATGTCGTTCAGGTCCCGTTCAATACCTAGTCGCCTCTCTGCCAAAACAGATAAACAAACCTTCATGATGTTCTCCCGCGTGAAACTTAACTTGCTCATAGCTCGAGTTAAGGTACTCACTATTCCAAATTCTTCAACAGGTAAAATCTGTGCCTGACAAAAATATAATTAACAAATACTGATTTTATGTTTAAAATTAATTGTCTGCTAAGCGGTCGGAAGCCGTATTTTAGGGCTGCATTATGGCAAAAACAGAAGAAAAGGAAACCCCTTTAATGAAACAATACAATGCTATTAAGGTCAAGTACCCTGATGCCATTTTGTTGTTCAGAGTTGGTGATTTTTATGAAACCTTTGGTGAGGATGCCATTAAAACCTCAGCGATACTTGGCATCGTTCTTACCCGCCGTGCCAATGGCTCTGCCTCCCATATCGAATTGGCGGGCTTCCCGCATCACTCCCTGGAATCGTATTTACCTAAACTGGTGAGGGCCGGCTACCGCGTGGCCATTTGCGACCAGCTGGAAGATCCTAAAATGGTAAAAGGCATCGTAAAAAGGGGCATTACTGAATTGGTAACACCGGGTGTTTGTTTTAATGACAAGATCCTTGATCACCAGCAAAACAATTTCCTGGCTTCCATCCACTTCGAAGGAGAGATGGCCGGGCTTGCACTTTGCGATGTGTCTACCGGTGAATTTCTCGTGGGCCAAGGCACTCTGCACTACATCGACAAACTGATTCAGAATTTTAAACCCAATGAAATTCTCTTTGAAAAAAATAAACGTCAAACGGTTCAGGATTTTCTTGGGGAACGCAGTTACACCTTTGGTTTGGACGATTGGGCCTTCGGCTATGATTTCGGATACGATAGTTTAACCAAACAATTTGAGACCAAAAGTTTGAAGGGTTTTGGCATAGAAGACTACCGTCTTGCCATCATGGCCAGCGGGGCCATTTTGCATTACCTCAACGAAACCAAACACGAAAAACTTAAACACATTTCAAGGGTCAGCCGCATTGAGGAGGACCAACACGTTTGGCTTGATCGGTTCACCATACGGAATTTGGAATTGTATCAGAGCACCAGCGAAAACGGAAAAAGCTTGTGCGATGTTATCGACCACACTGTAAGTCCTATGGGCTCACGCTTATTAAAACGCTGGCTGGCCTTGCCTTTAAAAAATGTGGGGGCTATAGAAGAACGCCTGGATGCCGTATCCTATTTCATTGAGCAGGAAGACAAACGCAACGAACTGCGCAGTGTGTTGAAAGAAACAGGAGACCTCGAACGTTTGATCTCCAAAGTGGCCGCGTTCAAAACCAATCCCAGGGAACTGGTGCACCTGAAAAAATCACTTGTACAAATTCAAAAATTAAGGGACTTGCTGTTTGAAGCAGAAAACCCCAGCCTTCTCAAAATTGCCGACCAGTTGAATCCCTGCACGCTCATGCAGGATCGTCTTCATAATGAAATTCACGAAGAAGCTCCTGTGAACATTTTAAAAGGCAATGTGATCAAGCCCGGCGTTCACATGGAACTCGATGAATTAAGAGCCATCGCTTTCAGCGGAAAGGATTACCTCCTGCAATTGCAACAACGGGAATCTGAAAAAACAGGCATCACCTCATTAAAAGTAGGGTATAACAATGTGTACGGGTATTATCTGGAAGTGACGCATGTGCACAAAGAAAAAGTTCCACAGGACTGGATCCGTAAACAAACGCTGACTACCGCAGAGCGTTACATTACTCCGGAGTTAAAAACCTATGAGGAAAAAATACTTGGGGCCGAAGAAAAAATTGCTTCCATAGAACAAAAATTGTTTGAAACCCTCTTGCAGGACCTTCGTGATTACATACAACCCATACAAACCAACGCCGCTTTGCTTGCCAGGCTGGACGTGTTTTGCGGATTCGCTCAATTGGCACAACAGTGGAACTACAGCCGCCCGGTAGTGAACGAAGGGTATGCTATTGAAATTGAAGAAGGAAGGCATGCCGTAATTGAACAACAATTGCCCGCGGGTGTGGATTATGTTAGCAATTCGGTGTATCTCGATAATGAAAACATTCAGATCATGATGATCACGGGACCTAACATGAGCGGTAAATCGGCTCTGTTGCGCCAAACCGCCCTGATCGTTTTGCTTGCACAGATTGGCTCTTATGTGCCGGCCAAAGCGGCGGAACTCGGTTTGGTAGACAAAATATTTACCCGCGTGGGGGCAACCGATAACATCAGTTCCGGCGAATCCACCTTTATGGTGGAAATGAACGAAACGGCCAGCATTCTGAATAACCTCAGCAACCGAAGTTTGATTCTGCTGGATGAAATCGGACGGGGCACCTCCACCTACGATGGCATTTCCATAGCCTGGAGCATAGCCGAATACATACACAACCAAAACCTGAACCGGGCCAAAACCCTTTTTGCAACACATTACCACGAATTGAACGAAATGAACCTACTCTTCCCCAGGATCAAAAACTACAATGTTTCAGTAAAGGAAAGTGGGAACAAGGTCATCTTTTTACGAAAACTGGTAGAAGGAGGAAGCGAACACAGTTTTGGAATCCACGTGGCAAAAATGGCAGGAATGCCTGCTTATGTTGTGGAAAGAGCAGCAGAAATACTCAAAAAACTGGAAAAAGAGCATGAATTTGAATTTGAAGGGGAATCCGGCTTGCTCATGAACGGGAATTCGGTCAAAGAAGGCGGTTCAGCACCCGGTGAACTTCAACTGAGTTTCTTCCAGCTCAGCGACCCTGTTTTACAGCAAATAAAAGACGATGTATTAAAAATCGACATCAACACCTTAACGCCCGTTGAGGCCTTGCTAAAACTGAACGAAATCAAAAAATTGGTGGGAGGATAAATACTTTTTATCGGGTATTTTTCGGTATTTTTTTTGTAAAATTAAAAAAAGAAGTACATTTGCAATCCTGTTCAAAAGCTGGGCAGGCGTTCTTTAAAATTTAAGCGAAAGTAGCTCAGTTGGTAGAGCGTAACCTTGCCAAGGTTAAGGTCGCGGGTTCGAGACCCGTCTTTCGCTCAAAAAGAGAGCTATTATGGCTCTTTTTTTATTTCAGGACCTTTATAAGGGAAAATGAAATAAGAAACCACTGATTGGATAGTTAAAACCATCTGATCAAATGCCCTCCTACGGGCTTCGCGCTTCGGAGGACAGGCATGGGTGGTGGTCCCGATAACTATCGGGATGGTAGACACGCAGGACTTAAAATCCTTCTTTGCAGGATTAAAAAAAAAGCAAAAAATCACCTGCCTGGGTGGTGGAATTGGTAGACACGCAGGACTTAAAATCCTGTGACCTTACAGTCGTACGGGTTCAAGTCCCGTCCCGGGTACCATAAAGCAGAAAAGCGGCTTCTCATTAATTTGGGTGCCGCTTTTCGCTTTATGATACTGAAGCGAACGAGGAGCGAGTTCAGCTTCACGTGCATAGTTCGATAAATTCAATCCGCAGTTTACAGTTACAGGACAAAAGGTCAACGCTTCGCATTGACCTTTTGTGTTTTGATGGAGGTCGCAAGCTCGCTTGCGGACAAACTGAAAATACAAAAGATCAAATCACTCCGTTTCAATCAGCCCTACTACTGAACTTTCCAGCACTCCCCTTCTCTCCGAATCAAGCACCCCAATCCTCTTTTTGTTTTCCGCTTTCTCAACTAAACTTCTGCAGCTCCTGATCATCTTGAATTTGGTGTGATGAAAGGTCCATTTCATTTGTTCTTCATTGTCCATGTGGTAACGCTCGTGCAACACCCAGGAACAGGATTTAAGTTCGATCAGCTCTCCTGAAGCTTTGTGATCAATGGCCTCCAGATAAAATAACACATCCTGCAATACATTGTCCAGCTGCTCAACACAGATCCATTTCTCACTGAAGGGAACTTTTTCAACCTGTTCAAGTAATTGCAGCAGCTTTTGCATAATTCAAAATTACTTTGACTTGTAGCAAAGTCTTGCTATAGAATGTAGTATTGTGTATAACTAAGCTAACGGTGGTATCCCATAAAAAAACCATGGCTTTTGTTTGGAATCTGTTTTGATTTTCTATTTTTACTAAAACTTCAATCATGAACATAGCCGTTATTTTTATTTCCGCATTAATTCCATTGCTCGTTGGATTTATCTGGTACCACCCTAAAGTATTTGGCACCTCCTGGATGAAAGCCGCCGGATTAACCGAAGAAGACGGTAAAAACGCAAACATGCCGCTGATATTCGGACTCACCTACGTGTTCAGTGTTATGCTTGCGCTTATCTTTCAAACCCTGGTTATTCACCAATCTCATCTTCAGTCCTTGTTTTTTCTGCAACCCATACACGACCACAGCACCGAGGCCGGTGCCCTTTACAAAAACATTATGGACCAGTATGGCGACAGTTACCGCACACTCAAACACGGGGCCTTTCATGGGACTATAGCTGGTGTGTTTATTGCCTTGCCTTTGGTGGCCATTAATGCCCTGTTTGAACGCAAAAATTTCAAATACATCGCCGTCAACAGCGGGTATTGGATCCTGAGTTTTGCCCTTATGGGTGCCGCTGTATGCGCCTTTTTATAGGTTTTAAGCCCTAAAGGCATAAAACCAGTGAAATTATTTTTTTGGTTCAGCATAATTTTGCTTAATATTGTACTGTTCAATAAGGGCTTGCTTTATTTCCTGCGGCCTTTTTTCACCAAACTCAATTAACATTTTCCGTCATAACCAATACTGTATTTATGTTTGAAGTCATAGGACTTAGCAACAGGCCTTTGCCTGAGCTAAAAGAGATTGCCAAAGCCTTTTCAGTTGAATCCAAGGGCCTTGCAAAAGGCGATCTAATCCTTAAGATCATTGATGCTCAAGCCGCTGACTCGGATTTGGCCAAACAAATTGTAAACAAATTTTCCGTAAAACCATCCAGAGAAATGAAGGAAAAACGCCCAAGACGGGTTAAACTCGAACCCATGCAGGAAGAGCCTGTTCATGAAGTCATGTCCCAGAACACCGAGGAAGAAACAAACCCCGTAGCGCCAACACCTCCACCTCAAGAAGACGGAAGCGAAACCTCCAAAACCCCCTCTAGTTCCGAGGAGCAAAACAACCAGGACGATCAAGGCGCTCAGGATGATCAAAACAATCAGGAAGACCAAACTTCGGGCCCAGAACCTAAAGAAGGGAACGAACAAATAAAACGCCCCGAAAAGGTGCATTATAACTTCGATAACATTGTATTTGTTACCGGTGTGCTTGAAGTTATGTCTGACGGGTATGGATTTTTACGTAGCGCCGATTACGATTACCTGAACTCACCGGATGACGTGTACGTTTCTCAATCCCAGATTAAATTGTTCGGGCTCAAAGCCGGTGACGTGGTTAAAGGTGGCGTACGCCCTCCTAAGGAAGGCGAAAAATATTTTCCACTGATTAAAGTGGAACAGATCAATGGACGCGATCCTTCCTTTGTACGTGACCGCGTCATTTTTGACTACCTGACTCCGCTTTTCCCTTATGAAAAAATAAAATTGACCGGTCACCCTCAGGAAAACATGAGCACCCGTGTGATGGATCTGTTTTCACCGATTGGAAAAGGACAGCGTGGTTTAATTGTTGCACAGCCCAAAACCGGTAAAACGGTCTTGTTGAAAGATGTGGCCAATGCCATTGCCTACAACCATCCTGAAATCTACCTCATTATTCTTCTTATTGATGAGCGCCCTGAAGAGGTAACCGACATGGCACGCAGTGTAAAAGCCGAAGTGATCTCCAGCACATTCGACGAACCTGCCGAAAAACACGTAAAAATCGCCAACATCGTTCTTGAAAAAGCAAAACGTATGGTGGAATGTGGTCATGATGTTGTGATTTTGCTCGACAGCATCACCCGTTTGGCCCGCGCTTATAACACCGTTTCACCAGCCAGCGGAAAAGTACTTACCGGTGGTGTTGATGCAAATGCCTTGCACAAACCAAAACGTTTTTTTGGAGCAGCACGAAAAGTGGAGAACGGAGGTTCATTAACCATACTTGCTACAGCGCTCACTGAAACCGGATCAAAAATGGACGAGGTAATTTTCGAAGAGTTCAAAGGAACCGGTAACATGGAACTTCAACTGGACCGTAAGTTATCCAACCGAAGGATTTATCCCGCCATTGATCTCCTAGCCTCCTCTACCCGTCGCGATGATCTTTTGCTTGATAAAGACACCCTAACCCGTTTGTGGGTATTGCGTAAACACCTGGGCGATATGAACCCACAGGAAGCCATGGAGTTTTTGCTCGACCGTTTGCGCCGCAGCCAAACCAATGAGGAATTTCTCATCAGCATGAACGGCTAAGCATGAACAAAAAAGCGCTTTTGTACGGCCTGGTTTATGCCACTGTTGTTATTGTTTTTAAAATTTACATCCTGGTTTCTGGAAACGCCCTCACTAAATTCGGGTATTTTTATTCCAACATCACGGCTGTATTTTTAATTCTGCCGTTCTATTTTCTCTTGCTCAAATCCATCCGCGACAAAGATCACGATGGTGTAATTGGCGGCAGGGAAGCCTTTCGTATGTGTTTGAGTTTGCTTGTAACGGCTCTTGTACTCGTTAGTGTTTACCATTACATTGAGTTTTCACGATACGGACAGGATCTCGCTCAAACCTACTACAACAGCGAAACCTTTCTGAATTTTTTAAAGTCTCAAAAAAACATCAGCCCTGATAAATACAACACCATCATTGCCGATCAGATCAAAAATGCAGGGACCTCCGCTTTTAAAGCCACCACCGGCAAATTGGTTTCTTATTTGTTTATCGGCATCAGCGGAGCCTTTATCGTTTCGGTATTTATGAAACGCTCAGTGGCTAAAGCCAGGTAATGATCCGTTTTTTAAGGCTGGTTTTCTTTTTAATGTTGTTGCCTTGCTTTACTTTTCTGGAGGTTTTTTTCTTTTTTAATCCTGGACGGCAATCGTCCACCGCCATTTTTTTTGTGTTGCATGCCTGATTTCGGAAAAGTGAAAGGCCGAGTTTAAAATACACACCAAAATTGCTGGTGTTGGAAGGCACAATAAAAGGAACAACATTGTCAACACCCAACACAAATGTTCTGAACCTGAACGCAAGGCCAAGGTAAGGGTATCGAAAACGCTGTAAAGTAAGAGGAAGTGAAACTTCAATCATTCTGGTTTCAAAGCGAGGGGCAATACAGATCAGATTAGAAGCTTGCGCACCAATGACAACATCCGGGATTAGATTTTTTATTAAAACGGCATTCAGATAAATTCTGTTTTCAAAATTATAATCGGCCTGCAGGATTAAAGCCGAGGGACAAATGGCCCAGATGGGCTGATTCGCTGTATAATAACTTTCGAAGTTAGCAGTAAACGATTGTTCCTGGGCCGAAGTATAAACCGTAGTATCTATTCTGGCTTTGTGCGTGCCTTTTGTGAATTTCAGAGCGCCCAGATCCATCAGGGAAACACTCCATTTGTATTTATAATCCTCAAACTTACAATTGGAGCGTTTGGAATTTACATAGTAATTGTTAATGTTGTTGATCATCTTTTTATACGTGATGCCCAGATCCGCTGAAAAACCCCTGCCACTCCTCCAGGCCGCATCGTTGTAGGCATCGCTGGCTTTGAGCCGAATGACCTGATAGCTTGAGTCCACCAGATTGGCTTCCAACTCGTTTACCCTTTTATAGTTAAGGTTAATGCCAGTGAGGTATTTTAAACTCAAACCGACATTCAACAAACGGTCCGGTTCCAGACGCAACATTTTAGAATAGTTAAGTCCGTATTCTGCCCAGGTCATGCTGCCGATGAGTACATCATTCACCTTCACTTGTTCGGGATAAGCATTGTGATAATCCGATTCTGGGTCGATGATCTGCATCATGGCATCGTACGACATGCCTTTGGCTACGCTATTGGAGCGCAGGCGTGTAAAGATTCCAGCGCCAAAATCCATGGTGCTGATCACAAAAGCCGGACCCATCGCGTCTGCTCTGAGTTGAACAAACTCCTGTCCCGAAGTTTTTTTTTGCACCGGTTCAGGTGGTGTTGCTCCAAACATCAGGGCATAGGGATTTAACTTCGGTAAATAAGCGATATTGGTTGAAACCATGGCCCCAACATCAATCAAATTAAACTGTAGGTAACACCTTGAATCTGATGTGTTGGCAGGGTTCAGGAACATGGCCGAAGTGCTCAGGTAATTGCTGCCTGCCATGCCTTGTTTGTCCTGGGAAAAAGCAAACACCGAACAACATAAAAAAGGGATGATCCGAATGACCTTCATTTTAGCAAAGCGCAAATAAAACGTATTTCAAGAACTTAAATTTTTACCCACGAACCCTTAGGAACCGGATGTTGCTCATCGAAACAAAGAAACATGACCCGTTCTGACTTGCTTTTTGTCCGTTCCTTTCTCAATGCTTTCAATTTTATATACGTATACATCCTCAGGACATAAATTGCCTTTGAACCTTCCATCCCATTTTCCATTGCTTTGATAGGTGCTAAAAATGGCATTGCCCCAGCGGTCACTAATGCTTAGGTTAAAATACGAATACTCACACTCCGCCACCGGGAAAAAATAATCGTTCCTGTTGTCTTCGTTCGGTGTGAAACTATTTGGTATGAGCATTTCGCACTCACACATTTTTAAAACCACCCGCGTGCTGTCCCTGAATTCCCCGCAGGGGGCCAGAGTACTTTGCACCCAATACACCCCTTCAGAAGTTACCGCGGTACTGTAGCTTGTTGAGCCGGTGTTCCAAAGCAACCTGGTACCCGGACTCACTTTTACATTTAGTATTTTTTTGGGTTCGTTTAAACAAAAACTAATTTCTCGGGGTAAAAGCGCTCTTGTGTCAGCTACTGTTTTCACCAGAAAGGTATCCGTGATTGAACACACACCGTTGCTGACTTTTACCCAATAGGTCCCTTCTTTTGTAATCTCAATCCTGGGTGTTTTTTCACCTGTACTCCACAAATGGTAGCAACTGCCATATTTTGTATTCAGTACCAGAGTAGAGTTATGACACAGTACCGTGTCGCGCAAATGTTTTGCGGGTCGTAGCAATACTTTAAGATACACACTGTCTTTGATCTGCTTTGAAAAGTAAGCCGACTCAACCTTCACCGCATAGTTTCCTTGTTTTTTTACCACCAAACGGCTGGTGTTGGTAATGATGCCTGCGGGTGTTGTCCAGTACACAGAGGCGTAATTGTCGTAACTCTGCTGTATGTCGAGCAGTATGCTGTCGCCCTGGCAGATCTTTAAAGTATCAGGCAACAATTCAGGCTTTTGAGCCATACAATTCAGGCCAAAAAACAACAAAACATATGTCCACTTGTTTTTCAATCAGAGCTCTAATGTAATTTCAATAAGTGTACCCTGTTTCGTTGGGTCGATTGTGGATCTATCCGTCATGTTCACCACTTGTTTTTTTCCGCTCAGGCGGGAATTGATGTCAAGTATGGTTTTAATGGTGCCGGTTGCCAGTGATTTGTGATCTGCCTTCAATTTTTCTGAGGCTTTAATCAAACCAATCCCATCGTCTTCAATGCATATTTTAAGTGAGGTGTCGCCATGTTTAAAAAAGGAAATAACCAAATGACCCGGTTCATGCTTCGGCAAAATGCCATGCAAAATACAATTCTCAACATAAGGTTGAATGATCATGTTGGGGATCAGAAGTTCTTCTGTTTTTATGGATGGGTCAATTTTTATTTCGTAATTGAATTTGTTCTTAAACCTTTCTTTTTCAAGTTCAAGATAGTAGGTTAAGCGCGCCAGTTCGTCGTAAAGGCTAATTTCCCTTTGCGCCGCCTTCTCAATGATCATTCGGATAAGGCGTGAGAACTTGGCCAGGTACTCACTTGCCCTCAGGCTATCATTCGTATTAATGTAATTTTGAATAGAGGTAAGGGAATTAAATATAAAATGCGGACTCAACAAAGAATTCATGGCCTGGTGTTTCAGTTCATTGATCTGTTGCTCTTGTTTTAATCGGGTTTTTGCAATGCGTTTTACACGTCGGATCCAAATTACGCTGATGAGAGTAACAACCAGCAGAACAAAACCAAGCACAATCCAATAAATTGCCTGTTGTTCGCTGAATTTTTCTTCCTTAACAAGAACGATGCTGCTGGGCTCGCTCCAATTGATATTATCCGCCGAAGCAATAATAGAAATCCTGTGTTTGCCGCCTGGCAATGAAATGTTCAGGGAAAGATCGCTGAATTCCCTCCATTCTTCTGAATTGAGTTTGTATTTGAAAAATTGCTTGTTAGGTCGCGTGTACAAAGGGCTGTAAAACTGAATAGAGATGTTGTCCTGAGCCGAAGCAAGTTTGTATACCCCATCTGATGGGCTTATGGCAAGTTCTCCATAAAACACATGTTCTATGCTTACCGGCGCCAAAATCCTGTTAAACTTTTCGATATTTACGACCGGGGTTGTGGCTACACCTCTTGCAGTGGCTATTCCAAGCACATCATTGTATATTGAAATGTCGTTCACAGAATTGGAGAGTAAGCCCGTTGATTTGTTAACGATTTGCAAAGGTTTGAATTGTAGATCACAGATCAGCACGCCGTCCAGGGTGGCCAACCACAGTTTATCATTAAATACTTTAATTTTTTTAACGCTGTTTAATCGGAATGGGCCAATTTTTTGGATTAATTTATTCTCCGTCAAATCAGTGATGCCCGCTTCGTGAGCCACATACAACTTCCCATTCACCAGGGCAATGTCGTTGATGTTGTAATTGAGTGCATCGCTTACCAGGTTGTGAGAACGTTTGGTTACAAAATCATACTTGTACAAACCATTACTGGTGGCCACATACAACACTTTATCTCTTTTGTAAAGGGCATTCACGGTGATGCGATAATCAGGAAATGAAATCAGGGTGTCCAGGGTTTTGCTTCCATCCGAGTTGCACAGCAGGATATTGGCATTCCAATCGGCCAAAATACTTTCGCGATCTGAAATGGGGTAAAACTGGCGTGCGATTACCGGTTGAAGTTTATAGGAATTTTTGGAATCAAAAAAAAGCGCCGGCCGCATGTTGAATTGGCTTCTTTTTGAATAAAAGATAATGCCATTTACATTTACCAAACCCGAGATGGGCTCCATAAACAATTCGTCAGGCTCTGATAAAATACGCGTTGCGTTATTGGTCAGGTTCAAGCCAAAAAGCCCGTTGCCCGTTGCTGCCACTAAAAGGTTATTCTTCAGGAACACCTGATTTACACTCAGGTTTTTGTTTTTGTATAAAAACTGAATGGAATTAAAAAAACTATTTTGGATCAGGTACACCCCATCGTTGTAGGTGCCCACCCAAATGTTGTTTTCCCTGTCCCTATAGATGCAGTTGATAAGCGATGGGGCGATGCCCAGAAGCTCAAACACATCGTACACCTGGTTGTTTTGAAGGAGGAAAAGATTTTCATCAGGAAATGAGGTGAACCAGATCCGTCCAAAATCATCGGAGCTTATTTTATTGATGCTTTTTTCCCCTCCAAGCAAAAAGGTGCTACTCTTTTTTTGATACCGGGGCACTTGTTCCCGAACAATTTTGAATTCTTTTAAAAATAAAAGCCTGTTCTCGGTTCCAAGTATAAGTTCACCCTCGTTGTTTTCTGCTATCGAGTGAACCTTTATCTTTTTTCCCAAATCAAGCTTTACCTGGTGCTCCCCTTTCAATTCATACAGGCCATCGCTCCGGCCCAACAGTATTTTCCCTGAGCGACTGCGGTAAATACAATACGCCTGATTCAAACGGTCCTTTTTCCGGAGTTCGTCTTTTATCACCCGCCCTGTAGCCGTTTCAATTGTGGTGAGTTTTATGCCTGAAGTAAGGGCATAAATGTATTTGTCGCTTAGTAAAAGTTGGTCAGCATTGTTGTTGAACCTAAGCTGAGGTGGAAAACGAAAGGCCTTATTTTGTCCTGTGTATTCTGCTATGCCTTCCCCGCGTATGGAAAAGTTTAGGGTGTTTTTGTCCTTAATAACAGCGTACAATAAGGTGTTGCTTTTTAGGCTGTCGATCGACAATTGCTGAAACCTGTACCCGTCGTAATAATACACACCGTTTTGGGTGGTAAAATACATGAGTCCGTTGTCGTGCTGTTGGATAGAAAAAATATTGGCGTTGTTTAAGCCCTCTTCACTGCCCAGTTTCTGAAAGTTAAAAGATGGGGATTGAGAAAGCACAATACCCGTAAAAGAATAGAGGAAAAGAGAAAGGTATTTTTTAAGTGCCTGCACAGGTCCTCATAAAAATACAAAAAGCCCTTGATTGGGCTTTGTGAAGTACAAAATTATTTTGGGGTAACGGACTTGGTTTTGATAAATTCACCAAAATCCTGGATCCGGGCCTTGCTCACCTGAACACGTGTACCATCGCTTAAAATGACTTCCCCACCCTCGTGGTTGCTGTATTCTTTGATGTAGTTAAAATTAATGAGGGCCGAACGGTGCACGCGGAAAAAATCCTGTGCGGGCAAAATACTCTCAAATTCTTTCAGGGTTTTGCTGGCCACGATCTTTTTCTGGCCATTGAGGTACAAATTGGTGTAATTGTCGTTGGCTTCCAGCCAAACAATGTCCTTAAAATCAACCAGGGTAAAGCCTTTGCTATGGTTGATCAGCACAAGATTTTTATTTTCTTCCGATTTGCCACTTGAAGCCGGTTTGGATTCGTAATGCAAAACCACTTTTTTAACAGCCCCCTGAAGTTCACTCAGCATTAAAGGTTTCAATAAATAATCAATAGCTCCTGCTTTCACGGCGGTAATCCCGTGTTCGCTGTAGGCTGTTAAAAATATAACACTAAAATCCCGGTTGTAGATGCCTTCCAACATTTCAAACCCATTCATGCCGGGCATATTGATGTCGAGAAACACCACCTGGGGTTTTAACTCCTGGATCTTTTGTTTTCCCTCGGGACCATTGGCGGCCTCACCCACAATTTCAACCTCCGGACAATACTTTTCAAGCATGTTCCGGGTGTTGCTTCTGCTGTCTTCCTCATCGTCGATTATAACTGCCTTATAACGTTGCATCTTTTTTGAAAGCTAATCTAAGCATGAAATTACTCAAAATTTGTCTGACTTAGTTAAACCACGTTTCTGGTGAGTAAACCACAGTCATTTGGGTACCGTTTAAAATTTTGAGCCATTCAAAGCCTCATATCTATAAGTATACTTGTATCCCCCGGTTACAAAAAACTTTGATTAAAAAACATCAATAAAAAAGGCCCGGATCTTTCACCGGGCCTTCTTAATAAAGTGACTAAGCTTAGGCAGATTTTTGGTTCAGCACCACATCATTGGCAATGATCTCGGTGATGTATTTTTTTTGCCCGTTTTTATCGGTGTAATTGCGGGTCACCAGGCGCCCTTCGATGCTGACAAAGCTGCCTTTTTTTAATTCGCTTTCCACTTGTTCGGCAATTTTGCCCCAGGCTGTCACATAATGCCATTGGGTATCGGCCGCTTTCTCACCGCTACGGGTGGTGTATTCTTCTTTTGTGGCCATTGAAAATTTGGCCAGTTTACCTCCATTCTCAAATGTTTTGATTTCTGGATTGTTACCGAGGTTTCCGGTTAACTGTACTCTGTTGATTGCACTCATGATTTCTGATTATTAATTGTTATTGTTACTTGTTGTTTGTTGATTGGTTTTTAGGCGGCGTTAACGGGGCGGCCGATTACAAATAATTCGCTGGCTACGATTTCGGTAGCGCTCCGTTTTTCACCCGCCTTGTTTGTAAAAACTTGGTTCAGGAGTTTTCCGTCGATGGTAACTTGTGTGCCCTTTTGAAGGATACGCTCGGCTATTCCGGCCAGGTGGCCCCAAGCAATAACGCTGTGCCATTGTACCTTGTTGATCTTTTCTCCGCTTGCTTTTGTGTACGATTCGTTCACCGCCAATTGAAAGCGAGCGAGTTTTTTACCGCTTTCCAGCACTTTTACTTCTGGGTTTGCACCTAAACGTCCAACGAGTTGTACGTGATTTTTGATGTTCATCATGATTTCTAAGTTTTAATTGTTTTGTTTTTCTTTTTTTTCTTTGCCGCTTCCGAACCTGAATTCAAACCGCGTTGATTCGAATCGACGGTACAAAGGTGTGGTGGGTGAAAAAGGTTATTCGGTTTTTAAGTGTTTACATTCGTATAAAAACGTTTGTAACCGTTTGTTGTCGAATTCAAATTTACACGTATGGCACTATAGACAAGGGATCGGCCGACTATTGTTCTTTAAAACAATTCGATAACAAAATAACTTCCAATCGCTTACTTCAAGTCCAAAAAACCGGAAAGGGGGTTCTTTTATATGCCCTTATTTGGTTCAGAAAACATCTTGGAACAGATAATGACCCTTTGACCACCCCTTTAAATTTCGGGAATTCGAATTATTACTGGTCCTCCACTGAAATGAGTTCAAGTCAAGCCGTGGCCTTTCAATTTGCAGCCGCCATATCGGCAAAAACCAACAAATACCCGGTGCGGGCTTTCAGATCCTTTTAAACGAAGTTCAGAATAATTGGGCTTAATCAGATTTAAACTGCTGCTTACCTTACGCCGTAAATTTTAACACACTGCGTGTCTAAAAACTAAGTACCTTTCTCATCTCAAGTTTCATCTATTTTTACAAAACACCATGAATTGGACACACACCAGCGCATCATTACCTAAAGACCACAACCGGATTGTTTTGCTTTATCATGAAGGGGGGTACCAAATTGCAAGGTTCGACAAATTCAAAAAGGGGTTTGTTCTCCAAAACGGGAACTTCATAGCCACGGAAGATGCCAATCTGCATTGGTCGGAGCTGAGCCCACCCCAGGCCTGATTCGGAATTTAGTTCAGAATAAAGTTCAAATCCACCTTAGCCCCTGTATTCTCAGGATAACCATAAAGGTATAAGGTCCTGAAACGCGCTTCCAGCATTTGTTTCAACTCAGGGTTTGCTTCGGCGGCCACCACCTGCTTTATCCTTCCACTGGAATCTACAGTAAAGTAAAAACGCACGGTTTTGTTTTTCATGCGCTCTGCCTCTCCTGGCTTTAATTTGAACTGGGCCGTGATGCAGGCCGCTAAGCTGCTCTTTTTATCAGCCCCCGGACCGCTTCCGGCCCTGGCTTTTGATGTAAGGGCCAGCATTAGAATTAGAATGCCGGCAAGTTGGATGGGATTCATTGTTTTTTGGTTTTGGGAATAAGACGTGAGGCACTCCCTTTTTGTTACATCTGTTTAATGAATAATTGATTGCATGTGGAAACACTAAAACAGCAGGGCGCGCACTTTAGCTTTTACCCTTACCCAACAATCGCTTTTATCAATGCCCCAAAGGATTTAATTCTGTTGTAATACTTGGATTGGTTTTGTACTATTGTGTGAGGCTATGTATGCTATGAAGCGGACCCATCTGGTTTTTGTTACCCTGTTCTTATTTTCGATCTGCAGGCCCCTTTCTGGATTCACTGGTCTGCAGCGCTTTTCCGATAAATTTTACGCGGCACAAAAGTATTTTTACAATGAGGCCAAAAAAAAATACCCTAAGCTTATAAAAGAAAAAGCCTACCCCGAAGTGCCCATACGCGGCACAATTACCAAGGAAGAACTTGATAAGATACAGGCGCTCATGGATCCGTTTGAGGCAAGAAGGTGTTTTATGAATGAGGTAAGTGCCTATCCCGAACAATTGTACCCCGAGATATTCAGTTTTTTATACAACCATCCCGCTCTTGGGGTAAGCCCTTCCAATAAACTTAAATTTGAAGCCCTGGAAAAGTATTTTTCAGGCTTTGATTATTTGTTTTGCAGCGACCCTTACCACTATTTCCACCCTGAAGCAAAAACAAACCCCTGCCCTTTGGTATTTTGTTACAGCGATGACAAAAAGAACCTGGTCAGCCTCAACATCAGTAATGCATCAAAGCTCAATCTCTACATGATGCTGAATGAGGGGCTTTTGGGAGATAAATTAAAATTCAGCGGCAAAAACCCGGTTTCCCTGAAAGCAAGAGGAAATCAGTCCCTTAAGTTTAGCGTTGACCTTGCAAAACTAAAAACCGACAGCAGTTTCAGGGTACTTCAGGTTGTACTGAATGACCCCTCACAACCCAAAATAAAACTCATGGCCTCGGTCATTCTTTTGCCCTCCAAGGACTTCCTCAAACTCCCTGCCCTGTTTTTTGATCTGAAATACAGCTACAGCACCCATTTAAAAAACATAGACCTTTACGCCGACCGTACCTCGGGGCCTGAGCGTTGTAGTGGAAACAATTGTTCTGGAGAATTAAACCTGCCCCTTCAACACCACAGCCGCCTTTACGAACAATATAAATTCAGCGATGTCGCTACCGTGCAGGTCAACCTCACCAGCTCCACCTCCCCCTTGTACAGTTCCTCTTTATCCTCCTTTGACCTTGAGCTCAATGAATTGGGAGAAATTCAGGGAAAAGCCAGGGATTGCCCCGGGCCAGTGCCCGGCTCAACCGGCCCCTGCCCCACAGAAACGGCAAACAACGGCAAACAACTCTACGGCAGCAGAAAAATTGAATTTGCTTTTTTGGTTCCGGAACATAAAACAGCAGAACTTTTTATTCAATTGGCTATTGAGGATTTAAAAACCAGTAAACAACAGGACGCTACCTTAAGTTGGCTGGAGAATAAAAAAATACTGGTGCTGGTCAATGATGCTTCAGGCAAACAAGTGCTGAAAGAGGTCATGAAAACGCAAAGTTTAAAAACCAGGGCCTTGCAGCTACAGGCCGGAAAATACACTGTGGCCATTTATCCGATGAACGAGGAAAGCAGCAAACAAACACCTGGCTTTGAGATCAATCATCTGAACCATGAAGCCAAAGCCCGATTTGATTTTCACTTAAAGGGAAAATTTGCACTCAAGGTCATTTGATTGCATGCCAACATAAAGACCATTACTTTACACACGAAATAATCGGATCATAAGGTAAATTAAAAACCGAAGCCATGGCCAAAAAAAAATCAAACAGTAAAAAGGCGCCTGTAAAAAAACTTACAAAAGCCAAACCTGCAAAAAAACCAATTAAAAAGGCAGCAGCTAAAAAAAAGACAAACAAACCAAAAAAGGGAAATGACACGGTGGACCTGGAGTGTTTTTTAAGTACTGCCTGCATTCAACACAAACGCCTGCCCGACCAATGTGAGGAATTGCAAGTGCTGAGGACCTTCAGGGATAAATACATGCGCTCTTACCCTCTGGGAAACCAATTGGTTGAAGACTACTATCGCCTTGGGCCCGGCCTTGTTGCTGCTATAGAAACAGACAGAAATAAAGCATCTACCTACCGTTACATTTATGGGTGTATAAAAAAAGCCTGCGCAAAAATAGTGTCACTCGAAAACGCAGAGGCGCAGGACATTTACACGAGAATGGTTAAGCGGCTCACTAAAAAATACAGCTCAGCACTTTAGCTTTTGCCCTCTTTGAAGTTGAATCGCATAGTGCTTCCCAATTGAAATACTACTTACAGTAGTTTCAAAGTTTTGGCTTAATGCTGTATTTGGAACTGGAGGGTTTTTTCTTTTTTTTCTTTTTTTTCTTTTTGGGCTCTTCAGCTCCCCCCGCCTTTGGTTTTATCACGGCCTGTTCTTTGGTGACTGTTTTTTCTTCTTCCTTAGGTTTCGCCTTTTGTTCCTCCGGATTTGCATCACCCTCCTTTTTAAGGTTCGTGGATTTGATCCCTTCCTCTGTTTTGCTTTGTTTTAATTTCTCTTCAGCTTTTTTCTTCTCCTCATCCGCCTTCCTTTGTTGTTCTGCCTCCGCCAAACGTACTTTCTCTGCCCTTTCCTTCTCTGCTTTTTCTTTGTTTTGTTTTTCCAATTCTTCTTTGGCTTGTTTTTCTTTGTCTGCCTCTTCTTTCCCAGCCTTCTCTGCTGCCAATTTATCCGATTCTGCTTTTGTTGTTGCAACTGCAGCGGCTGCTTGTTTTTCTTTTTCAACTTTCTCCTTTGCAGCCTGTTCTGAAGCCAATCTATCTGCTGCCGCTTTTTCCGCAGCAAGTTGGTCTGAAGCAGCCTTTTCTTTAGCCAGACGATCGTTTTCTTTTTTGGCTGCGGCCTCCTGCTCCTTTGCTGTTTTTTCCTTCTCCGCTTTTTCTTTCGCGCTTTGTTCCGCGGCCAATTTGTCGGCGTTTGCTTTTTCCTTTGCCAAACGGTCTGCTTCTGCTTTTGATGCTATGGCAAGGGCCAGGGCTTGTTTTTCTTGTTCCGCTTTTTCTTTCGCATTTTGCTCCGCTGCACGTTTATCCGCTTCCGCCTTTTCTTTCGCCACTCGGTCTGCCTCTTCTTTTTGCTGCGCGACCTTATCCGCCTCCGCCTTAGCTGCGATTTCCTCGTTTTGCTTTTTTGCTTCGGCCTCTTTTTTGTCAAAACAGTCCTTCACCTTCAACAGCTGTTCTTTAGGATACATTTCGTATGGCAACTGCGGGATAAGTGCCACAGCCTTGTCGTAATGTTGTTTGGCAAGTTCACAATCCTTCTTTTTTAAAGCCTCATCCCCCGCTTTACAGGTTTCCTGTTGTTTTTGAATCAGGGCCTTTTCCGCCTCCCTAATTTTTCCAAGTGCCGCCAGCATTTGCGTGGTGTGGTTTTCATCATGGTCAAACTTTTTAATGTCGGGCATGAAGGCAATTTTTACAAGCGGGGAATTCAGTGCCGAATAATCAATGCTATACAAAGGTTTTGCCATGGTTACCCCACCAATTTCAAAACTGGGCCGAAACCTGTCATCACCAATCTCCGCTGGCACACCCAGGGTTGAAACCTGAAATTTTTTAGTATTACAATCCCCATAGGATACCATCAATATAAAGTCACCATTGGGAGGAATTTCCAGTGTAAAGTCCCCGTCCGCCCCACTCAGGGATTGACTTACAAGTTTGGCCCCCTGAAAAAGTTTAATGGAAGCTCCGCCAAGGCCCTTTCCGTCTTTCTCCACACTGCTGATCAGTCGTAAAGTCCAGGCTTGCTGATAGAGGGGTGGGTGCAATAAAACCAATAAAAAGAATATGACCGCCTTAAGTTTCACGAAATAATTTGAAGTGTTAAAATCAGTTCAAATTACGAAATTTTGTTTTGTTGGGGACTGGTAATGCCAGAATTTGCCCATTTGGAAGGATGTGTCCGGATTGGCGATTCCTTAGGGTGCTCTGACCCTATTTATTGTGTCGGATCAACTGAAATATCCTTGTGTTGATTGCCGCATATTTTTTCCAGCGCCTTTTGGTGCTGGTCAATGGAATGGGTTTTTGTTTTTCCATCAATGCCATCGTCCCCATTTCCGTTGCCTTAAAAAAGGCCTCCAGCTCATTCAACGAAACCCTTGAGGTAAATCGATAATGCCATCTTGATTTTTTTGTTTCAATAAAGATTTTAACGATCGGAAACCCGGTTTTTATAGACCCAGCCATCAAGTACAGGCTATCCAGAGTCCTGCTGTTTTTGTCGAAATAGGAAAAATTTAGGGTCACCGAGTCCGAACTGCTAAAGCAGGTCATGTCGTATACGAAGCTACTTCCGGCACGTTTATTTTTAAAACCTTTTTGGGGTCTAATAAAATACAAGGTTCCTTTTTGTTGAATGGAGGACACGTAATGGTTCTTGATTTTTTGCGCTTGAAAAACACCAGGTTTAAGCAGACAAAAAACCAAAAAGAGGCCAAAGCACATAAAAAAAAGAGGCGGATTTTGGTCCGCCTCTCTCCGGTGATTATTCACCATACACGTGAATTTTATATTTTGCTATGATGCCCAGGATAGCCGTGCACTCTTCGTCCACATGATGGATCTTGGAAATACCAGCTGCCTTTGCCGCAGCGTCAATACTGGCGTCGCCTGTTGCAACCAAACCAAGAATGGACATGGCTTCTGCAGTACCTACTTTGGTGGCTCCAGCATTACTTGTTACAAAGCCTGGCGACTTGGTGCTGGTATAAAGGAAGCCTGTTAAAGGTGCTCGCCTCGACATTGCAAAGCAACTTGAAAATAGAATTGCAACCGTGCCCATCAGGACCAAATTTCTAATTTTTTTCATTTTGAATATTTTTAAATTCCTACTCTTTTGGTTTTTCGGTGTGACCCCGTTTTTTTGTGGTTTCTGGTCTCCACTTCAGTGCAACAAGTATATTAAATAAACGTTCACCTGTCAAGCGGTAAATTTTGATTCTCTATTAATTCAATTGAATTTCAATGAAATACTAACAAATATCATCTTTTATTCCTGAGCATGCCGCTAAGCTTAAGGATGTAACGTTCCTCCAGCACCTGCTCCCGGGTGGAGGGATTTAAAAACGGAAGGGTCATTGCAGTCACATGAAAATGTTCAATGCGTTTGGAGTCGGAAATGATGTAGTTATCCTTTGCAAAAAGAAATCCAGCTCGATTGGTAAAAAGCCACAGTTCGTCCTGCTGTTCCAACGCCTTTTCCAGCAATTCGGGTGTTCCATCCACCCAGTTGATTCCAGTGTTCACATCCAAAGCAAAACTGGTTTCGTTCAAAGAATAACAATTGTCAGCGCCAATGTTTTTCCCTTCCACATAGCGCGAAGCGACCGTTCCTCCCTGGTAATTCAGCAGTTGAGGATAAAAATTGGTGTTGAGCAAAAAATTAATGAACACGGCGGTAAAAACCGATACCATATACAAGTTGATCTCAGGCGTCTGTGTGAATAGCCTGTATGCATAAATCAGAAAGATCAGCAGGATCAAGGTGCTTATCAAAGCATAGGGATTGTTGTATAGCGGAAAAAACCAAAAATTGATTACAACAAGTAAGGTAGCCATCACCAAACAAAGTACCGACTGAACTTTAGTCCATTTTAAAAAGGCCGGGGGTTTTAACTCCAGTTCACTCAACCAGGAGGCTGTAAAAATAGCAGCGAAGGGATATAACACAAACACGTAGTGTGGTAATTTGTAATGCGAGAGGGAAAGAGCAATAAAAGGGAGAATAAATCCACCTAAGGTTAAAAACTCTGTATCTGTTGATTTAAATCCTGAGCGTATCAATTGCCCGAGTCGAGTGAAAAAAGCCATGATGGCCGGAAGAAACCAGGGAATAAAACTCCAAATGAAGGTGTGTGTAAAAAAAAGCACCGTAGAATCGTCCTTCCAAACGTTTTCACCCGTAATGCGTCCGAAACTTTGTTCCCAGAAAAAAAAACGCAGCCCCGAAACCCCTTGCCTTCCATTTACAAGTTTTTCGGGATGCAGATCAAATTGTTCATAGAGGCCAATACACATGGGAATAAGAAGCACCCCGGTGAATAGAATTCCCGCAAGCCATTGCCATTTAAAAATGGACTTCCATTCTCTTCTTACTAAAATATGAGTGCCTATTGCCATCACCGGCACCACCAAGCCCAATGGGCCTTTTTCAAGCATGCCCAATGCAATGCCCGTGAAGCCACCCAGAATATATATGAATTTTCCATTTTGTAAAAACTCCGCCAGCTGCCAGCTTGAAAAAATGATGCAGGCCGTGAGGATGGTGTCTGTTCTTACGTCGTGGTTCATCAGAAAAAACGCCTGAGTGGTGTAGATGATCAGCGCAGCATTTAGTCCGGTTTTTTTACCGTAAAACAATTTGCCCAGTGCATAGGTTGAATACACGCCCAAAATGGTGAACAGAAACGAGGGTAAACGGTATGACCACACATGCACTCCAAAAATTTTATAAAAGAGTGCGCCCAGCCAAAAGATGAGAGGTGGTTTGTCGAGATAATCTTTTTGGTGATGAATAACGTGCAAGTAATCACCTGAATTAAGCATTTCAAGACTGATGGAAGCGTATTGGGTGGCGTCTACATCCATCAAAGGCACATAAACGATGCCAATGAGGTAGACCAGAGTAGCTAATCCAAAAAAGAGACGATACGGGTGTTGAAGTATAAATTGTTTAAACATACTGCCGTAAATATAGCTGGAAAAAGTTCACCTCACAGGTGTTCAGGCCCTTGCACCTGAGTTATGGTGCCGGTAATCAAAAAACCGATTTATCTGTATCGGCATTGTTTGCTGATCTGTTTAATTTTTTGTTTCCCTTCCTCGCTGTAAATCAAGTAATAGATTCCCTCCGCCAATTCCTGGAGAGAAAAATTAATTTTACCGTTCCCTGACTTAATCGTTTTAATGAGCTGGAGTTCGGTATTGTATATCGCAATTTCGTCACTTGAAGGGGAAGCTGATAAGAAGGTGAAAAAACCATCATAGGAAGGATTGGGGTAGACTATCGCCTCACCAGGCTCCTTTGAAAATTGAATTGATATGGTTTTATGGTACTTGAAACTGCCGTCGAGATCAATTTGTTTTAAACGGTAATAGGCAATTCCAGGCTCCGGCTTTTCATCAACAAATGCGTAGGTATTTAGTACCTGACTGTTCTCCTTTCCTTCAAGGTTTCCAATGGTGTGGAAGAGCTGTCCATCACTACTCTTTTGAATTTCAAACCCTTTGTTATTTTTTTCAGATACCGTTCTCCAAAAAAGATGGTTTTGCCCCTGCCTGTGTTCACCAAAAAAATCAAGTAACTCGATTGGCAGGGTGCTAAAAGAGTAAATGCTTATTCTGATATGATCCACCCTGGCCGTTCCGTTTTGAACACTGGCGCTAAACACAGCTCCAAAATTGTTTGCATTCACTTCGGCCTCAGTCCAGGTAGTGCCCCACAAATCTCCTGCTCCTCCATAAGTTGTATACGTATCTGTTGTTGTCCAGGCCGAAGTGGTTTGAGCATAATTGTTGCCTGTAATTACCCCGGCCTTGAGTAGCCTCACCGACTGATCGCATTCGCGCAATCGTTGCAAATGAATACAACAAGCTACCTGACGGTTGGCTGTACCGGCAAAAGTATAGGTGGGCGCTTCAGTGCCAGAGGTGGCAGTGGCTTTATGGGCGACCTGAAAGGACCCTCCTGAGCCTGTAAAACCTGTGTTCGCACTATAAGTGTCAATAACCTCAGTAAAACCCGAATTAATAAGGTAGGTGTTGGTACCATTAACAGCAACTGCCGGCGTGGTATTATTTCCGCAAAACACGCCAGAAATACTCATTCCGCCTTGAAAGGTTGTAAGCGCTGGACTCAGGGTAATTGGATTAGTAGCTGCATTGGACGCAAAAGAAGTTGTGCTTGATACGGGAACAACTTGATCAACAAACTGAAATACGGCACTGGAAACCGCCTCCCAATTTTGACTCAGGGTGGCTGCAGCGAAAGTCAGTGAAATGGCAGTACTGGTGGCGCTTACAATTCCGCTTTCCATCAATCTCCAATATTCAATTTTTCCGGTAAATGCAGCAGCACCACCAACAGTGGCCTCGGTAATTTGTGTAAGACTTTGCCCGCCATAAGTAACAGATATTACATCTCGTGCACCTACTCCATTTTCCATAAATATGCCCACAATTAAACACCTGGCCACTCCGGCAGAAATGGTTTTGGTAAATCCATTGGTCCAATTGTTTAAAACGGCCACTGCGGTTGGACTGGCGGTGCTTCTTTCTACTTCTAATTGTATTCCTGAAATTGAGGAGGGTATGGAAATGGCGAAACCAAAATTACTGGCCGATAAATAATTTGTGATGCCTTTGTTGGTAACAGTTGCAAAGGCATTGTTGCTGCTGACTATGTTGCCAGGTGTAGTCCAGGCCAGTGTTCCAATGGCGGCATTGTTGGTTGCGGTGCCCGGGGAGTTGGGTCCGGTTTGGGCAGACAGAGTTCCTCCTGAAAAGGAAAAAATAATAACCACTAAAAATGCAATGACCCTTATCATAAGCTGCTTATTGCCAATGTAAATGCTCGTTATAGCCAAATATACATTTTTAGGGTGTGAATAAAATTCGGGCCTGAAATTGTTTTGAATGCTCAAAAGTTTATAAACCGATTTTACGACTATTGGGCCAGGAAGAATAGCCTGCCTTTACGCCCGCACCTTAAAAGCTTTGCCCTTTGTTTTACTATTTATTTGCTTCCTCGAGGCTTGCCCCCACTAGGCAGAAAAACATAGGTAATCGCCCTTAATAACAGCCAATAGTAGTTGCAGATAAAACATCTTCGCTCAGGTAATTGAACCAAAATTACCATAACTTAGTACTATCTAAAAAAACGATATTGAAAATAAACCATTGTTTTAAGTTCACTACCCTCTTGTACGTCTTATTCCTCTTCTCAGGCATCGCAAAGGCGCAGAACCTGACCTGGGTAAGTGGAAGTAATGCGTTTAACCAGATGCCTGTTTATGGCATCAAGGGAATCCCCTCCATTAACAACACGCCGGGTGCAAGATTGGATGCAAGTACCTGGACTGACCAGAATGGGGATCTTTGGCTGTTCGGTGGCATGGCTCCGAGCGGTAACCCACCAGCCTGGTTCCTCAAAAATGATCTTTGGAGATACAATGTAAACACGAATGAATGGACTTGGATGAATGGCGGCTCGCAGGTAAGCGAGAATGGCACAAGTATTGGACCATGTATTGCGTATCCTTCGAATACACCAGGTGCAAGGAGACATGCCCAAAAATGGACCGATGCATCCGGGTACCTTTGGCTATATGGGGGAGTGGGTTTAGGGCTTTCAGGTGGCGGCGACCTGAGGGATTTATGGAAATATGAAATCGCCACCAACCAGTGGATGAATATCAATGGTGGCAGCGGTAGTTTAATTCCTAGTGTTTATGGAACCCTGGGTGTGGCTGCGCCGGGTAATACACCCGGCTCAAGACGTGGGGCTGTAACCTGGACCGATCCCAAGGGCATCATGTGGCTGTTCGGTGGATTGGGTTTAGACATAAACAATTCATATGGTGAAATGAACGATGTGTGGCGTTATAATCCTACCACCAAGTTATGGACCTGGATGGGAGGTAGCAATACCTTTCAGCAGAATGGAAAATACGGAACTCTTGGGATTCCATCCGCAACCAACATACCAGGTGCAAGAACGGATTGTGCCTGGACTTTTGACGTTAACGGCAACCTTATATTATTTGGCGGTAGCGGGCATGACATCTCCAGCACCTTCGGTAGGCTTAACGATCTTTGGAAATTCAACATAATCACAAATGAGTGGACCTGGATCGGAGGCAGTACACTGGCTAATCAACTCGGGATTTACGGAACACAGGGTGTTTCTTCTTCAACCAACATGCCGGGTGCAAGGACCAGCAGCGCTTTATGGGCTGATGGAGAGGGAAAGCTTTACCTGTTTGGTGGCTATGGCTTCTCGGCTGCTAACGGTAACGAGTTAAACGACCTATGGATGTACAACAGTTCCAATGGTGAATGGGTCTGGCTAAAAGGAAGCAATTTCAATGGACAAACCGGTACCTATGGCACCTTGGGAGTGCCTTCTCCTAGCAACATTCCAGGTGCGCGTGGAAGTGCCGCGAACTGGATGGATCACTTCGGGAATTTATGGCTCTTCGGCGGCTATATTGTAACTCCTAATTCCCTTACCAATTACGGCGATCTTTGGAAAATCAGTTTGTGCACGAGCTCAACTCCTACCATCAGCGTTTCATCTTTGCCGACAGCCATTTCCGGTGGTCAAGCCACCACACTCACCGCAAACGGAGCCACATTCTACTCCTGGTCCGGTATGTATAGCGGAACGGTTTCTTCAATCGTATTTCATCCGGCTCTGAGCAGCACATTTGCAGTGACCGGCTGGGACACTAATGGTTGCGCCAGTACTTCAATGCTTGTGCAAACGGTAACCCCTGTTCCCACTATAACTGTGACAAGTTCAGCCAGCCTTATTTGTGCCGGCCAATCCGTGACCCTTACTGCCACTGGCATAAACACGTTTACATGGAGTGCAGGAGGAGTAAGTTCGCAAATCATTGTCAGTCCTGCCAACCTAACCACCTATACGGTTTTTGGGGAAGATAATTCGGGCTGTATCAACAGTGCTGTGTTTACCCAAAGCGTTGATGCTTGTTTGGGAATCGGCGCTTTGCCCAACCTTGATTTTGGGATAAGTCTATTTCCGAATCCAAGCAGCAGACTTTTAACAATTCAAAAAGACCAGGATCTTAGGGCAGAAGTGCTTGTTTATGATATCAACGGGAAGGTCGTTCTAAGCTCCACTATGGAATCACACTCCTGCCAGCTTGATCTCACCCAAAAAGCGAACGGAGTCTATTTTGTCCAAATTATGCAGGACGCTTCGGTATTCAGAAAGAAGTTTGTTTTGCTAAAATAAAACAGAACTCTGGTTTGCAACTGAGCCAGTTGGCGAAACCTTGCCCATACCCGGGTTTGGAATTGCAAGAAAAAGTGGACAAAATAATTTTCACCCTACAAAACATACCACTTATAAAGCCACCTAGGCTTTCGCCTCCTTTCAGGAAAGAACTTTGTTCAATTTGAGCTTAGGTGCTGAGGAAAGGTATTTAAATTTTATCTCTAAATACCCAACGATTGAGTTGCGGTTCTCTCAAAAAATAATCGCTTCTTACCTGGGAATGAGTGCTGAATTTTACAGCAAAATAAAAAAGAAAAGACTGGGAAGGTGACTGAGCAATGTTTTTGGTTGGTGATATTATTTGATTAGGATATCAACTTTTGAAGCGCATACTAACCTTTAAGTTAAAAGAATTGCATCGCTAACCTTGCTTATAAAAAGCAAAGCTTAAAGTATTGATTCATCTGAAAGGCAAGAAACAGCTCCAAAAGCCTCCAGCTTTTTATTTTGTTTTTGCAGGTCTGCTCCTTCATGCTGCGCTTGACCTTATTATGAAACGGATTACGTCCTTCGGCTGTGATCCACGGCAAAGAGGCCGTGCCTCTTTGAGCGAGCGTGTGCGAAAGCGAACCGCTGTAAGTGTTTGACAAATTCAAAACGATTTTCAAAAAAGAGTCGGATTACGTCCTTCGGCCGTGATCCGCGTGGGCAAGCCTAAAGTCATAAAGCAAAAGTTCAGCGCTAGCGCTGAACTTTTTGTTTCCATCCCTCCCCATTCAAGCAAAGCTTGATGGGTCGGGCTGAAAACAAAAAAGGCTCCAACTTTCGTTGGAGCCTTTTGCTTTTTTTGAGGTCCCGAGCGGATTCGAACCGCTGTAGCAGCTTTTGCAGAGCTGAGCCTAGCCACTCGGCCACAGGACCAAAAGAAATTGACAATTTGTAAATTGACAATTTTTTGATGTATCGAACCAAAGTTAAAAGTCTAAAGGGCATTAAGACAGTTTTCCTGGAACAAGGATGCAAAAATAAGGTATTTTTTACGCAATTTGCGTTCAAAGCGATTAAAAAAATGCAAATCTCCTCTAAGCTGCCCCAGGTGGGAACTACCATTTTTAGTGTTATGAGCGCATTGGCCAAAGAACACAATGCCATTAACCTCTCACAGGGCTTTCCCGACTACGATTGTTCCCCTTTATTAAGCGAATTGGCAAACAAATACATACGCTCTGGCTTTAACCAGTACGCACCCATGCCCGGCACCATCGAACTCAGAGAACGTATTGCAGAAATCATGTATGTTTGTTACTCGGCCAGATACCATCCGGATTCAGAGATCACCGTCACGGCCGGCGCTACACAGGCCATTTACACCGCACTTACAGCCTTTGTTAAACCCGGTGATGAAGTGATTATTTTTGAACCGGCCTACGATTGTTATGCCCCTGCCATTGAACTGCAGGGCGGAAAAGTGCTTTACTCCACACTTAAATCCCCCCACTTTGCCATTGACTGGGACGATGTGAGAAAAAAGATCAATTCAAAAACCAGAGCCATACTCATCAATTCACCGCACAACCCCAGCGGAAGCATTTTAAGCGCCAGCGATCTTGAACAACTCGAAAAATTGCTTGAGGACACAAACATTTTGGTTATCAGCGACGAAGTTTATGAGCACATGGTGTTTGACGGAAAAACGCACCAAAGCGTTGCGCTAAGAGAAGGCCTTAAGGCCAGGAGTCTGCTTGTGTCTTCTTTCGGGAAAACCGTACACACCACCGGCTGGAAAATTGGCTATGTAGCGGCACCACAGGGTTTGATGTCAGAATTCAGAAAAGTGCACCAGTTTTTAGTCTTTGCCGTCAACCACCCTTTGCAATTGTGCCTGGCCGAATTTTTAAAAGATGCCGACAATTACCTGGCACTCAAACATTTTTACCAGGCTAAACGCGACCTGTTTCTAAAACTCGTTTCCCCTTCTCGGCTCAAGCCACTGCATTCGGCCGGCACCTATTTTCAACTTATGGATTACTCGACCATTAGCATGGAAAACGATACTGATTTTGCCATCCGCCTCACAAAGGAAAATAAACTCGCTTCTATTCCCCTCTCCGTTTTTTACAAAGAAAAACCCGAGCAACACCTGCTCAGGTTCTGTTTCGCCAAAAAAGACGACACACTTGAAAAAGCTGCAGAACTACTCTGCAAACTTTAATTTGGTTTTGGCTTATTCAATGGTGCCATTGCGCTGAGCCTCTTTTCTATAGCGGCCCAAGCGAAAGGTCCAGTAAAAAATACCGAATATGATCAATATCCAGATGATCACGTTTGGGCCGTGCCCGAGCATTTTCATGCCTCTGAACACCCATAAACAAAAGTTGCCAATGCCTTCGAAAATATCGGTCCAGGTAATCATCAGAAGTTTCATGTGTTTTAAATTTTGTAAGTTTACGCATACAAATGTAAAAAAAATACAGATTCAACAAAATTGTGTTCGCCGGGCTATTAAATAAGGGATTCAGGGGTAGCCTGGCGGTTCTGATTGTCTTGTATTTGCTTAGCGCGGGGCTCAATTACTTTTCCACAGTTCCGCTTGAAAACAACGCTTACCCCGACCTGTTTTACAATTATTTTACCCGCAATCTGGAGAACAAATTCCTGATCAACTCCCTCAACTTTTTTTGTATTGGTCTTGGGGTATTTTTTATGAGCATGATTACCTCCAACCAGGAGATCAGCGACAAACAGAACTACTTTCCAGTGTTTTTATACCTCCTGATCTGCATCGCTGCGGTTAACCCGGTACAAATCACGCCCCAGATCTTTACCAATGTGTTTGTGTTGCTGGCCCTTTATATGTTGCTCGACATTTACCGAAAGGAAAAAGCACTGAAATCCATTTTTGAAGCAGCCTTCTGGCTCAGTTGTTCTGCCTTTATTACCATTTCAAGCATCATTAGTTTTCCACTGTTTTTCACCATTTTAATGGTACTTCGTCCCTTTTACTGGCGCGAATGGGCCATTGCTTTACTCGGTTTTCTTACCCCGGTGTTTTTGTACGAGAGTCTGGCTTATTTGTTCGGGTTTAATCAATGGTTTTTATTCGACGCCATTGCCTTATTCACTGAATACATGAAGGTGCCGGTGTTCAGCGAGTATTACTTTCCGCTGCTTTTGTTTTTATTCCTGCTTTTGATTCTGTCCATAGTCAATGTGTTACGCTACGGCTCAGGGAACACAGTAAAAAAACAACGTTCTAAAACCATCTTTTTCTGGTACCTCTTTTTCTGCATTTTCGGGTTTTTCTCCGGGGGAGCCAACACGTCTTCAATCCTTCTGTTATCGGCCGTTCCCATCAGCTTTTTTGCAGGTGACTTTTTATTCAGGATACGTCAAACCAAAATCACCAATACTTTATTAACATTGATGATCTTGTGTGTTTTGGTTTTAGTGTTAGGTAAACTTGGTGTGATTTAAAGGTTTAGAAAATTCTAAACTGCCGACTGAGTTAACCACAGAGTTCACAGAGTACTGAACACCCGCCTGCCGACGCAAGGTCTTCCCCTCGGCGGGGCAGGCCCGCCTGAGTAATCAGTCGGGCAGGGAGTAACACAGAGAGGATCTTCTTAGTGTTTCTTATTGCGCTACGTGCCCTTTAGTGGTGTTTGTCCAGCAACTGCCTGCTGCAACTGCCTACTTAGCTCTGATGACTTTATTGCAATTTCGCTAAGGCCTTGCTCATTCTTTCTATTACCGAAGGCTTACCAATGAGTTCAAGCATATCAAACAATTGTGGGCCTCCGGCCACTCCGGTAATCAGGACTCTCAACACTTGCATGTCAATCTTTCCCTTTTCCGCTTCCACGGCATGAAAACATTCAGTGATAGAAACAAGGTCCCACTTTTGTAAAGCTGAAAATGCATTCATTGTGGTTGTAAACACCTCTTTGCTATTTTCTTTCCATTTTTTAGAAAGTACTTTTTCATCGTAAGCATCAGGGGCAATAAAAACATATTTGCCCTGCTCCCAAAACTCATGCACAAACTGAACTTTTTCTTTTACCAGACGGCAGAAAGCCATCAGGAAATGCTTTTCAATGGCAAATCCCTTTTCTTTCAGGATGGGTTCAAACGCAGAAGCCAGTTCTTCATCTGATTTTTTCCGCAGGTACTGTTGGTTGAACCATTTTGCTTTTTCGGGATCAAACTTAGCTCCACTTTTGTGCACCCGTTCAAAATCAAATAGCTCTGCCAGTTGATCAACACTAAAAATCTCTTCGTTGTTGCCGGGATTCCATCCCAGCAAAGCCAAAATATTCACAAAGGCCTCAGGATAATAGCCGGCCTCTTTGTAACCCAGATAAGGCGTGGCCTCACGAGGGTCTTTCCAACTTAAAGGAAACACAGGGAATCTGGCTTCCCGCTTTGAAATTTTACCATGGCCATCTGGATTCAGGATGAGTGGGAGATGTGCCAGTTTTGGCATTTCATTTTCCAAGCCCAGGTATTTATAAATAAGAATGTGCGCCGGTGCGCTTGGCAACCACTCTTCTCCACGCACCGCATGAGAAATTTCCATTTCAATGTCGTCAACAATGTGTGCCAGGTGATACGTGGGCATGCCATCACTTTTTAAAAGCACTTTATCGTCCACCTGCGCGGAGTTCACCACCACCCAGCCACGAATGATATCGTGAAAACGAATTTCTTCATTGCGTGGCACTTTCAAACGAACAACATGAGGTGTTCCACTTTCCAATAAACGTTTTACCTCATCTTCCGGCAAGGTGAGGGAATTACGCATGTTTTGACGGGTCACCGCGTTGTATTGCGGAGCCACCACTTTAGCGGCTTCCAAACGTTTGCGCATCTCATCCAGTTCCTCTGATGTATCAAAGGCATAATAGGCATGACCACTTTCAATTAAACGGTCAGCATACTTTTTATATATACCCAGTTCTTTTCTTTCACTTTGGCGGTATGGAGCGTGTTTGCCGTCCCCAAATCCCACACCTTCATTTGGTGGAATGCCGCACCATTTTAGCGCGTTAATAATGTATTCTTCGGCCCCTTCCACAAAGCGGGTTTGGTCGGTGTCTTCTATCCGTAATATAAAATCACCCTTGTGGCGTTTGGCAAATAAATAATTAAATAAGGCCGTTCTTACCCCCCCCATGTGCAAACCACCAGTAGGACTGGGAGCAAATCGAACTCTGACGCGTTTTTCCATAATGAGGCGCAAAGATACAAAAGCTTTATAAAATGATTTGATTTGTGAAAAAGCCAGGGTATTTTTAGGTCCGTATGGCCAGTGATTTTTTTGAGTCGGTTTACCAGGTGGTGCGCCTCATTCCCAAAGGGAAAGTAAGCACTTACGGGGCAATAGCCGCCTGCCTGGGCAGCAAAAGCTCATCGCGGGTGGTGGGTTATGCCATGAATGGTGCACACCGCGTAAACCCTAAAGTGCCGGCACATCGTGTGGTGAATCGAAACGGTTTGCTGAGTGGTAAAATGCACTTTGAGACCCCATACCAAATGGAAGAACTTTTAAAAAAAGAAGGCATTGTGGTGAAAAATGACCAGATCCAGAATTTTGATCAACATTTTTGGGATCCGGGCAAAGAATTAAAGCTGGATTAGATCCGCCTTAGAGGTCGTCCATGTTTCCCTTCAGATACAGATAGTCGAACACGGCTTTGATGTATTTGTTCATGGTTTCAAGGCGCTTCAATTCGGCCTCCAACCACTTGTTTTCGCGGGCATTAATCAAAAATATTGAACTCTCTCCATTCTCAAACTTCAGTTTTTCAGCCTCCAGCATACGTTTGGAATAATCCAGATTTTTTTCAGCCGTTTGCAATTGCAGGGCCAACACATCCACCGCTGAAGATGTAAATTTTAATTTGTTCTGAATTTCGGTTTGTTTGAGTTCATACTCGAAGTTGGTGGAATTCATCCTGAGTTTTGCCATGCTGAGCTCCGCCCTTGAATTTCTTAAAAACAAAGGAAAGGCCAGTTGAGCGCCCCACTTGTAATTGTTGAGCGAAAGGGAAGGAAAATCGCCTGTGTTGACAGGAATGCTCAGCAAATTGTAATTGAAATTGAGCACTGGTTTTACCAATTCAGCCCGGTAACGGCGCTCTACATCCAGCAGATCAAGTTTGGACCGGTACTGCAAAACCAGAGGATTGTTCCTGCCGTCACTGTTGTTGTTTTCCATGAATTTTTTAGACACCAGTTCCATCAATTGCTCCAGACTGTCGGACGGAATCAAAGCAGGATTAAAAGATGCTGCTTCGTTGTTATCCCAATTGTTAATGGCGATGAGCGCACTCTGTTTTTGAAACTCAATTGTGGACGATTGCAGATCGAGAAAACGTTGTTGCAGCAACATGGCCGTTTCGGTGGTATCTATGGAAGGACGCTCCCCTGCGAAAGACAAGGCTTTGATGCCTTCGAGCCGAACCTGGGCCAGATCTGTGAAGTAGCGGTTCACTTTGAATTCCCCCCGTTTTAAGAGCCAATCAGAGTAAGCACAGGCCGATTCAAACAATATGGTGTTGCTGATGTGTCGCTTTTCATTTTCGTTCATGCTGCGAAAGTGTTTGGCCTTTAGCACGTCCGCTCGCCTTTTGTCGATCACCAATCCCTGAAGCAGGGAAGCCTCAAGTCCCAGATACGCCACGCCATTCCCGGGTGTGTAATCAGAAGGGTTAAGGTAATTGCCGCTTCCATATTCGAAACCCGCTTTGATGGACTGGTTGGTAAAAATAGCCTGTTTGATCTCCGATCCAAACACGCTGTAATAGTCCCTGCCCTGGTAATACTTGTTTGAATACGTGCCGCTGATGTTGGGATCGTAATTCCCTCGTGCCGCGTTTACGCTTTCTTCTCCAATCTCCCCCACTGCACCAGCCAATTTGATCATGGGATGATAGGTTTTTACATTGGCCATAAATTTCGAATAGTTCAGCACGGCGGGATCTTGCGCAGCAAGCGAACACACCAAACACAAACAGATCCAAGTCAGCTTCGTTTTCATTTTTCTTTCTCCAATTCCAATGCTTGGTAATATTCAGGCGGGAACCCATTGGCTTTTCGCCAAAGTTCATAGATCACCGGTACATTTTTAAGTAATGCGTTACCTGAAACACCACTTCCAATCTGTACCGCCTCCGGCCATTTCTCTCCGGAGGCTTTGGCCAATATTCTGAATTTTCCATTGCCTGAAATGGTTTTGTCAATGGCCAGTACTTCGGCATCGTAAGTTCCAAAACTTATGCCCGGCCAGCCGCTGAACACAAAAGCCGGCCAACCGTCGAACACAATCTGAATGTGCTGCCCAATGCTAATCAAGGGAAGGTCAACCGGCTCAACAAAGAGTTCAATTGTTTTTTCACTGGTTTTTGGCACGATGCTGCAAAGGGCTTCTCCTTCTTTTATGATCTCTCCTAAGCCCTGTGAAAACGACCGGGTGATGTACCCGTCCTGAGGCGCCAGCACATAATAAAACTGGGCCCTTAGCGAGTAATTGCTCAACTGGTTCTGCATTTTGGTCAATGTGGCCTGAGCTTCGTAGAGGGTAGAAAGCGAAGAAAACTTTTCCGACTCGGCCTTCATCAGTTTTTCATTGAACTCCTGCATGAGGTTGTTGAGTTCAATTTCAGCGTTAATGAGGTCGTTCTTGGAATTGATCCATTTGTTTTCGGCGGCGATCTTTTTTGTGATGGATTCCTGGAGTTTTACTTTTCTGTTCTCGAGATCGGTTTTAGAAATAATGCCCTTGCTCAACAAGTCCTCGTAGCGCTTAAACTGGTCCTCGGCTACCTTCAGGTTGTTCGCATTGGTCACCATGTCAATGCTATCGCTGTGCAAGCGCACCCTGGCCTGCGTGACTTTATTACGTGTTTGTTCTGTTTTTAAGCGAAGCGAGGCATTGATCGCGTCTACCTGATCGTTGATGGCGCTTATTTTTTGTTCGTAGCTGCGAATGGCTCCTTCTTTATTTTTAACCTGTTCCTGCCAGCGGGAAATGAGTTGAGGATCGATGTACTCTTCTTTTATCTCCGACAAAAAAGCAATGGTGTCGTTCTTTTTGACCAGATCGCCTTCCTTCACGTACCACTTTTCAACACGACCGCTGATGCGGGAGGTAATGGTTTGGGGCCGGCTTTCGGGGCTAATGGTGGTAACGGTTCCATAGGCGTTCACTGTTTGGGTCCAGGGCGCGAATAAGGTGACAGCGGCAATGCCAAAAAGGAAATACAAAAGGACTTTGATGTGTTTGGGATAATTGTGTTTGTAGATGTGATTGGACGCTTCCAGTTCAATCAAGTCCTCGTTTAAATAATTAGGAATAAGTTCTTCAATTTTTGAGATGGCCGTCGTGATGTCAAAAAACACATCCCAGTTCAGCACCAGTTTTTCCACCGAATTAATGACAAGAATGATGATGATCTCTGAGGCCACAAACTGCCCAATGTTGAGTTGACCGGCTTGTACCAAATACACCCCGGCGAAGAGCACCAGACTCACAAAAAACATCTTAAAAATAAGGATGCCTTTGTATTGGGCTTCAAGATGGGAGTAATGTTTGGTACGCAAATCAATGTAATCCCTGAGCATTTTGTTGCTCATTTCATTGATGTGCTCAGGGGTTTCCCTGTTGCTGTGCTGAAACCAATTCAGGATGCGGTATTTGTGTTTGGAGGTTTTCAGACTGGAATCTACGCTCATGGTTCCATAGTAGCGGATGATCAGAAAAAAGGAAACGGCGCTGAAAATGGAGAAAATCAAAAACCACATGCTGTACGCGGGCAGGATAAGTAGTCCAAAAACAATGCTGATCACGGCGAAGGAAAGATCCAACAGAATCTTACCTATACCCTTTTGTAAACTCACCACTTCCAAAAAATGGTTAATCCTTGGTCCTACCTTTGTTTTCTCGTCTTCAGAAATTCCGGCTAAAAAATGGCTAACCCTGCCGGTAAGATTTGAAAATATTCTTTGGTACACCGTTTCATTGATGCGCATTTGCCAGAGCTGGAAAAATCCCACAAAGGCAACAGAAACCACTGTTAATAAACACAACACAATCAGGGAGGCCGACATGCGCCCGGCCATGGTATAAGTAATGATGCTTTGCACCCCAAGCGTTATGCCTGCGTACATCAGAGCCTGTAAGCCCGAAAGCACATAAATCTGTGAGAAGGCTTTGCGCTCAGTAAAAAGCCATTTGGTAATTTTTCCAATTGATGTCATAACTCATTTATGTGTGCTTTGCAAATATAAAATGTCCGATTCAAAATGATAGTATTACTATTGTTAATAAAAGTATAAATATTTTTGTACTTTTGTCGTACAGAAGACCCATTGATGGAACCCGAATTCAGAATACGCCTGAATAAAAAGTTGTACCTCAAAGATCCGGAGCAATCGGAATTGGGGAAAAAAATCCTGAAACAAGGCATGGACCTTATTATTAAACTTGGGTTTGAACAATTTACCTTCAAAAAACTAGCCACCAACATTGGCACCACAGAAGCTTCAGTATACCGCTACTTTGAAAACAAACACCGCCTGCTCACCTACCTCATCAACTGGTATTGGACCTACCTTGAATACAAAATCCTCTTTCACACCAAAAACATCGCTGATCCAGAGGTCAAGCTAAAAAAAGTGATCGAGCTCCTTTCAGAGGAACCCAAACTGGAAGGGAAAAGTGAGGAACTGTCAGAAAAATCGGCCTACGAACTACTTATGCTGGAAGGCTCAAAAGCATACCTCACCAGGCATGTAGACAGCGACAACAAAGACAAATTCTTCAAACCTTACAAGGACTTGTGTGCTGATTTCTCAGCCATGATCCATGAATACAATCCCAACTACCCCTTCCCACGTTCTCTTGCCAGCACCCTGCTCGAAATGTCGCATTCCCAAAAGTATTTCATGAATCACCTGCCTTCTCTTACCGACTTTAGGCACGAGAAAACCAACGCCAAACTCAAAGTGTTTTTAGAACACCTTTTGTTTCAGGCCATCCGAAAAAAATAAAAAAGGTCTTAATAGGCGTAATCGCCCAGGTATTCAAAGTAGGACGTTAGTTTACCGTCCTTGCACAAACTGGCCCGCTTGATAATCCTGTCCTTATCTCCCGTGAACAAAGAAGGCAGTACCCGCTCAGAAAGCTCCTTGGCAAAATCATCACTGGCATCCCTTGGCAACTCGCAAGGGAGATTGTCAACGGCCATGATACAAATGTTGTCTTTGGTAAAGGGCAGGTCTTCTTTATCCGTGTTTATATTGTAGCCGTAAAACGGTTGGGCAATGCTGCTAGCCCTTATGGTGGTAGGCACCGAACCATTCATGTCGCAGGTAATGTCGGCAATCACCGAAATTCTGAACCCAGCAGCGTGAATGTCTTTTTTGCTGAACATTTTTGGTGAACGGGGGTCCCAGTAATGTGCCGAAATAAACAAGTCGGTGACTTTGGTGTACACCGGAAATTTTGACACAAAGTGTTCGGGGTGTACAAAAAAATCATTGAGGTCGAAGTTGTGATCATCCGGGCGCTCAACGTAATCTCTTGGATTTAACTGGCAATACACCGGCTCACGGTAAGTAGCCATCAAAAATTCGTCCGGGGTTACTTTGCGGATTCTCAATGCACTGAGTGTTTCTATGGCGCCGTTGGCCACACGCCCACCACCGGTAAGTGCAATTTTTATGTTGGGCAGCTTTACTCTTCTTAATTCATCTTCCATCTCTGCTTTATCTCTGCACATGTGTGCGTGTTTCAGGCGAAAGAGATCGTATTTTAAACCATAGCCCAGAATGCCGTTGTAGGCGCCAACAATTCCTGCAAAACGACCGAAACCAATGATGCGGTTGCCCTTTTTATCGGTTAAGGTTTCGTAATCGATCATGTGGATTTTTTTGGCGATCAGGGCCTTCATGAGTTTTTGGTTGTGGGCCTGCTTTTTAATGGTGTGGGAAAAGAAAAAATACTTTTTGCCCGGAATCAATTTTTCCAGTGGCACTTCCTTAACCCCCATTAGAATATCACAATCACTCAGATCTTCCTGCAAAACGATGCCAAATGCATGGTATTCCTCATCCGTATAACATCGCACTTTGCTGGGTTGCACCACAATTTGCACGTTGGGATAGCTTCTTTTCAGTTCAGCGCAGATGCTTGGGGTGAGTGGCACACGTTTGTCGGGAGGCGTTTTTTCCTCCCGTAATACACCAATTTTAAAGGATACCATCTTAATTCGTATTTTCACAAATATAAAACGAATGCCCGGGTTTCAATCAGGTTTATACTCCCTTTTCATTTCGCTGCTTTTTTTTGTTCAAGTACCAGCACAAAAAAAACCGGATGTTTTAACGCGTAAGTACCCGGCTGAAGCACTCCGGGCCGATCTTGCTCTGTTAAAGCGGGTTGTTCTCGCCATGCACCCCTCTGTAGGCATTTACCATGATAAAGCCTTTTATGAAACTTATTTCGAGAAGGCTGTGTTGGGTATAAAGGACAGCATGAGCGAAAAATCCTTCAGGGTGTATTGTAAACAATTGATAGAGGAATTGCATTGCGGTCACACTGAAGTTATGGGTTCAAAGGCTTACAACAAAGCCATTAGCAAAGCAAAACTCAATTACTCCCCCTACATTTTTTTACCGGTGCAGGACAAACTTTTTGTGATCGCCAACCTCAACAAAAAACAGGACAGTCTTGTTCCCAAAGGTGTTGAAGTAAAATCCCTGAATACAATCAGTGTGGATTCCCTCATGCGGTATTGCCGGCGTTTTATCAGCACCGACGGCTACAACCAAACCTCAAAATACCATTACGTTCAATTGGGTTTTAATACCCTCTACCCTTCATTGTTCGGCCGGCCCGATACAATTCAGATGGAATACCAGGAGGGCAACACAACCAAGGAACACCGCTACACCGCATTCAAAGTCAAAAACATCCCGCCCATCCCCTTAAAAAAAGAGGAGGACAGTTTGTTTAAATCTCACAAAAAGGCTGGTGTACGCTACCGGGAAGTAGGATCCGAAAACCGGCTTTTTATTTTGAAAATGGACAAGTTTGCGAACAGTTCTTACAATAAAGTATACAGGAGGGTCTTTAAAAAACTTGAGAAGGAAAACACACAGCATCTTGTACTCGATCTCAGAAACAATGGTGGAGGAAGTTTGGCCAACGCGTATAAATTGCTCGGTTATTTTATGGATAGCGTTTATACTCAAACCCTGTATACAAGGGTCAAAAACTATCCGGAAAAAAAGCACACCCGTGGAAACCTTACCTTTAAGCTCACCCGCAGTATTTTTTCGGTGATCGGAAAAAAAACCAGCCGTCAGGATACGGACTATTATGCTTACACAATAAAAATTGCAAAAAAACACCACTACAGTGGAAATCTGTATGTGTTGATAAATGGGGGCTCCTTCTCGGCCTCCTGTTTGGTAGGCGCCTATTTAAAAGGAAGAAAAAACACCGTGTTTCTCGGCGAAGAAAGCGGAGGTGCTGCTGAAGGCTGCAACGCAGGAATTACGCCGTATTATACCTTACCCAACACGGGCATTCGCTTGAGGGTACCGGCCTTTCGTGTTGTGCACGACCTCAATCCAAAACTAACAGGACACGGCATTGTTCCCGATTATCCCATGGTGTATTCCTTTAAAGACTTGATTACCCGAAAGGATCTGGAATTGAAGAAAGTGCTGGACCTGATCAATACAACTCGATAGCATTCACCATATCAAACAATAATTTTTGATTGGTAGAAGTTAACATCTGCATATTTTCCTGCCAGGCATAAATGATAAAATAGTGGTCGTCCACTTTTGCATAATACCGGTACACCTCAAAGGACTTTGATTTGGTTTTGGTGTCGGTAAAATTGGACTTTTTCCTTTGGAAGGAAATGTTGTTGTTTCGGATGTTGTCGTATTTCTCAATTTCCACAAACTGAAGATGAGCAACAAAATTTCGTTTGCTTGAATCCAGCCCCGATTGGGTGCTTGGATACACCACAACATTCATTTTTCCATCCTTGTGTGTTCTGAAAAAATAGATGCCGGAGCATTTACACATCCGATCGTTATCGGATTCGTTCCCGGCTTCTTCCCAGGTTTTGGTTTCAGGGTTCCCAAATTCCTTCGCGTTCCAACCTTCAAGCAAGGTGTATTTGAGTTTTAATGCTTTTGATTTGCTTGCTTTTTGAGCGAGTACTCCCATGGAAAGCAGCATAAACAGTAGAAAGCCAAATTTTTTCATATGCTTTTCTTTAGGTTAAATATATGAAAAAGCAAGGTAAAGGGAGGAAAATGTGTTAACTTTGTGTGTTCTTTAATTTATGGGTCCGACCGGTTTTGACAGTAAGCGCATTAGGTAGGTAAGCACGTAGAGCGTTGTAAGACGAGCTCTTTAATCTGAACTTTCAAAACTTTT
>Ga0154020_10000635_pt1 | contig 42976 bp, 39 predicted proteins | sample Klosneuvirus_201_FD_109709 | JGI IMG/M metagenome (GOLD analysis project Ga0154020, IMG submission 109709) | Active sludge microbial communities from wastewater, Klosterneuburg, Austria - Klosneuvirus_20160825_MG | ecosystem: Engineered > WWTP > Aerobic digester > Activated sludge | place... | reverse complement strand
GAAGCTTGTGGCCATTGTCCTGTTTTTTTAAAGACTGCAACCGTGCTTGGATACAAAGATAATATTTTTTGTTTATCTAAAAACGCGCGGGCCAAAGTGCCAGACACTAAAAAACCATCTTGAGCCAATTTAATGGCAGGTGCAATGACCTCTTTTAATGGCAGTTTTCCGTAACGTTCATGCATTGCCAATAAGCCTGCAACTTGTCCGGGCACCGCAACAGACAAAGGACCTATTTGAGAAAGCAATGCGGCTTCTTGGGTGTTTTGTTGATACATGTTGGCACTGGCCATACGTGGTGCACGTTCACGAAAATCAAGCGCAACCACCTGTTTGTCTTGTTGATGAAAAATAAGCGCAAAACCACCGCCGCCCAAACCACTTGATTGAGGTTCCACTACACCCAGTGCAAATCCCACAGCCACAGCAGCATCAACGGCGTTGCCACCTTTTTGTAAAATTTCAAGCCCCACAGAAGAGGCCTCTGTTGACGCAGTCGCAACAACCGCATGAGACGCCGTTACACCCGCTGCATACAAAGCCCAGGTTTTACAAAAGCAAATAGCCACACACAAAGCGATTGTCTTTAAAATATTAAGCATAAAGTTCTGCCAGTTCACGTGCATAATAAGACACAATTAAATCAGCGCCTGCACGTCGAATCGACAATAAGCATTCATGCATGGCACGATCAAAATCAAAAGCTTGCGCAATCATCGCTTGCTTGAGCATCATATATTCGCCAGAGACTTGATAAGCTACAAGCGGTAATAATACGCGTTCTCGTGCATCACGAATCAAATCTAAATTGGTTAATGCAGGTTTAATTAATAAGGCATCGGCGCCTTCGGCTTCGTCGCTTAAAATTTCTCTCAGCGCTTCTCGCCGATTGCTCACAGGCATTTGATAAGATTTTCGGTCACCCCATTGTGGCGCACTGTGTGCAGCATGACGAAAAGGCCCATAAAATGCAGATGCCATCTTAGCGGCATAAGACAAAATAGCAGTCTGCGTCAGTTTAGCGCTATCTAATGCTTGACGAATCGCACGTATACGCCCATCCATCATATCACTAGGGCATACAAAATCAGATCCAGATTCTGCCAACATCACAGCCATTTCGGCCAACACCTTAACGGTTGAATCATTATCTATTTGGTCGTGCACCACAAACCCACAATGTCCATGCGATGTATAAGAACATAAACATACATCCGAAAATACAAGACATTCAGGAAATCGTTTTTTAATTATCCCAATCGCTTGTCTTAGGGCTTGTGTTTGTGTGTGTAACAAACGGCCATCGTCGCATTTTTCATCTGGCACCCCAAACAACATCACGCCACCCACGCCTTGCTCTACAAGTGGCGTAATGTCTTCTATTATCATATCTGCAGAAATTTGAATCAAACCACTATGTGCGGGCGTTTCTTTTCGGTGACGCATGGCATTGACTATAAAATAAGGCTGAATCAAATGCTTTAACGCCACACTGGTTTCTTCGAACACGTGTCTGGTTGTTTGATTTTTTCTAAGTCGTCTTAATCTTACAGGTAAATCTAAATGCGTCATAAGCAAGGCTCTATCACCAACTTATATAGACGATCAATTATTCATAGACACGTTTTTGAGTTTTGCTTATATCCTGTTATCTGTTATGAGCCATACACTTTTAATCATAGAAGACGAAGCCGATATTAGACTCCTGCTTGAATACCAGTTGCAGCAAGAAGGATATCTTGTTTATAGCTGCAAAGATGCACAAGACGCACAAACATGGTTAAAAAAGAATAGCCCACAACTTATTTTATTAGATTTAATGCTGCCCGACATGTCTGGACTAAAACTTTGTCAAATCATTAAACAAACGCCAGCCACACAAACCATTCCAGTGTTGATGCTAACAGCTAAAAACGAAGACCGCGATCGGATTATAGGATTTGAAGCAGGCGCTGATGATTATTTACAAAAACCATTCAATATGCGTGAACTTTCGCTCCGCATTCAGGCCATTTTAAAAAGAACTCAAACAACTATTGTTTCGCCACCTCATTTTGAACATTTTTTTTTACGTATAGAAAAAGATACACATCGCGTTTTTGTTGAACATCAACAGATAGAGCTCACTGCTCTTGAATTCAAACTTTTATGGACCCTCTGTCAACGCATTGATAAAGTGTGGACCAGGGCAGAACTATTAGATGTCGTATGGGGAATCAAAGCCGCCATCGATACGCGGACTGTAGACACGCACGTTAAAAGGCTGCGAGAAAAAATAGGTGGCGCCGCACAATTCATAGAAACTGTTCGTGGCATTGGTTATAAATTTGTTTATCAACCATCAGATACAGATACACCATGAAAACGAAGCAAGTGTGGTCAACAGAAATTATTTTTCATCATGGCAATGATTATTTAAAAGCCGTAGAACAAGCCATTGCCAATGCGACACAGCGCATCGATATTGAAACTTATATTTTTGATAACGACGACATTGGTCAACGTATTGTTCATGCACTTATCCAAGCCAAGCAAAGAGGTGTTTTAGTGCGTGTGTTGGTAGACGGCATTGGTTCGCGCCATTTTGAAAATGATTTACAACCACAATTAGAGAAATTTGGCATTCTAACAAGAATTTATCATCATGCTTCTTTTAAATGGCTTATTTCACAACTATGGAAATCACCCAAACAAATTAAAAATATCATCTCTACGCTCAACAAAAGAAATCATAAAAAAGTCATTTTAATTGATGATCACACCGCATTTATTGGTAGCATCAATATCACCAAATCACATTTTAAAACACATACGCATTTATTGCCGTGGCGAGACACCAGCGTAATGGTGCAAGGCTCAGAAGTTCGTTTTTTGCATTTGGCATTTTTACACACCTGGTCTAGATCTTACGCCTCTCCTCACACACAACGAAGAGATCCTATTTGTAGAAAAATAAATTCAACCATTCAGCCCCGTACTGAACTAGTCAAATTAAACCACACCCGCACGTTAAGACATCACAAGAATAAAGAATTCATACAACATATCAAACAAGCCCAAACACGCATTTGGTTAACAACGCCTTATTTGGTACCACATATCTTATTACTCAACGCGCTCGTTCATGCCGCACAAAGGGGCGTAGATGTACGAATACTGGTGCCCGATCATTCTGATTTATATTGGATTAAACACTTAAGCATGACTTACTATCGCCCGCTTATAGATGCCCACATCCAAGTTTTTGAATACCTGCCATCGGTCTTACATGCCAAGGTATCGATTATTGATGATCATTATTTAATTGGATCAACCAACATGAACCATCGCAGCTTTATTCATGACTTAGAAGTTGATGTGGCCATTACACAACCAAGCACTCAACAATTGCTTGTTTCACAATACCAAGAAGACGAGAACGTATCACGAAGATTAAATAAAAATGATTTACTACATCAAAAATATTATGCACGTGCCATTGGGCAGTTACTTTGTTATCTTAAATATTTCTCATAGACTGCCCAGATAATAAATGGCGTATCCACAAAGATTTATCTTGTTTGCGCAAACGTTCTGCGCGCACGACTTGAATTAAACGTTCTGTGGCTTGTTCTAAATCATCATTCACGATCAGGTAATCATAATGGTGCGCTGCTTCTATTTCTTTACGTGCATTCAACATGCGTCTTTGCACATCGTGATACGATTCTGTGGCACGTAACAGCAAGCGATTTTTTAATTCATCCATACTTGGTGGTAATAAAAATATCAGCAAGCTTTGTTCAAATCGTTGCCTAATTTGATCGCCACCCTGCACATCAATATCTAATAATACGTCTTGGCCCTGTTCTAATCTTTGTTGCACTTCTGTAAATGCAGTGCCATACAAATTTCCGTGAACTTCTGCCCACTCAATAAATTCATTACATTTAACCATATGATCAAACTGTTCTTGATCAATAAAATAATACTCCACACCATGCTGCTCTTTTCCCCGCGGTGCACGCGTTGTATAAGAAACAGAAACAGCAATGTTATCAATACTTTTTAACAAGCGTTGCGCCAAAGTTGTTTTGCCAGTCCCACTGGCTGCAGAGAGCACAATTGGCATGCCGCATCTGGGTTTTAAAAAAGAAGAAGTCATAGCGCTTTGTGTCTTATTTTTTAAAGTATTGTCTAGGGGTATAGGTTAAAAATTAAATCTATCGTTAACCCCAAAAGTCCATCAGGCCGCGGCATTGCAACTATCTTTGCATTCATTTTTTGCATCAATAACTGAGCCATCGATAAACCAATACCTGTGCCTTGTGTGTGTCTTGTTAATTCGTTTTCAATTCTGTAAAACTGTTCAAAAATTTTTTGATATAAAGAAGAATCAACACCAGGACCAAAATCAGATATTAAAATATGAAAAACATGCAAACTACTTTGCAAATCAACCTGGATCTCTAAACGATCGTGTGGTCTTGAAAATTTAACACTGTTGTCTATCAAAATTAAAAATATCTGCTTTAAAAATTCAGGATCGTATTGAATTACAGCAGCCACATGATGATGGTTAAATGTTATTTTAAATGCTTGCAGTTGAGGCATGGTTTTTGCCTCTTCCAATATCTGCATAATATCCTGGCGCGGATCATCCACTTTTAAATTAAGACGTACGGTGTTTTTTTCAAGCCCAGCAAAACGCAATACATTGTCGATTAAACGGCTTAAGCGTTCTGATTCACGCACAATTCTGTGTGCATATTTTTCTTGTTGCTGTTCATTGTCAGACGCAACACCCAAAAGCAACATGTCCGCATACATACGAATACTTGTTAATGGCGTTCTTAATTCATGAGACACCGAAGACACAAAATCTTGTCTTTTTTGAGACAACAGCAAAGCGTTATTAACGCTGTGGTACACACTATAAAAACCGACTAAAATAACAACGCATAACACTCCACTTTGCAACCAAAAATAAATCATTAATTGAGATCGCGGAATATGTTCGGCTTCGATAACAAAGTTCAAGTGTTCCAAAGGATATCCCATCATTCGTTTAAAAACAGATATTTTACGCACATGAGAATCAAGCGATTTACCAAACTGCAATAATGGTTGATGAGCAACCATTAATTTTAATCTGGCAAATTTAAAAATGCTTTCATTGGCAAGTAATGTCTGTAAAAATCGTCTAAAAAACACATCTGCATAAACAGCAAATCCTTGCGTATAAATTTGATTACCTAATAATACTTTTCTATAAAAAATAATAACGCGTTCATCGCTTAATAAAATGCCTTCAAAAGGCGTAATACTTAGCTTTTTTACAGACGCCTGAACAAATTTAGATTTTTCTGTTTTAGCTGAATTAACAGAAGGGCTTTTTTGCTTTTCTTTACTCACTATTTTTCTTGATTTATCTTCATCTTTAGACGTTGTATTGAGATCGTTCACAGAAGATATTTTTTTAAATGTTTGGGTTTCAAATAAATTTAATTGCGATGCACTTGGCGCAAATTGCGCTTTATTTTCATCATCTTTTACAGGCTCTTGGTCTTTGGTTAATCTTTTTAAAGGTAAAGGATACACGCCCTTAGGCAAGGCATTAACAGGCGAAGACTCTTGCGTTACAACATTGGTTTTAATTGGTTTTTCGGGTTGTGGTTTTTGTTCTCTTAATGATTTTGATACATTGGAAATTGTAGATTCTGAATTTGACTTAAAAAAAGCCAACAGTTTTTGTGCCATTAATTGCGCTTGTTCGTCACGCTTTAATTGCTGTGTCTTATCTTGTTTACTTGCATTATTAACAACATTTAAAGCGGGTATTTTTTGTTTAGACAAGTATGGTGAAGACACTGTGCTATCCGGAGAAATTTGGAAATACGCAATAATACCTTGATCTTCTTGTTGCTTGATTGTGTTAGCCAAAGGCGACACAGTCACCACTTCTTGAGAAAATACATCCAAAAATGTGGATTGATAATAACGATAAGCAAACACTGAACGCTTATCTTCTTCTTGTAGTAATTCACTTACATTTGTTTGGAATTGCGCGTAAATTTTTTCAGACGCATTGGACCATAATGCCAATTCTTCGCGTTTGATACCTAAATAGGACTGCCTAAACAATAAACCAGTTAAAAAAAGAACCAACAGCGCAACCACAATCATGCGCCAACGCATCATGCGAATGGGCGTCAAGGCAGGTTTCACAACAAGCGGTATCCTTCTTTTCTAATCGTTACTAAATGCACAGGATGTTCGGGATCAGGTTCAATTTTTTTTCTGAGTTTGTTGATATGAATGTCAACCGTGCGTGTATCAATATCTGTGTTCGCATATCCCCACACATCTTTGAGTAGTTCTTGCCTAGATACAGGGCGATGTTGATGTTTATGCAAACACAAAAGAATATCTACTTCTCGCCTTGATAATTCAATAGACAAAGCACCACTACGTTCAAGTAGTAAATTCACGGGATCGATTAAATAATCATGCCATTTTATTTTGCTTTTTTCATAATCTAAAAAAGAACTTCTCCGTAATACAGCTTCTACGCGTGCCACTAATTCTCGCACCGCAAAAGGCTTGCGTATATAATCATCAATACCCAATTTAAAGCCACGCACAATATCTTCTTCTTGATCTTTAGCGGTTAAAACAATAATTGGTTGGTATTTATCTTTTTGACGAATCTGTTGGCAAATCGTAAACCCATCCACCAGTGGTAACATCACATCCACAAGAATTAAATGGTAGCGTGTATGAAGTGCTTGATATAAACCCTCTTGTCCTTGGCAAGCAGCACTTACCTGATAACCGTGATAAGTAAGTACATCCACTAATCCTTCTCTGATAGATTCTTCATCTTCTATAATTAATACATTGGGTTTCATATAGATTGATCTTTATCAAAAAAACACCAGAAAATATGTAAAAAACATGTAAAAACATGCGTTGTTCTTTTTACATATCATGTTCTGCAATCCTCTTTGTTGGTTGTGTATGGTCAAATCACTCAAGATTATTTGAGAATTAAAACACTTATTTAAGGACATCCACATGAAAACATCCGTATTGTACGCTTATATTTGTTCGCTTGCACTCACTTATGAAATAAGCACACATAAATCCGCTACAGCTACAGAAAACAACGCAGAAAACATAGTTAAAATTTCTGGTCCTTACACATCGTCGAATTTATCAATTTTTTTAATCCACGGCAAAGATAAAACAAATGCAGAGAACTTGTTAACGCTAGAAGAAGCAATTCAACAAAAAAAAGTTACGGTAAAAGAAACCAGCAATGTAAATGAACTAATACTTGATAATTTATCAGACAAAGACGTATTCATTCAAAGTGGTGATATCGTAAAAGGTGGCAAACAAGACAGAGTAATCTCCATCGATATTATCGTGTCTCAAAAATCTACACAAATTCGCCTACCTGTATTTTGTGTAGAACACGGCAGATGGAATAAACGTGGTCAAGAAAGTACACAAGAATTTAACAGCGCTAAAGACAGAATATCTAACAAATCTTTAAAAATGGCGGCCATCAAACAAAAAGATCAGGGACAAGTATGGGCAGAAGTAGAACGCACACAAACAAAATTAGAAGAAAAATTAAATGCGCCCATGAAAAGCCAAAATTCTCAATCAAGCATGCAATTGACATTAGAAAATAAAACGCTTTCTCAATCTATCGAACAATACATCAAGGCACTCAATCCAATCATAGAAAAAAGAGAAGATGTGATTGGCTATGTCTTTGCTATTAATGGCCATATTAATAACAGTGATATCTATGCTTCTACTACCTTATTTAAAAAAATGTGGCCTAAACTACTAAAGGCCAGTGCTATCGAAGCCATTGAAAATTTAGACAACAACAAAACCACTCAAAAAGCACCTTCTATTCAAGAAGTAAATGATTTTTTATCAAATCATGATAAAACGCCTGTGCAAAAACAAACACACGACAAACGTAATGAAACTTACACACAAGAACCTGTCGGAAAAATATATTCGGAATCTTACGACAAAGATAAAAAATCTTGGATCCACAAAAACCATTTGTCTAAATAGTATTTACCAACATTCTAATTATAATTATATCCATACATGAATATTTTGATACACTTAATCCAATAAACTACTTTCGAAAGAATCTAGTTGGGATAAGTGCCATGCATATCAAAATCACCAGCTTTAGATTAAGTATCGTTGTGACCATTGTATTACTCATGGCGCATTTATTTATAGAAGTTCAAAATGATGTCTCTTGGTTAGGGGGGCGTTTTTTTTCCAAATCTGGTCTTTTGTATCGTTTGGAACTATCAGCATTAGACACCAAATTTCAATTACAAAAACCAAGCGTACAAAAAAATCACGTCATTGTCGCACGTATCGACGAAAACAGCATTGCACGCTACGGATTATGGCCATGGAACAGAAGCATCATTGCTCAATTGATTGAACAATTAAAAGATTACAATGCCCGTGTGATAGGATTTGATGTCATTTTTGCAGATCAAGATAAAAATTCAACAGCACAGGAGTTAGTTTCTTTTCAACAGGAACTATCACATGTGTATACGCAAATAGACGGCATTCAAATTAAAGCGCAATCGCCTGCGCAAATACAGCTCAAACAAGCTAAAAAATCGGTTAAAGAATTTTTAAACAATGTCAATCAAAGACAACAGCTTTTGCAAGCAGATACTCAACTAGAAAAATCCATTAAGAATAATCAAGACAAAGTCATTACAGGTTTTTTTGTATTTAGAAACAACAGCGAAATGTTGGGCATGAGCACAGAAGAAAAAAATCAAAAATTCAAATTAATAGAAAAGAGTAAAATAGAAAATATTTACATTAAAACCAAACTTAACAATCAACACACATTAGAAAAAACAATCGATATAATTCCATTCGAAGATCTGCATGTACCAAGTGCGGTAGGTGTTCAATCACCACTCGATATATTTGCAAAAGCCAGCCAACATTTGGCTTTTTTTAATGTTATACCAGACATTGATGGAAGATTAAGACGTATTCCCGTTCTATTTAAAAAAATAGAAAACAAAAACGACCAAAACCCTGCATTGCTTAAAAGTTTAACGCTTTCGTCCGTTAGTTTGTTTTTAAATGCAGACGTGCACCCTTTAGTAAATCCTTTTTCAAAAAATATCATTCAAGGTATTTCGCTTGTTAATGATTTAAACGAAAACAATAATCGCTTTATTCCTACAGATGCAGAAGGACACATGCTCATCAGATACGCAGGCGATCCAGAACAAATTGTGCCTGCTTATTCTATTGTTGATATTATAGAACAACGCATACCCAAAGAAGCAATTCAAAATAAAATTGTATTAGTTGGTGCCACAGCCATTGGTAATTTTGATTTAAGATCTACACCTTTTTCTGTGTCCACACCGGGTGTTTATGTGCACGCCACAGCCATTGAAAATATTTTAAACCAACAATTTTTAATTCGTTTTTATGGCATGGCCATTATCGAATCTATCTTGATTTTAATTTTAGGCATCATGCTTGGCATTATTCTTCCAAAACTACCAGTAACAAGTAGCTTATTTTTTACATTAGGAGTTTTAATTCTTTGTGGTGTTATTGATCTGTGGTTTATTTTTCCTGCGGGTTATTGGGTGCACGGCATGGCACCAATGATTCAAGCGGCAGCCATTTTTATTGTCGTCACTATTCACAGGTATTTAACAGAAGAAAAAGAAAAACAATTTATCAGAAAAGCATTTCAATTTTATTTAACCAAAAGCGTAGTTGACCAAATGCTTAAAGATACCTCTAGCCTTAAACTGGGCGGTCAAAAAAAAGAGCTTAGTGTGATTTTTACTGATATTCGTGGGTTTACTAGTATGAGTGAACAATTAGAGCCAGAAAAACTAGCCCAGTTTTTAAATAGTTATCTAACCCCTATGACCGAAATTATTTTCAAACACGAAGGCACATTAGATAAATATATTGGTGATGCATTAATGGCGATTTTTGGTGCGCCACTTGTACAACAAGATCATGCCCAAAGGGCTTGCTTGGCAGCCTTAGACATGAGCGATAAACTCAACCTATTACAACAACAATGGAGCGCACAAGGATTACCTGCTATTGAAATAGGCATTGGCATTAATTCGGGTCCCATGGCCGTCGGCAACATGGGCTCTGAAATGCGTTTTGATTACACTGTTATTGGAGACAATGTTAACTTAGCTTCGCGATTAGAAGGTATTAATAAAGAATATGGAACACGCATCATCATTAGCGAAAGTACCTATTTGCTTGTTAAAAACGAAATTGTTGTCAGAGAAATAGACATTGTACGTGTTGCCGGAAAAAAAGAACCGGTCGCGATTTATGAATTAAGAAGCAGACGCTCACAATTACAAACACCACAAGAAGAACATTTGCTCATGAATTTTTCTATGGCTATTAGCGCTTACAGGCAACAACGATTTTCTGATGCCATTACTTTATTTGAAAATGTATTAAAAATACAGCCAAACGACAAATGTAGTCAAATATACATCAAGCGATGTGTGAATATGCAAAGAAATCCACCTGCTAAAGATTGGGACGGTGTGTACATTATGAGCAAGAAATAAAACATCTATTCTTGGCAGGCAGGCAAAATAATTTTAATTTGTGTCCCTTGTCCTAATTGAGATTCCAAGAAAATTTGTCCGCCATGTTCATGAATGATTTGTTGTGTTAATGGCAATCCCAACCCAGTTCCTGAATGTTTGGTTGAATAAAAGGGATCAAAAATCTTTTTTTGATCTCGCTCACTAATGCCTTCGCCTGTATCTGTAATCATTAAAACAAATGTATTATTATCTAAATCTAATTTTGTTTGAACATGAATACATCCACACAAAGGCATCGATTCAATTGAATTTTTAATTACATTAAGTAATGCCTGTCTCATTTGGTTTACATCTGCTAACACAAAATATTGTTGTGCATTTAATGCTAAATCTACTTGAATTTGTTGTTGTTTAAGTGATTCGCTTAAAAACAATATTAGTTCTGCCAACAATTCATGCATGTCGCAAGCGGTTAGTTGTGGTGTTTTAAAACGTGCTAATTGCAAATAAGTTTCGGTCATATCGGTTAAGCGTTGTATTTCGTGCGCCATCGACGCCAACATGTGTTGCGTATTTAAGAGCTGAGGATTAGGCATAGGCAAAGAATTTAATACATCTGACAACAAATCTACATTCAATAAAATGGCACTTAGTGGATTACGAATTTCGTGTGCAACCTGCGCACTTAATTGACCAAGTGCCGCTAAGCGTTCGCCTTGTAATAATTTATGCCTAGACAATACTTCTGTCGTTTTGTCGTCCGCGATTAACATCAAACCTCTCATTTTTCCAACTTCGTCAAAAAAAGGAGAAATTTTAACAAAAAACCAAATCACACCTTGCGGCATATGAACTTCTAACTCTGAGATTTCAAAAAAATCGTGACTATCCACTAAACCATACAAAGTATCCAAACCACCCAAAGCATCTACAAGTGGTTTTAATTTTTCTATTTGAGATACTTTATGATTTAATACGGGGTCTTGTAATAATGCAAAATACTGCTTGGCTGCATGATTCAATAATCGCAAACCTAGACTATCGTCAAAAATCATCAAAACAGAACGAATTGAATCCATTAAAGCGCGTTGTTGTAGCTTTAATAATTCATCTTCTACTTGTAAACGCGCCAAATGATGTTCTTGTTTAAGCAGCATAGATTGCTGAATGTCTTGAGTATGTTGGCCATGCTGCCAATTTAAATATAATTTTTGATACTTTGTAAAATACTTATAAAATCCCCATAAAGATATCACATTAAGCAACAAAATAACGACATAAAAATAAAACCCCCACATTTTTAGCCGTTGATAAGAAAAAGATTGTTGTTGTGTTGCTTTTTGTAAATTTTTTATAAGGTAATGAACAAATACTTGTTCGTGTTGTTTTAAAGCTGATTTAAATTCGCCCACTTGCACATAGAGCGCTTGTTTTTGCAACTGAATCGCCATTTCATTCCATTCGTTACCCCCCACACGGTTTAGGATTTGCTCTATCTGTACTTGTAATTGCAATTCCTGTTGTTGCATAGAAGACAATAACGTCATCATTTGCTTAAGAAGCAAAATGCTTTCTCGTGCCCAATCGCTCTGACTTTGATAATCTCCGGTCTGATCTTGGATCAATGATTTAATATCCACAGACAAACGCTCTAACAGAGGATTTAAAGAAGACAACCCTACCCGACGAGCAGCCCGTAATAATGCACTTTGTGATTCTAAATTGGCATACGTAGATTCAAGCATATGCCCTTCTTGTTCATCAAATGCTTGCCTTAATTGATTCAACAAACGGGCGATGGTCGTATTTTTTTCTTCTGGCAACACCGTGGCAAGTGGGCTTAAATAAATCTCCACACCTATCCAAATAATACCCAAGGCGCAGGCCAAGCCAAGCGGAATAAATGCGGTCCACGAAAACTTTTGTCGTTCCATACAATACCTATGCATTTTTTAAGAAATCTTGGTAATATGGTCTTACAGGTAAAAGCACACATGACAGAAAATCGGTCTAGACGATATCGAATATTGGAGACACACATAAAAAAGGAGTATTCTTTTAATATTCAAATGCCAACCACAATGGCACGCGAAACAGCTTCACTGGCAGTGCTCGATAAACCAAGTATACAGGCCAATAAACCACAAAAAAAAGCACAACCAATTGCGCCATCTCAATCAAATAGCAAAAAAAAATCGGCAAATACACCTATCCTATCTCCACAAATAAGCCATTTACGCCCTGATGCGACAAAAATCACAAGTCAGAAAAAATTTCGTCAAATGATCGAACGAACGGTCGAAACTTTATCTGTGAGCGCCACACCTCAAGGTGATATTACATTTCATGCACGTGTAAAAGCAGACATATTCCAAGATTTAGAAATAGAAGTAGCATTAGAAGGTGTTTATTTAAATATTCATTTTTTTACGCATCAAGATCCTTCATTGAGAAGATTATTACAAGGATATGAACGAGAAATAAAAAACGAAATTGAGTCACTGGGGCTCAAGATAAAAACTATCTCCGTGACTTCCAATAGGGACGAACATGCACCAGCGCTCGTACCTGTTTATCAAGCAACCTAGATAGATCAAAGCCATTTAACATAAAAGAGGTTTTTATGAGTGTTAAAGAGATTAAACCTAAAGATACAAGTAGCGAAAATATTTTGGGTAAAAAAAATGTACGCGACATAGGAAGCGTTGGGTTTGAAGATTTAGTCAAACGCGTTCAAGATAAAATTGCAGAAAAAGTAGAAAAAATTAACGTAGAAAAAACAGAATCACCAAACACAGAAAAAACGCCTGAACTAAAAAAATCTTATTTTAATAAAGTAGGAATGGAAGTCAACATGAACACTGCTCAAGCACGCGCCATGCGTGGCGGTGTAGCAGCACAACAAGATCCTAAAAACCTTAAACTCATTGTTTTGCCTGGCATTGCCAATCAAGCCGATCCCGTTAAAATTGGTACATTGTCAGAAAAAGCCAATATGCAGGCGCCATTTAAAACAGATTTGTCAGATTTACTTGGTCGCTTATTTAAAGAAATAGAAGAAAAACCCAAACGCGCACAAAAAAAATGGGAAGAGCTAAGCGAAAAAGCAAAAAAACGAGAAGCGCAATTTGGCAAAAAAGTGCGGCCTAAAGATCAAGATGAAAACGAACAGTGTGAAGAAGATTATTTAAAACAAAGACGCAACAAACACGTGATCAAAATGTTTCAACATCTAAATAAAGCGCTTGGCCAAAAAATGGACACAACAGGTGCGCCTGCAGAGCCTCAACAAGCAGAAGATGACGAATAAATTTGCTTAAGCAAAGGTTTATGCGCAGGATAAGGGTCTACAAACTGCTGATAGCGACGAGCTGGTTCTACGGTCTGCTTGATATGTTTAATAAAAGATTTAAACCCAGGCTGTTTTAATTGCGATGCATAAAAATTAAGCCCAACATCAAATCCGCCACCTGCTAAAACAGATTCCACATAAGCTTCTTTTAAAGACGAAATACGTACCTCGGCACGGCCTTTAAGGCCTTGTTTTAAAAGATTAAGCCGCGACTCAACAACTTTTAAATCGGCTCGTGGCGCATCTGCCAAAGGGGTATTATACTTAGGAACAAAGGGCGCAATTCCAAGTGCAACAGGGATAATCGTAGACAACTCACGCACCACAGTCACCAATTCGTCAATATCAGCATCGGATTCATTGGGCAGACCAATAATCATATAAATCTTCATGAGTGCTAATTTATGTTTTTTAGCAAGTAACGCGGCTTGAATTAAATGCTTGTCTTTAATTTTTTTTTCGATTTGATCGCGCAATCGCTGCGACGCCGCATCACTGGCCACAGTCAAAGTGCGATAACCACCTTGCGCAAGTAAAGACACAAATTCATCATTCAACCTATCTGCACGTAGCGAACTAATCCCTACTTGTAGCCCGCGTTCTTTGACTAAAGCATGTAAAATATCAACTATTTTAGGGTGATCGCTCACAGCAGCACCCACAAGACCTACTTTTTTAGCCATGTTAGGCAATAATTCTAAAATACGTTCTTTACTCACCAAACGCATCCCACCATTGGTTGATCGACGCATCACACAAAACGTGCAATTTCGATGACAACCACGTTCTGGTTCAATTAAAAACATATTAGAAAGTGTTGTATGTGGTGTTAAAATGGCGCTATACGCAGGCAATAACTCATTCCTACAAGCCGCCACAGAAGGTAACACTTCACCATGAATAGAGGGCACTAGCACATGTGGGTAGGTCGATAAAATTTCGAGCGCTCGCGTTTTAGAGTGTGTCGAAAACAAATCTAAGCACGCAGGTAAAATGTCTTCGGCTTCGCCCAAAATAATGACATCTGCAAAAGGCGCTACTGGCAAAGGATTAGAAAATGTAAGCGGTCCACCTATAATCACGGGGGGATCTTGTAATCTGCGCTCATTTGCCAAAGGGGCTAATTGTGCATATTGCAAAACTTCGATCACACCCTGCAATTCCAACTCATAAGCCACAGAAATGCCAATGGCGTCAAATTCATTGACAGGTCTGCCACGTTCTAATGTAGATAAAATTTGATGTGAATTTTTAAATTCGTCAGTATCATCGGGTAAAAACGCACGTTCAGCGGACCACTCTTGGTGATAGTCGTTTATCTGCCGATATAAAGTTTGATAACCAAGCGAGCTCATGCCAATGTGATAAGGGCTAGGATAAACAAAGGCACACGCAAAACGTTTATGCGTCATGCGTGTGCCTTGCTCGTCTTGTAATATTTGTTTACGTGCGTATTTTAAAACACTCATCCGCGCCCGCTTAACACAAACTAAGTATTGACGCCACCGCCACCTACGCCGCCAATACCAGCAGAGTTGTCTTGTTCTAATTCTTTTTCAAAGTTTTTAAGTTTATCGCCTAAAGTGCAAGCCAAACCCAACTTAGTTAAGTTTTCTTGTAGCTGTTTTAAATTGTTTACGTCCTGAGGGGACGCTTGTTGGCTTTTTTGTGTGTCTTGTAATTGTTTTTCAATTTTTGATTCATGCTTGGCTTCAATCTTAGAAGCTTCGCGTATAGATTCAAAAAACTGAATTAATTTTTCACGTTGCGAAACAACGCTTGAACCCAAAGATTTTTCTTTGTCTTGGCCAACAGATAATGCATTTTCCAAACGGCGACGTTCGTTATCTGATAAATCTGGGTTTTTTAATTTTTCACGTAAAGCCGCATTTTCTAATTTTTGGTTTTTGTAGGCTTCTTTGGTTGCCGCATACATGGCTTGTCTTGATTCAATATCTTTTTTGCGTGAATTTAATAAATCCGCACAACTAGATGCACCTTTGGCGCACTTAGCCGCTTGCGCAAACACATTGTCTCCACTTAAATCTGCATCCAATTGAGCCAATGGTGCCAAATCTGGATTGCCATCCATTCGTTCACCTTGAATATCAGGTAATCCATTAGACGCAACCACAGTTGTAGGGCCATTTGCACTAAATTCGTCTTTTTCTTTATTTACCCCATTGGTATTTGCTTGCTTGGGTGCTTCTGTTCCATGAGAAGCATCTGCACCACCCGTGTGTGCTGCTGCATGTTCTTCTATCATGCCTGGATTAATGTTTGATGAGTGATTAGAAATGCCGCCACCAGATGAACTTGAAACTGACATAAAATGAAGTCTCCTCTTCTCTTAACTTAATAAACGCTAAATCGAACGCTTTTCTTACACCTATCGATGTTATACAGGCTAGCAAAATCAAGCATTCACGTCCTAATTTTTTATTGTAACACGATTTGTCGTCTCAAACGATCAAAAGCGACCACCTGTTCTAAAAACAACTCAAATAGTTCAAAAGATAAGGAATTAGGTCCATCACTCAAGGCTTCGTCAGGTTTTTCATGAACTTCTGCAAATATCGCATCTACCCCTACCGCCACTGCTGCTCTGGCTAAAGGCAACGCCATCAAACGTTGTCCACCGGTCGATCCACCTTTGGCTCCTGGTTGTTGAACTGAATGAGTCGCATCAAAAATCACAGGCACTTTTAAATGTCCCATTGTTAATAGAGCACGCATATCAACAACTAAGTCGCGGTATCCAAAACAACTTCCACGTTCAGTCAACGATACGTGTTCACAGGCACCTTCTTTGGCTTTTAAAATCGCGTGAGCCATGTCTTCTGGCGCTAAAAATTGCCCCTTTTTGATATTGATTGGACGACCCGTCGCTGCGGCCGCCAAAATCAAATCTGTCTGCCTGCATAAATAAGCTGGGATTTGCAAGATATCAACCACTTCTGCCACATGCTGGCATTGCCAGGTTTCATGCACATCAGTCAGAACAGGCACGGCAAATCGTTTCTTTAACTCCACAAAAAACTGCATTCCTTGAGTTAACCCAAATCCCCGGAAAGAATGCACACTAGTTCTGTTTGCCTTGTCAAAAGAAGCTTTAAATATCAATGGGATACGATATTTTTGCGTCATACTCATAAGCCTGTCACAATGCCGTAAAACAGAATCTAAAGATTCCATCACACAAGGCCCTGCAATTAGCACCAATTGCTGTTGTTTAAACAAGCATTCAACTGTTTGATGTAACACGTTCGCCATATTTTCCTCTTTAAAATTGCGGCATTCATGTCAGATGTAGCACAAGATGGCTTAGGATAACACGGTCATGACAACACCTAAACAAACTTAATTTTTAACGCCTGAATTTAAACATATTATTTACTTATTTGTTGTTTTATCATTAATGAACAGACATGCAACCTGCTCACTTGCTTGCACTTAGCTCTTTGTCTTCCTCTGCTCTTGAAACTTATATGACACTTATTGAAAAAACCAAGACGCATACAAAACAAGGAGGGCAATTTAGAATCAAACCAACAACGGTGGTAAACTTATTTTTTGAAGCCTCTACACGCACACGATTATCATTTGAACTAGCCGAAAAAAAATTAGGTCTATCCATAGTCTCTTTGCAGTTACAAAACTCTTCTCTTTCTAAAGGTGAAACACTCAACGATACGATTGACAACTTACACGCAATGGGAATTACACTTGTGGTTGTAAGACATGCATCTTCTGGTGCTGCACACACCATCGCACAACACACCAAGATCAATGTGATAAACGCAGGGGATGGGCAGCATGAACATCCCACACAAGGATTACTAGATGCTTTTACTCTATGGGAAAACTGGCAGGGCCAATTGCGTGATAAAAAAGTCACTATTTTAGGAGATATAAGACACAGCCGTGTCGCACGTTCTAATTTACAAGCACTTCCCAAGCTGGGCGTACGTGTGTCGCTTTATGGACCACAAACCTTGGTGCCTCAAGAATTAGCACAAATTCCAAACGTTGAGATTGCACAGTCTCAAAAAGAAGCATTTAGCGATACCGATGCCGTGATTGTTTTAAGATTGCAAAAAGAACGCATGCAACAAGGCTTTTTACCTGATCTATCTGACTACATTAGAGCCTATGCACTATCTCAAAATATAGTGACCCGTTATTTTAAACCAAGCACATTGATTTTGCATCCAGGACCCATCAATCGTGAGATAGAAATCGCCTCGCAGGTAGCAGATAGCCTACACAATCGCATTTTATCTCAGGTAGAAAACGGAGTTTATACACGAATGGCAGTGCTACTCCATTTATTAGAAGGCACACTTATATGAGTATAGATTTACAACGATTACAAGGAGAATTTGATATTCGTGCACGCACTTGTGTTTTACTTAAAGGCGGACGCATTTTAAATCCCTATTCAGGCACAGATTTTATTGGAGATGTGCTAATAGATTCTGGCTATATCTTAAACATTGCACCCCATATCAAAACACCGCATTTAATGACTCAAGTCTTTGACTGCCAAAATTTATGGATAGCCCCAGGATTAATTGATTTGCACGTCCATCTAAGAGAACCTGGATTTGAACACAAAGAAACAATAGAAACCGGCGCACGCGCTGCTGTTTGTAGTGGATTTACAACGATTGTGGCCATGCCCAACACCAATCCTGTAATTGATTCACAAGCCATGGTTCATTACATCAGATCGCGTGCCAAGCAAGCCAAACAGTGTCGTGTGTTAACGACTGCCGCCATCACAGAAGGACAAAAAGGATTACAGCTAACGCCTATGCACGCACTTTATGAAGCAGGATGTGTAGGATTTACCGATGACGGCAAACCCGTGTCTAACGCAGCACTCATGCGACGTGCATTGGAATACGCAAAACCATTGGGGATTCCTATTATCTCGCACGCAGAAGATATTGATTTAAGTGCACAAGGACACATGCACGAAGGATTTCATGCTTGTTGCTTGGGCATTATTGGCATTCCTCATGCAGCAGAAGAAGTCTGTGTCGCGCGCGATATTATTCTAACAAGGCTTACACGTGGTCAATTACATTTAGCTCATTTATCCTGTAAAAACAGCATTCATATGGTAAGACAAGCCAAACAAGAAGGACTTAAGGTAACCTGTGAAGTCACACCTCACCATTTTTCACTCACAGATACATTTGTTCGTCAGTTTGACACACATGCCAAAATGAACCCACCGCTTCGCTTACAAGAAGATGTGGATGCAATTTTAGAAGGACTCAAAGATGGTACTGTGGATGCAATTGCCACCGATCACGCACCACATGCGGCGCTAGAAAAAGAGCAATCATTTGACCAAGCGCCTTTTGGTATTATTGGATTAGAAACAGCGCTGCCATTAACTTTGGCATTGGTTCGTCGAAATGTGTTAACACCTCTACAATGCATTGAAAAATTAAGTTACAATCCAGCACGTATTTTAGGATTATCCGCGCATTTAGGCGCACTTAAAATAGGGGCACTTGCCGATATCACTGTTATCGATCCCAACTTAAAGAAAACGCTTACACAAAAAGATATTTACTCACGATCCCACAACACTCCTTTTATGGCGCAAACTTTGCAAGGTTTTGCACGTATGACCATGGTGGCCGGTGAGATTGTTTACGCCCATATGAACCAAGAAGACGCACCTTTAAGATAGGAAGGATCAACCATGCATTTAAATACTCTTCAAAAAGCAGGCCTATTTTTAAAAGATGGATCGTTTTTTCCTGGGCGCATGCTTAATCAGACTCCACTCACAGCGGATGGAGAAGTCGTATTCAACACAGGCATGTCAGGGTATGAAGAAATTTTAACCGATCCTAGTTATCATCAACAAATGGTCGTTCTTACTCAACCAGAAGTAGGCAACTACGGAATTAATCAAGAAAACGCAGAATCTGACAAAGGCCCAACGGTAAACGGGTTTATTATTAAATCCTACAACCCACCTTCTCATTATCGCAGTCAAATAGCATTGCGTGATTATTTAAACCAATCCCATATTCCTTGCTTGGTAGATGTAGATACGCGCGCATTAACCATTCACTTAAGATCATACGGCGCCATGCCAGGTCTTATCAGCATTTATGAACAAACCAAAGAAATAGATACGCTCAAACAGCGCGCTCAGTCACTTCCTATATTAGAAGGGCAAGCAATAGTTAAACACGTAAGCACAAAGAGCATTATAAAAGACTATGCCATGCAAAATGGTTTGCATATTGTTCTTATTGATTGTGGCGTTAAAAAAAATATTTTGCGTGCACTAAAATTACGTGGGGTATCTATTACACAAGTCCCTTATGATACCGATTATCAAACCATTTTAAACGAACGCCCAGATGGTGTATTGATTAGCAATGGCCCTGGTGATCCTGCCGCAGAAATTACCATTATTCAAACGGTCAGACAATTATTAGGCCGCGTTCCGTTATTTGGCATTTGCTTGGGGCATCAAATTTTAGCTTTGGCATTGGGCGCAAAAACTCACAAACTAAAATTTGGACATCATGGAACCAATCATCCAGTCATAGATTTAAGAACAAAAGAAATTCAAATTACAAGCCAAAATCACAATTTTTGTGTGGACGCACAAACGCTCCCTAAGAGCTGTCAAATCACACATCTTAATTTATCGGATCACACATTAGAAGGATTTATAGATAAAAAGCACTATATTATGGCGGTGCAATATCACCCCGAAGCCTGCCCAGGACCACAAGACGCCAGCCGTATTTTTGATGACTTTATATTTCAAATAAGCAAGCGCCCACATTTACCCTATTAGACCTAAATGCCAGTCACGCTTTAATTGGCATAATTTAAAACCTATGGCATAATTCAAAGAGGCGTTACGTCTTCCAACACATATCTATTTTTATTGCAGGAGAAGCTCAACGATGCAGACCTATGATTCATTACTGGATCGTTTAAATACGTTCATCTCTCAATCTAAATTTGTCGATATTCTAAAACAATCGCGAGAAGAATATTTTACCTTAACAGGTGAAATATTCGAAGACGACGAGTACTTTGAAGAACGCATGACTGCATTTAATGAATGGTTTTTATTCGATAAAACAATCAACGGGCACCTCACCCCCATTCTTAGTTTTATTCAAGACAATGTAAAACATTTAAGCGAACAAGAATACGCCGCATTTAAAAATCTTACGTTTAATATTCACAGTTTGTTTGAATTACAAAAAACCACACAAGAAATGATTATTGTTAAAGATTTAATTTCCAGACAAAATTACCAGGTCACCAAACCAGAACAATTTATAGGTTTAGAAAAAGGGGACCTATTTGAAGCGCGTATTTTTGAAACAACCCCGCATCGCTACCAGTTTTCGCACGCCTTTTGTTACCACCCAGCCAAAGCAAAAAAAAGCATTTTGCAAATGCTTAAGAATTTCAGAAAAGAGGGATTGTCAGAAGAAGAATTTTTAATTCGTTTAAACGCCTTTAAAAATCGCTGGCAACGTTATCATCATGTTTTACCAACGCAAATTTACAAACCAGAATTACTACAAATCCCACCACAAGAAAAAAATAGAATTAAAATGGCGCTTAGATTGTCAAATTGAACAGACCAAAAGGATGGGCGGCAAAAATTATAGTTAAAGCGTGTCTTTCATTTGTGGGGCTGGTTTAAAGCCTACTGTTTTAGAAGCTTTAATTTTTAATGGTTCCCCAGTTTGAGGATTGCGACCTGTGCGTGCTTTTCTTTGGCGCACAACAAAAGTACCAAAACCAGGAAAAGAAAAACGTTTGTTTTTCTTAATCGCTAAAGCGACAGTAGAAAATACAGCATCAACAAGTTCTGCAACCGCTTTTTTGCTTAACTCTGCTTCTGATTTTTTGGCCACTTGTTCAATTAGTTCTTGTTTTGTCATGAGCACGTATCCTTTAATGATTGTAAAATTAACGAAATATTGTATTTTTATTACACTAAAAAAACCGCATTAAATGCAGGTTTTCCTTGGGTTCTAAAGTTGAGCGCAGCCATTGTCAAGACTTTCCACATACAAGCCTCTATTTTTATCAAAAAAAGCCTAAAAATACGGTATGGCTTAAACTCTTTTTAAGAACGCGCTATGTCTTTTTTTATGAAAAAAGTAATACTATCTGCGCATGGAAGTAAACGAATTAAAGACGGACACCTTTGGGTTTTCAAATCAGACGTAAAAGATCTACTACAAGCAAAAGCGGGTGATTTAGTCCAAATTTTAGATGCGGGGCAAAATGTATTTGGTTGCGGATTTGTAAGCCAATCAGAGCTTGCACTCAGGTTGATTACTAAAGAAAAAGAAATTCTCAACGAACGTGTTTTTTTTACTCACCACTTAAAACAAATTATAGAAAGAAAGCGCCGCCTATTTAAAACGCGTGACTCATTAAGGCTTATTCATGGAGAAGGAGACGGAATGCCAGGTCTTCTTGTGGATTGCTACCACGATGCATTGGTCATTCAAACCCTCACACAGGGCACCGATCAACGAAAATCCATGTTTGTTGAAATATTAAAAGAACTCATCAACCCACGCGCCATTGTTATTCGAGATGACGGCATGACACGTGATTATGAATCTCTCAAAGATGAAAAATATTTAGCCTATGGCGATCATGCACAGGTCGCCTATAAAGAAGGCGAAATTACATTTCAAATTGATTTATTAGGCGATCAAAAAACAGGTGGTTTTTTAGACCAGTATGAAAATCACTTAATTGCCAAAACATATGCCTTTGGCCATGCACTTGATACATTTTGCTACCATGGTGGTTTTGGACTTCAAATGGCACAAGTGTGTGAACAGGTATTATGTGTAGATCAAAGTCAGGCAGCCATCGAAAAAACACAAGCCAATGCATCATTCAACCATATTAAAAATTTAAAAACAGAATGCGTGAATGCCTTTGATTTTTTTAAAAAAGCCTATCATTCACAATTAAAATTCGACACCATCGTTGTGGATCCCCCCGCTTTTGCTAAACGAAAAAGTGCATTACAGGCAGCACTTAAAGGGTATAAAGAACTCAACTTAAGAGCCATGCAAATGCTACGCCCAGGGGGTATTCTTATTTCTTGTTCTTGTTCTGCCAAGGTCACACAAACGCTTTTTGAAGACATGCTTCATAAGGCAGCGCAAGACGCCAAAAGACATTTGATTATTCTAGAAAGGCGAGGCGCCAGTCGCGATCATTCTGTATTATTAGGCATGCGTGAAACTGAATATTTAAAATGTTTTGTCATGCAGATTCTATAGATATCTCTACAGAAACAGATATAATGATAAAAATCACTACATAGTTTTATCTTTACTTACTAATTCAAGCACTTCTAACTGATAATTATCGCGGGCTTGTAAATACGTCACTCTTCCCTGCGCTTGTGCGCCTAGCATCTGTTTTTCAGAAGACGCACCAAATCCCAAATAATTATAGTGTTTACCAAGGATCATGCCTCTCATCACCAACTGAAATAACGCTTGCCTATAACATTCAAATTCTTTGAGCATGTCGTAATCTAAGCCAATGACCATAGGCGAATAATGACATGGTCCAATGTAACAAAAAACAACAGCGACAGGTTTATGTAAAGAAACAGGACGAGAGTCATGTTCACAGGTTAGTGATAATTCTAAAACTTCCCACTGTTTGTCTTGAGAAATTTGTTCAAACACAGAAAAAGGCAAATCAAACGTATTAATGGTCACACTTTTTCGTTTCACATTAAGATACAGATGATAATACCACTGCAGCTGCTCTAATGATGGTTTATCAACGACACGTACATCATAACAAGATTGATAACGCAACATATGCCGCTTGATATGCCAACGTTTATCACGATGCAGATGCACCAAATAACTGGGTAAATCTTCAAAAGAAGAATAAGACAACACATGGGTATCTGGCATTTTTATTTTAACAAACCCTTGTGCTTGCAAAAATTGTGATAGCTCATCATCAGTGTCTTCAAAGTCACGCAACTGAACCATCGAAGCATCTTCTTTTTTTCCTTGTAAAGTAGCCTGTTCTAAGAGCAACAGTAAAGCAGACTTCCAATCGGGGTGTTGCCTATCCACATAAAGATGTTCGCCTTCTGTTAATAACGATCCCATCATCATTACTCGCGAAGTTAAATAATAAGGATCTTTTTTGCGTTTTTCTTCTATTTTAAAAGACACTGTATCTGGTGCAATCATGTCGTCTTTAGACAAAAGCAGTGTAAAAAAAGAAGCCGCCACAATATGATGAGACTCATCTCGAACAAGGTAATAATAAAATTGCCAATTATTTTCTGGTTTTTCTTGCCCTTTAAATGCAGCTTCTAGCAAGCGTAATCCTTGAGCATCAAAAGTTCCACGGTGCGCAAACAATAAATCCCATTCACATTGAGGTACTTGCTCTATGCTTGTAAATATTTCAACACGTAATTGCTTATTTACTTTTCTGCATTTAGAATACACAGGAAGCGAAACAGGAATATGAAACGACTCTTCAATGTCATGGTAAGTGCAACCCTCTTCTTCAAAAGCACGCGGAATATGATAAGCCATGGCATCGGCCAACTGCCTAATATCTTGCTTTGTTTTATAACGTTGCAATGTAAAACGGATACCTGCACATTTAATAGGCACTCCAGGAAATGTACCAATATTCACATAAAATCCATCTTTAAGCAGGCGCTGAATCACATTATAAGCCACTCGTAAAAGCCCAATTCCCACATAAAATAAAGGCGTATGAGTTTCTGTCACTAACGGAATACCATGCTGTTTCATTTTTTTGTGGCACGTATCAATGAGTGTATGTAATGATTGTTGTAAGTGCGGCATTTCATCAGATAAATGAAGTTGAGCAGAAGCAATAGAAGCCCCCAACATGGGTGGTTGAATAGGACCAGAAAATATAAGGGTGCTTCCACAGGTCCTAATGCGCTGAATTAAAGCTTGGTCCAAGGCTACAATCACGCCACCACCCGTTCCAAACCCTTTGGCTAAAGAAGTCACTAAAACCATGTGAGGATGAAGCGGCATATGTTGCAATACGGTTCCACAACCTCGTGGACCTGCCCAGCTCATCCCATGTGCATCATCAATATATAAACGAAACTGTTCGTATTTATCTAACAAAGTCTGTAGCTCTAAAAAAGGTGCGTAATCCCCATACATAGAATATACACCATCTGCCATATACCAAATTTGGCGATGCTTATGGCGCAAACTTTTTATTTGGTCTTCCAACATCTGCATATGATTATGACGGATCATGTCCACAGAAACGCCTCGTGGGCGCGTTAATTGCACGGCATTTTGCACACTCGCATGAACCTGATGATCAAGTATAACCGCATCTTCATCATTCACCACAACAGGCACTGTAGCCATGTGAGCCAAAGAGGTGCTTGGCGCAACCACAACTGGTGCATCAAATATGCGAGCAAGGAGTTGTTCTAAAGTTTGATACAGCCCGCAAGACATATAAGCACGTGAACAAGAAAATTGCGTACCAAAACGTGTGGTCGCCCATATAGCGCCTTGCTTTAAACGATCATCCACCTCTAAACCCAAATAACTACACGAACCAAAATTAAGGACGCGTTGCTTATTTAAAGTAATATAACGACCATCATATTGTTCATCTTCGGTATTTAAATGAAAAATACCATGGGCAATCGCCTGATTAAAACAAGCCTCGATGGTATCTAAAAATTGGTGATGTTTACTTTTATTTTTTTTTAATGATGCATCAAAATCTTGACGAATATCCGATCTTGAAGATGCTGGTTCAACGCCATCTTGATTTTGCGTAATCACTTTCAAGGGAACTACAACGGGGGTATGGGAATTAAAGTAAACAGGATCTTTACGCGTTTTAGGATGGGCCATCAACAAACCTCCGGGAATAACGAATTAAACAACACAGGGTAAAACGGCCCATTCTGTAACTGTTTTTTTAAAAGAATCAAAAAAAATGCGTGTTTTTTTAATTTTTTTGTTGTGCGCCTTGAATAAAACCTAAAAAATACAACACACCGGAGTAAAGAGATAAACACACAGAAAAATACATCATGGCCATTCCCACACGATGAAAATCAATTTCTGCACAAGCAAAGAAAAAATCAACGGGGTATTTATAATGAACTAACAACCCAACAATGCCTACCAATTGCAAAGCTGTTTTTTGTTTGGCTGCATCAGAAGCCGCAATCACAATGCCTTCGCCAATAGCAACTAAACGAAGCCCCGTCACGGCAAGTTCCCTTGTTAAACTAAGCGTTAACACAAGTGGCGAAAATCGCCCCAAATAAAGCAAATAAATAAGCACCGAAAACACAATAATTTTATCAGCCAGTGGATCTAAAAATTTACCAATCAAACTGACCTGCCCATAAGCACGTGCCACATAACCATCGATCACATCTGTGACCGATGCAACGGCAAATAAGCCTGCGGCATACAAACAAAACAAAGGAGAAGGGTGCATCATCAGCCATAAAATGGCTGGAATAAACCCCACACGTGTATAGGTCAGCACATTGGGAATATTAAAAATTTCTTGTCTTAAACGTGCTAAATGCATAAATTCAAACCTTTATAATCATTCCTTGCAAGTCACAAAAGAGGCATTTAGCAAAAAAACACACGGTACTTTTTTAAACACCACTGGATGTGTACGCCAATATTGGATAGTATGTGTTTTAATACATTGATCGGGCCCATGTAAATCATAAGCTACACACAATAGACTCTCTGAATTCATATTAAGCAATAGTGATTCAAACAAAACATGATTACGATAAGGTGTTTCTATCATTATTTGCGTTTGTGACTGCTGTCTTGATTCTTGCTCCAATAATCGAATTTTTTGCGCACGCATGTTTTTATCTGTTGGCAAGTACCCATGAAAACAAAAACGTTGCCCGCATAACCCAGAGCCCATTAAAGCCAACAATAGAGACGACGGTCCAACCAACGGACAAACCTCTATCTCTAATTGATGCGCCAACTGGACCAAATGGGCGCCTGGATCCGCCACTGCAGGGCATCCAGCATCAGACAAAAGCGCCGCATCATGGCCTTCTTTAACAGGCTTTAAAAAATCGACCATCTGGGTATGAGACACATCCCCATTTAAAGGCATCAAGTAAGTTAACGAAAAATCCGAAACATAACCTATGGCGCGCAAATAATGACGTGCAATCTTAGGCGTTTCTACAGCAAAATAACGAATAGACTGAATAATTTGAATACAAGCAGAAGGCAAAAACATATCTGGTTTTGCCTGTTCATTAAGATAAGCAGGCAAGAGCCATAATCGCCCCGAAGAACTCATGGAGATACACCTACAGGTAATATCACCAAGGCATTAGGAACACCCCAACCACCAGCCATAGATAAAGAAAAAGAACCTGCGCGTGCTTCTAATTGAGTAGATGGCCCGCCGTCCAAATTCAAGGCCTCTTCGCAACCCAATTCATCCACCAAAAAATGGGCCACCAACGAAGTATCTACACGTGAAGTTGCAATTAAAAATAAGTGGTGATTATCTTTGTCAGAAGAATTCACACACACAATTGTGCGCGTCGCAGACTGCGCTTTTAAAGCAGGAATTTTTTTATGCACCACTAATCTTGGTAATCCCTGAACAACAGCATCTGCTTGGCTTGCATGAGATTTCCAGTCAAATTCTTGGCCCGATAAAATTTCTGCGTGTCCTAAACGCACAGACAAAATGCCCCAAGATTTAATTAAATGCTTAGAGATGACTTGACCTGCGTTTACAACCAATCCCATCACACGTTGAGATTCATCAAAAAAACTAGCATTACTTGCAATAACCCAAGGCCATAGCGCCACCATTTGCCGCACATAAGCATGGGTTTGTAAATTTTCGCCTGCATTTAAAATACGTATTTGATGTAATTTTAAATCCACGTCAAATACATGAGCCACAAATTCAGGTTGTTTATATAACCGATAAGACACCCCACTATTCTCTAGTTTTTGCCACACAGGCAAAGAAGCAGGCGCTGCTTGTAACACAGAAGACAAACAGCATACATACACGGCCAAAAAAACAACTGCGCATCGCTTCATCATAAAACCTCAGTATAAAGAAGATGTTGCACGGGTCTCTGCGCCTTGCACAATCGCCACACCTTGAGAAGTCCCTAAACGCGTTGCCCCTGCCTGAACCATTGCGCAAGCTTCTTGGTATTGCCTAACACCGCCAGAGGCTTTAATTTTTTTGGTTTTTCCCAAAACAGAGTAGAACAAAGAAACATCTTCCACGGTTGCCCCAGCCTTGGCAAAACCAGTCGATGTTTTGATAAATTCGGCACGCGATTGTTTAACAATGGTCGCCACACGTTGTTTTTCTTCTTGTGTCAACAAGGCCGTTTCTACAATGACTTTCACCAAACAAGGCGTAGCGGCTTTACAAATTGCATTTATTTCTTGCAAAACAGACTCATCGTGTCCCATTTTTAAGGCGCCAATATGAATTACCATATCAATTTCATCTGCCCCCAAAAAAACCGCTTGCTCGGTTTCAAACACTTTGGACTCAAGCGTAGAAGTCCCCAAGGGAAAACCGACCACCGTACAAACACGAACTGAAGAACCTATCACTTGTTGCTTGGCAAAACGAACAAAGCAAGGAGATACGCAAACAGAATAAAAAGAATGCTTAACAGCCTCTTTACATAACACCGCAATATCGGATTCTGTAGCGTCTGGTTTTAATAAGGTATGGTCAATCAATGCAGCCATGGCTGCAGGCGTTTGAATAATAAGATTGGAATTGGAATCGGGATTAGCAATAGACATAGCCGCTAGCTGCTAACAAATTCATTCCCGAATCTCAACAGACGAAAGACAGTTCTTAACAAAACGGAAAATCTACAACTTGATACTCCTATATTTTTATACTTGAGTATTCATCATCTGTTTAATACCAGATGTGGCTTTTTCTATGGTTTTACTGGCTAATTCCATTTGTTGTGAAAACAAATAAACGCCCGCTTGAATCCCAATCATTTCCTGATTGTCCAACGGACGACCACTCATGGCTGTTTTCATAAGACCTTCCATTTTATTTTGACCAGCCATCAATTCTTTCAACACATTACCCATCACCGAATGAGGCACTTTTTCTGCACCGCCTACTTTATGCGCATGACCTTGGGTCACTGCACCCATTTGATTGCTTTGTGCTGCTTTAATAGACTGAGAACCTAACGATTGGTTTTTTTCGATTTGTTGCAACTGCTGTGTTTCGTTAAGTTGAACTTGGGATAGTTTTTCGTCAAATTTGGCGCCACCTTCTTGGCCTACTTTGGAATCTTTTTGAAGCGCATCTTGTTGCTGCAGTTTTTGCAACTCTTTCATCATATCTTTACTGCTATTTGCTAAATCAGGGGATAAGTCCTTCATATCAAACTCCTTTTGCATGCGTGCACAAAACAACAAGCCTGGTACTTATACACACACACTATTTTTGGTTAGTTTTCTGCCACATTCTTTATCGTTTTAATTTCGATACTCCACAGACAATTAAGCAAACCTATACTAAATCTGGGTTTTCTTCTTTTAACAAACGCTGTAACCTTTCAATCACACGTGCATGCAGGCGTGATGTCCAACTTTTAGATAATCCCAATCTTTTGCCTACTTCTTCTAAACTTAATTCTCTAAAATAATACAAATCCAACAAACTTTTTTCTTCTGTATTTAATTTTGCAATGGCGCGTTTGACCTGTTTGCGCATTTGGGTTTGTTCAATATTACTATCCGGCGCAGGTGTGTTTTCATCTTTCACTTGCAAGTTTTCCATGCCTTCCATTGTTGTTACAAAAATGGTTGCCAAGTGAGATACTAATTTTTCCTGCTTAGCGTCTGTTTTTAGGCCTTCAAAACTTTCTGCTGCATGATTATTGGTGGCTTCTGCCAACACTTTATCTTCTACTACTTGTGCGAGATATAAGTTTGCTTTTTCTTCATAGCGTACACGCGCATACTCTGTGCGATTTAACCATCCCATGCCGCGTAATCCATCATAAATAGCGCCACGGATTCGATAAAAAGAAAAAGTCATAAAATTAGCACCGGCATTCGGATTATAGCGCTCCGCAGCTTCCAGCAAGCCTATCATGCCATACTCAACCAAGTCATCGAATTCAATATCTTTAGAAAGTGTTTTTTTTATTTTAGAGGCAATCGAACGCACATAGGGCGTATACTGCACAATCATCTCATGGCGTTTTTTAAGCGAAAGCGGCTTGAGTTTGACCAAATCGTCTGATGATTGTGTTTTATTGATAGCTGTCGCCATGATTAATTCGCTATCTAGTGAAAAAACATAAAAGGCTCAAGAGTAAAAAACAAGGCTGTATCCCAAGTGATGACTTTATCCTACCTTCAAGATTGACAACGCTGCTTCCAAAGAGCGTGGGTCAACACCAGTCAAATGATAAGTTGAATGGGCACCACAATAAACATCTGCCAAACGCGCTAAAGCATTGGGCATAGACGAAGAACAAAAAGTCGCGGCAGGGTCTTCTTGACGTCCAACTTGTCGTCCCTCTTTTGAAGAGGGAGATTCAGGCGAAACAGGCGAATCAGAAACATGGGGCGTCCGCTGAGTTAAAGGGCGGTTGGTATAATTTGGAATCGTCGCCATAAAAATGGATCCTCTCTCCGTGCGTCAAGTGCACACGTGTTTAACAATCACTGCTTTTTATCGCCATTCAATCACACTTGTTGCGCATTAAACACAAATTATTTCACACCTACTTTTTCTTACCAAACATATCTCTAAACTTATTCCATATCCCAGCTTCGTGCATATCAAGCAAATTTTTAGCAAAATCTGCATTCACGCCATCTGGTTCCAGGCTCAGCGCCTTTTCAATCGCGGCGACTGCTTCTGTTTCTTTAAACAAAGAAAATAAACATTCTGCCATATGCGCGTGCGCCAATGCAGATTCGGGCCTTAATTCTGTTGCTTTTTTGTGGCAATTCAACGCTTTTTCAAATTCTGACTGACTAAAATACAAATTACCCAAAGCAATATAGGGCGCATCACTTTTAGGAAGTAAAGCACAAACTCCCAAAAAAACTTCTTCTGCTTCTTTAAGTCTTTGAAATTCAATTAACAAATAACCGGTTTCTAGTAGCAATGCCACATCGCGGCGTGGAATTTCGATAATTGCTTCTTGTAATATTTCTGCGTCTTTGGGAAACTGCTCTGTAATGTCCATATTATTACACCTTTTTATGATTGGACCTGTACACGCGTACATTTCAAGGATATCACATTGCCTGACTAAAAAAAGTATTTCAAGAGAAGATTTTCTTGACTTATTGCAAAACTCAAGCACCCAATAGGACGATAATATGCATATATTCAAAACAAAGGGAAACACACGAATGTACGTGCACGTATTATTGATTTTAACTGTTTTATTTTTAGACCATTGCAAAAAAGATTTATCCCTTAACGAAAATCAAGGATTGCGGCCCGTCTCTAATAACCCTCCAATAAAAACGCCGCAAAAATTAATTTTTTTAAGGCAACCCAGTCAAACCCAAGCAGGTCAGCCTATTTTACCTGCAATTTTTATTGAGCTACAAAACGACCAAGACAAAAAAGTTGTAAATAATGGCATTCAAGTCTCGTTATCTGTTTTTAAGGCCAATCAAAAAATCATGGATCTAGATCCACAAAGCTTAGATCCACAAGAAGCGCTTTATATCTTTAAAAATATTACACTTACAAAGGCTGATCAATTTGTCCTTGTAGCTAGCACATCAGGAATAGAAGAAGTAAAAAGCGTTCCGTTCACCATCACTGCGGCGGCGCCTGATCATATTCGCATTTTAACACAGCCACAATCCATTAAACCCTATACGCCTCAAAAAGCCATGCAAGTTCAAATAGAAGATGCCTTTGGCAATGTGATTAAAAACCCAAGCAATAAAATACGCATGCAGGTACTTGCGCAAGGTGAATTTACACCCGCTCAAGAACAAACAATAACTAGCGACAGCCAAGGTGTTTTTACATTTAGCCCTTTAAGTTTTACGCGTGCTCAGAACAATGCAGCATTCCGCTTTCAACTCATCAACCAAGCACCCGCTGAGTCAAGCAGAACTATTGAACAAATAAGCCAATCATTCGAAGTGAGTAATTTCAACAAAAAAATACTCGAATTGCGGGTAGAAGATATTAATCACCGTTTAATTTTCCCAATTGATCAAATAACGGGCGAAGAAATAAGCACAAATCCCTTGCTCCAATCACAAAGTAACCCTTCTACTATCGATAATGGTCGCTACTGGATTTTTTCGACATTTAATGCACTCACCAAACAAGATACCGATCCTAAATCCGTAGACAATTATAATTTTCCAAAAAATTCAGACATTTATCTCTACGATCGAGAAAAACACGAATTTAAATTAATAAGCATTGATTATGAAGGCCAAAATTCAGGTAATGGGCAAAGCGGACTTTTTGGAAAAAATGCGCTTTTTAAAACCAAAGACAATCGACTATTTGCATTGTTTTCTTCGACGGCAAGAAATCTTGTAAAAGACCAAGATTCTCACCCAGGGCTTCATCTTTTTTTACGTGATATCACGGCAGAAAAAACATACGTCATCAGCAAAGATTATCAAGGGAATCTTGCAGACAATGCCTATAACATGGACCCTAGCGCAGCAATATCAGACGATTATTTGTATGTGTCGTTTTCATCTTCGGCCAAAGATATGGCAGGTAAAAACACATTAACGACTTCCATGCAAACTTATGTAAGAAAAATTCCGTTATCTGATCTGGAATCAATTGGAGAAATTTTTCCAATATCTATTGATACGCGTGGTCGCTACGCTAATCAGGGATCTTTTGGCAGCTGCATTTCATCCGATGCTCGCTATGTTACATTTTTATCGCTTTCGTCTGATCTTGTTGATCCTAGTATGTTTAGAGTTGTTCCTAAATACGACCTATTTATTCGCGATCTTAAAACACAAAACACCAGCATGCTGAGTATGAATGATTTTGGGTACCTGCAAGAAGAATCTTCTGGGTTAAATTTAAACGCCTGCCAAATTGCACAGGCACAGGCAGATGGATTAACACTTGCTTTTGCATCTACTTGCGGCGATTGCATCGATATTCCCAAAACAAACAAAGATAAAGTTTATTCTGGAATGGATGTTTTTTTAAGAACTTTTGATATCTCTTTTAAAAACCAAAAAACGCGTTTAGTATCCACTGATACTTACCAATCTAAACTTATCGGAGATTACTCATCATTGTTGGCCCAATCAAAAGACGGGCGTTTTGTTGCTTTTTATTCAAGTAATATTACATCAAATAACCAGGTTAAAATAAAAACCGTGCTGATGGACACTAAGACAAACAGGCAAGCTATTGTAGATGAAGAAGAAAATGATTTATTAGCCCCCGCCCCCATACCTGAACGATTGTTTTTCTTTTCAGATAAAGCAGACAAGATTTTCTACACTCAGTTAACACAAAAAAATGCGCCCAAAGGGCAATTTATTGAATTAGAGAACCCTTTTTTAGATGCCACTTATTAACGTGTATCGTTGATTAAGTTTTTAACTAAGTGACGCGCATTTCTTTCAATCCCCGCTCTTTTAGCACGTTTAAGTGCACTTTTATGCAAATGAAAAGCCCACGATTCTTCAGATAAAACAAGCCAGTCTTCTGGTGTAGATGGCAAGTTATCTCGTCTGCAAAAATCAAAAATTTTAGGCGACTTTGAAAATCGGTTCCAAGGACATACCTCTTGGCAAATATCACAACCAAATAGCCAATTATTTAATTTCAAAACAGGCATATGTTCTAAAAATTCACCACGGTGTTCAATATTAAGATAAGCAATACAAACCCGCGAATCTACAAGCCCTGGCGCCACAATTGCTTGTGTTGGACAGTTTTTTATGCACGCTTGGCAAGAACCACAATAATCACGATGTGGAGTTCTTTTCTGGAATGGTAAATTGGTAAATAACGTGCTTAAAAACAAATAAGATCCATAAAAGCGATTGATTAAATTGCCGTTTTTTCCAATCCAGCCAATACCTGCTTGTTCTGCATAAGCGCGCTCTAAAACAGGTTGCGCATCTACGCTTGAATAGCATTCTGCAGAAGAGATTTTTGTTTTTAAAAACACTTCTATCTGTTTCATTTTTTGAGACAACACTAAATGATAATCATCACCTTGCGCATAACGCGCAATACGTGCTTTGGATGACAAATCAGAACGGTTTTCATAAGGCGTTGCCAAAACAATCACCGATTTTACATCGTCAAGCAAAAATCTTGGATTTAGTTTTTTTTCTAAATGACGTTGCATATACTGCATATCTGCGTGGTAATCTTGCGACAACCACAACTGGTAACGGTCGGTATAGCGTTTATCTAAAATGGGAGAGCTAACACCAAAACATACAAAGCCAATTGAGTAGCAGTATTCAGCCAGGTCTTTTTCTAGCTGCAAAAAAAAATCGGATTCGACCAAACTCATGATAAATCATCAGAGGCGGGAGAAATCTGCCGGTAACTCAAATAAGAATCAATCACCCATAAAGCAAATGCAGCCAAAACGGGGCCTAAAAAAATACCGCTGGCACCAAACACACTTAATCCACCAAATACAGATAATAAAGCAAGCAAAGGGTGAATTTTGCTATGTGAGCTCTGAATCCAAGGGCGCACAATATTATCGACCAAAGAAATAGACACAACCAATACAAGCATGCCAATCGCAGCCCCAGTTTTTTGCATGCTTAGCAGATAAATCACACTCCCCACACTGACTGGTGCTATTCCAACAATAGGAATAAAAGTCATCAAGAAACCGACTGAAGATAACAACAACGCCTGCGGAACAGAAAAAACTAACAACCCAATTAAACATAAGAGCGTCTGAATAGAACCTGTGATGACAGAGCCAAGCACCACACCTTTCATGCTTTTTTGCAAAGATATTAACAAACTTTGTGTTTGTGATTCTGTGAATGGAGATAACTGAAACAACAAAGCCACCATTTGCTTGCCATCTTTAAGAAAAAAATACACCGTAAGAAGCATGATAAACACAGACAAAAACAATTGCGGCAAAACCGAAAAAAATACACCCGCCAAACCTGCCGCGCTTTTGAGTATTTGTTGTAGTGATTGAAAAACATAACTTCTTAATGCTTTAGCATCAAGCGCAACACCCAATGTTGATAATTTTTTATGTAACAATTCCAACAAAGCATCTGTAAATTGAGTAATTTGGGAACCAGTCAATGAATCAATCGCCTGGCTGTCCCCTATTAAATGCAATGCCTGAACAGACATTAAAACAATAAAAACAAAAGGCAACAGCACTAAAAATATCAGCCCCAAGGTGGTCATGAGTGCGGCAAGCGATGCGCTCTGTTTAAACCGCCGTTGAATCCATTCAAATATAGGGTAGATAACAATGGTCAAAATACCACCCAACGCCACTGCTTTCATCACAGGCAGAAGCATAAACACAAATAAACCAAGCGATAATAATACAACAGCAAGGCCCAGTTTTGTTTTTGTCATAAAAACCTAATTTTAAAAATCAACTTAAAAATTCTGTTTGGTATTCAGCCACCGCAATTTTTAAAATATCCATGGCCCGTTTAATTTGCGGAACTTCTAGAACATAAGCCAATCTAATTTGATTCAAACCCTGATTTTTTTGTTCGTATTTGCCCCGTGCATAAAAACCAGGTCCTGGTGCGACCATTAATGTCTCTTGTTCGTAATCAAACGTAGTTAATAGCCATTGCGCAAAATGTTCACAATCTGGGATTGGCATTTCTGCCATCATATAAAAAGCCCCTTTGGGCAATAAACAAGTAACGCCTGGAATTTGCATTAATCCCGCATAAAGCGCATCGCGACGTGCCAAATATTCTTGTTTAATCGGTTCAAAAAAATGAGCTGGCAAATCCATCAACGGTTGCGCTGCCAGCTGCTCTGCAATCGGTGGGCATAAACGCGCTTGAGACATCCGCACAGCCGCTTTTCTAACTGGTTCATGATAAGTCGCTAAAAAACCAATGCGTGCCCCACAAGCGCTGTAGCGTTTAGAAATACTATCAACCAAAATGGCACGATCTTTTAATTCCTTTTGGGTGAGTATACTTACATGCTGACCATCATAAACAAATTCACGATAAACTTCGTCCGAAATCACAAACAAATTGTGCGCATGAGCTAAACGCGCAATGCATCGCAATTCATCTTGTGTCAACACAGTCCCTGTTGGGTTATTGGGAGAACAAATCAAAATGGCACGTGTTTTATCTGTAATATGCGCTTTTATATCGGCTTCGTTTGGCAAATGAAATCCAGTATGCGCCTGTGTTCTCACAGGTTTTATATGCACACCAGACATCATTGCCAGTGAATTGTAGTTGGTATAGAAAGGCTCAAAACATAAGATTTCTTCGCCCGGTTCTGCCACACATTGCATGGCAAACAAAATGGCTTCGCTTCCACCCACGGTTACCACAATTTGCTCTGCACTAAGCGTAATACCCACGGATTCGTAATAACGCGCAATGGCCTGTCTTAATTCGGGTTCACCTTCGGAACGCCCATAGCCCACCACAGTTTTATTAAAAGACTGCAGGGTAGAGACAAAAGGCAAAGCCGTTGGCACATCTGGTTGCCCAATATTAAGTGCATAGACTTTTTTTCCACGCGCTCTCGCTTGTTCTGCTAATGGCACTAATTTACGAATCGGCGAATCAGGGATTTCTTCTGCACGTTTAGAAATAGGCAACATCATCAAGGCACCACGCCTTCTTTTACCACGGATTGGCCAATCACTAAACGTTGAATTTCGCTAGTGCCTTCATAGATTTGTGTGATCTTGGCATCACGCATATGACGCTCCGCTGGATAATCCTGAACATACCCGTATCCACCAAAAATTTGCACTCCATCTACGCCACACTTCATGGCCACTTCCGAAGCAAACAATTTAGCCATCGAAGCTTCTCTTGTAAAACGCTTGCCTTGATCCTTTAAAAATGCGGCGCGGTGAGTTAATAAACGTGCGGCATCTAAATGAGTGGCCATATCTGCCAGCATAAATTGAATCGCTTGTTTATCGGCCACAAAAGAACCAAATGTACGGCGTTCTTTGGCGTAATTACAGGCATCTTCTATCGCTGCACGGGCAATTCCCAACGCCTGGGCCGCAATACCAATACGGCCACCATCTAATGTGGTCATGGCGATTTTAAAACCTTCAGAAATCTGACCAAGCAAGTAATCATCTGGAATTTCTACGTGATCTAAATGAATCTGCGCAGTAGAAGAAGCCTTAATCCCCATCTTTTTTTCTAGTTTAGCGACTTCGTAGCCTTTTGTTTGGCTAGGTACAATAAACGCAGAAATGCCTTTATTGCCTTTGCTTTTATCAGTCATGGCAAACACAATCGCAATATCGGCTTCTTTGCCATTAGTGATCCAGTTTTTAGTTCCGTTTAATACATAGCCTGTTTTTGTTTTTTCTGCTGTTGTTTGTTGTGCCGCTGCATCCGATCCAGTGCTTGGTTCTGACAAACAAAAGCATCCCAATAATTCACCGCGTGCTAAGGGCTTTAAAAATTTTTCTTTTTGCATGGGGGTTGCAAACTTAATCAAAGGGTCACAAACAAGAGAATTATTCACGCTCATAATGGTGGCCGTAGAAGCACATGCACGCGAAATCTCTTCCATTGCCAACGCGTAAGCAATGGCATCAAGCCCTGCACCACCGTATTCTTCTGGTACCATCATGCCCATAAAACCAAGTTCGGCAAGTGCTTTTGTGATTTCATGAGGAAAGCGCCCTGTTTCATCTAGTTCTGCTGCAATCGGCAACAATTTTTCTTTGGCAAAATCACGGGCTGTTTTTTGAATTAAACGTTGTGTTTCTGTAAGTTCAAAATGCATAAGTTTAAATCCTTCTTATTATGGCTTAAAACAAATAACCGTAAAACAAGCTCTAGCTACACCAACGCGGTGGTCTTTTTTCTAAGAAAGCACAAATACCTTCTTGACTATCAGGATGCTTAAAGGCCTGTGCAAATAGTTCTGATTCACGTTCAGTACTAGAAACTGAATCACTATCCACACTAAAACGCACGGACTGTTTAGCTAAAGAAAGAGCCGTTCGAGAATGCTTGCTTATTTGTGCGGCCAGATTTTTTGTTTCTTGCAAAAGCGTCTCTACGGGCACAACTTTTTGCACAATGCCCAACTCATAAGCGCGAGACGCGGGCACCGGCGCACCAGTCAAGATCATCATTAATGAACGCGCAGGCCCAATTAATTGAGTTAATCGAACGGTGCCACCAAAACCTGGAATCAATCCCAAAGTCACCTCTGGCAACCCTAATTTAGTATTTTCTGCCGCAATAATAAAATCGGCGGCTAGTGCAAATTCAAAACCACCACCCAAAACAAAACCAAACACAGAGGCAATAACAGGCACCGGAAATTGTTCGATTAATTTAAAAACACGTTGCCCAAGTTGGCTTAGATGTTGCGCTTTTTCTGCAGAAAAATCTTTCATGGCACGAATATCTGCGCCAGCAGCAAAAGCTTTGTCTCCGCTGCCGGTTAAAATAAGCACCCGTAAATCTGGTTTTTTCTCAAGCCAGAGCAAGGCTTGTTCCAATTCTTGAATGGTATGCGCATCAATTGCATTAAGCGCATGAGGCCGATTTAGACGCAAAATGCTAATGGGGCCTTCGGACTCAACAAGCACGTTTTGAAAGTCAGTTTTCATACCAAAGCTCCTAAGATTAAGGCAATCATTTACTTAAAAATGAAAATACGTACTTTTCATTTTTTCAATTTTGTTCTAAAGTAGACCTTCATAGTCTCTATCTGCAAATGATTGCAAGAGAGCAAAGTTTTTTCGAAGAGGAGGTCTCTTGTTCGATCAAATTACCAATTCGAATGGCGGCGCCGTTGTCAAGCGCGCATCGATCGGATTTTTTTCCACGGTCGCCGCGCACGGTTTTATTATTTTTTTAGGTGTGCTCAGCACTTTGTGGGTATCACACAAAGCCCAAGAAGATAAGGCGACAGAAGTTAAATTTATTAACCCCAACAAGAACAACAACCCGCCACCCGCGATTGCAAAAGGAAAGCCCAGATCTGACAAATCTAAAACACCCAAAGTAAAACCTAAAGTGGCGGCGTTGGTTCCACCCAAAGAAGTCCCCAAGCCTATTGATACAGATAAAAAGCCAGAAGACAAATCAGCGCCACCGCAAGAGGATGCGGATGACGAACCAGAAGGCGATCCACGCGGCGTAGAAGGTGGAGACCCTCACGGTGTGGTAGGCGGTGTTGTCGGAGGCACCGGTCCCGTAGATGGCGGAACTTCTGAATACACCAAGGTATCTAAAGCACCTGGTCGTGTATCTGGAGAAAAAGAACCTTCTATTCCACCTCAACTATTAGAAACATTGCGCGGGAGCAAAGGAATTATTTTAGTTAAAATTAAAATTAATACCTCTGGCGCTGTAGACGAGGTTGAAATTGTACGTTCAACGTTGCCACTTTTGAATGACGTGGTCCGTAAGCATATTATGGCTTTTTGGAAATTTGATCCCCCAATTTCCGGCGGCAGGCCCGTTAAGGTTGAATTTTTGCAACCATTTTCCTTTATTTTTTAATGGTGCATGTAAACGATGTAGCGTGTTTATTAATTCAGGTTGATGGCCGTTAATCTGGATTAAAAATAATCAATTAATTGGAATTTAATTTGTGTTTTTTGAGGAGAAAATAGCGTATGGATTTTAGTTATAGTGCATTGTGGGCGCAAATGGGTTTAGGTGCGCGCGGCGTGGTTATCACTTTGGCATTGATGTCTCTTTACTCGATTGGTGTGATGATCGAACGCTTTATCGCAATTCGCATAAGCAAAAAACAATCTCTCAAATATGTCACGCTTCTTAATTCTATGTTAACCAAAGGGGTTACCGACGAAGCCGTGACCGCAGCCGCTAGTCTTAAGTCTGGATACTTGCCGCAAGTGCTGAGTGCCACACTTAAAGAGTATAAAAATGTGAGCTTAAGACCAGATAAAACACCAGAAGAAGCGCTTCAATTGTGCGAACGTGCAGCAGAGCGTTCTTCTACCCGCGCCATGGCTGATTTAAAGCGTGGATTGGGTGGTCTTGCTACAATTGGATCTTCGGCACCATTTGTGGGCTTGTTTGGTACTGTGCTTGGGATTATCAATGCATTTGAATTAATGGCAGCCAAAGGGTCTGGTGGATTGGCAACCGTCTCTGCAGGGATTGCAGAGGCGCTTATTACCACTGCATTTGGATTATTAGTTGCAATTCCAGCAGTCGCTGTATTTAACTATTTTACAAACGTAGTAGAAGGCATTGCTGTAGATATTAATGACGCAAGCAATGAACTCATTGCCTATCTCGCTAAAAGTGGTCAAGATTGGATTAAAAGCGCATCCAGTAAGTCTTAATCAACACAAATTGTGGCCTGCGGCTGCTCAATGCGTGTTTTTTATAGCACCTAAAAACATCACGCAGCCCTTGAAATAGCAAAGTGATTAGTCAAGAAGAAGGATTTTGTTATGGGAATGAGTACTGGTGGGAACAAAGGTGTAAAAAGCGAAATCAATGTCACTCCACTTGTAGATGTGGTTTTGGTTTTGTTGATTATTTTTATGGTGGTTACTCCGGAACTGCAACGAGGCAAAGACGTTAAACTCCCAATGGCTAAAGCTGCACAGCAAAAAAAAGATGGGGTTGATCCTATTATTATTTCGATAAAAAGCGATAAGACTGTCTATATTGAACAAGAAGAAACCAATCTCACTGCTCTACCAGATTTAATTAGAAGAGACATGATGGCCATCCCAGGAGGCCGTCCAGTGATGATTAAGGGCGATGCATCCTTGCAATATGGGGACGTTAAACAACTTGTAGACGTCATTCGTAAATCGACTGTGGCTGGCATTAAAATTGATGGTGTATCTTTGGCCGCTGCCACAGAAGAAAAGAAGTAACGCATTTATAACAGAGGAAATTTGCAATGGGAATGGGTGTTGGAAATTCAGGTGGTGTAAGATCCGATATTAACGTCACACCTTTAGTCGATGTGGTATTGGTGCTTTTGATCATATTTATGGTTGTTACACCGCTTTTAGAAAAAGAATTGGCGGTCAAGGTCCCACAAATAGAAACACAAGAGATGCCTCAGCCAGATAACTTGCCCCAAGATCAAGTTTTAATACAAATGAGAGACGATAAAGTCTTTTTAAACAACGAAGAGATACCTCACCAAGCACTGCAAGAAAAATTAACCGCACTGAACCAAAATAGAAAAGAAAAAGTGGTTTTTTTTGATGCAGCAGATAGCGTTAACTACGGTTTTGCAGTGAAGGTGCTAGACATCATCAAATCTTCTGGAACAAGCGCCATTGGGATGATGATGCCAGATCCGCAAGCACCTCCTATTCCAGGTGGTGCACCCACGCAAGAACTACCGCCACAATAAATTCCTGTTTTTTTACGCGTTCTTTTTTCTTTTTAGTTGTCGCCTAGATGCAATAAGTGCATACATGTGAGAGTGGGTGAGGATTTTTTTGAATACGCTGACACTGCATTGGGAACGGATAGATGGATTAAAAAGAAGTCTACTATTTGTTCTCTTGCTTTTGTCTCCTACTTTAGCCTGGTCTCAATTTGAATTTAAAACACAGAAAAACACACCTTGGCGAGTGCAAGCAGACACTGCAACATGCAGTGAATCACAGTGTGTGCTGACAGGTCATGTTATAGTTGATTCAGGTAATACTCATTTAAGTGCAGACATATTAACCATTATTTTTGATACTGTATCACAACAAAATGCTAATAAAAAAATAAAATCTGTTTTTGCAGAAGGACAAGTTTTTTTAGTAGAAGACAATAAAATACTACATTGCACTCACGTAGAATTAGATCCACAAATGACAACTGGTGTTTTGTTGTTTGCAGATTTACACATTAAAAATATGGACCAGGCCACATCAAGCCTTAAACCAGATATCAATTCATTACATCAATCATTTGATACATTAAAATTAAGTGGGCAAAAAATCACAAAATACCAAAATCAGCGATACATGGCCGATCATATGTACGTTACTTTTTGTGATTGCGGCCCCAGTCACAAAGCTACGTTTAGTCTATTAGCCAAACGCGCAGATGTCACATTACAAGAATCAGCGGTGTTATATTTACCTTCGTTTCAAATATTTGACATTAAACTCCCCTTTCCTTTTACCTTGCCCATTCTTTATTTACCGCTAAGCGCGCGTAAAACAGGCTTTTTAGCACCTCGTTTTTTATTTCCTCAAAACGATGTATTTTATATCGAAGAAACATTTTTTTGGGCTATTTCTAAAAGCTACGATATGAGTATCAGTTTGGGATATAACATCACCCGTGGCTTGCGTGAATCTTTGGAGTTTCGTTATTTTCCTAAACCTGGAATCAAAGGATTTTTATTTTTATCACATACGCATGATAATTTTTATGGCGATCAAAAAATATCTCAACACAAGGACAATCAATTAGGCCAAGAACGATTTTCTGTTATATTTAGGCACGAACACACAATCAATAAGGCTATCTCTGCACGCATTAAATTAAATCTGTTGTCTGATGCCTATTACATGCAAGACTTTAGCTATAATGTGTTAACTCAAACAAGCACGCAATATTACGCCAACCGTGCCATATCAGAATTTAAATCAGACCACTTTAGACTCTCTTTAGGATCGGTTTACTATCAAGATCCACAATCGAGTCGCTATTTTTTGAACGCACCTAGCCAAAAAACGCCACAACGTTTGGTT
>Ga0154020_10000634_pt1 | contig 42998 bp, 63 predicted proteins | sample Klosneuvirus_201_FD_109709 | JGI IMG/M metagenome (GOLD analysis project Ga0154020, IMG submission 109709) | Active sludge microbial communities from wastewater, Klosterneuburg, Austria - Klosneuvirus_20160825_MG | ecosystem: Engineered > WWTP > Aerobic digester > Activated sludge | place... | reverse complement strand
GAGTGCTTTAATTTTCGGCATAATAAATGTATTTTGATTTTGATTCTCTGACAAACAAACTTCCCGACTTTTTCCTAAATTCCATCATTCCCATAGAACTTATACTAAAAATGTCAACCATGGGCACTTTTAATACTTTCAAGGCTTCTATTCTTTCCATGGAACTCTCATCTGAGATAACGTCATGCGCTAAATTGCTTGATAAGAATTCTACATTAATCCCACTGATATTTTTAATATATCTCCCCTCTTTTACTCCATAGTATCCTAAAACCGGGAACTCTAAACTTTTACGGAGCGAGGCTATAATCTGAGGTTTGGCCTCTATTTCCCCGGATTCCGAAAACCCCAGCTTTCTTTTCCTACCGTATAAATCCTGAATCCACTTTGAAGCAAGAGGTTCTGACTCCCGTTCCTCCCATTGGAAAGTAAAAACTTCGTCACCCGCTGTTTTTATGGTCCGAAAACACTTGCCATCCTGTTCTATTCTCCAACTTTCGTGCAGTCTTTTTAATATCGGGTGGTCCATTTATTTCTACGTTTACAAACAGGGGGTTTGAGTTTGCGAATTTTAAAGCTTCGGATTTTCTTTCAAAGAATACGTCAACAACGGGGACATTCTTGCCCATTTTCTTCGCCGCTTTCCTCGAAACAACCGCCGATCCAGTGTCATTGCACTTTAGATTTAAAGGCGGATTCGTATCCCGGACTTTTATTATTGAAAAGTAAGGAATTGTTTTTGGATCTACCGCGCATGTTCCCATGTTTTTTAACTTGTCCCCGGTGGAAGTCAAGCCTTTTTTCGTCCATTTGTCAGAGTCTTTCCAGTAAACAGTAATTCTAACTAGAGTTTCCGGCTTTGAGACAGCACAGGAGACTTGGAACAAAAGTGCGAGAAGTGTTAATACTTTCATTTTGATTGAGATTGAACGAAACCACAAGCCATTTGTTTCGTCAAGGACTTCTTTTTCCCGATTTTGTTCAGAAAATTTCCCAGAAATCTAGTAAGTTAACACAGAACCAAAGGGCAATCGTAGCCTTTTTTACGATTAGTGAGCCAGAATAAGTTGTAAAAGGTGCTCTGTCTTTGAAGGGTTGACAACACCAGATTCGCGAAAATTCACCAAATTGATCGCGGGTTGATATTGCTAAAAGCAACAGAAAGAGGTATGTAATGCAGAAGCGGGTAAGACCCCGTGGAGCATGAAAGCGTTTTCTTCCACATTGTCTGTCGAATTTGAATCGGTGAGGTTCAAGCTAGCAGTGGGAGGATGTCCATAAGACTGATAGTATGGATTTGCGCCAGTTCCTTGAACTTCCGTAAGGAAGCCCATTCCGAACAAAACAACGAGTTTCGAACAGCTAAAATTTAGCGTATTTTAATACGTGGAAAAACCCTTCCGAACGGAGTGAGAACCTAAGAGATGAGTTATGATCTGAAAAGATCTTAAAGATCTAGTATGATCTTAGATGACCATACTTGAAGCAAAGAATAATATCTTAAGTTTACTTCTCGAAAGAGACTCGATCACTCTCAACGAAATTTTGGAAACTTACCCGTCGAACCGGGAGATTGAAGTAACCACGGGAATTTACCTGATTGCCCTGAAAGCTCTTGAAGAATCGTTTTTCCTAAATCGAATCGGGACGCTGAATGAGTGGGTTCTTCAGAAGAACTTAAAGAAAATTTCTCAAACCGTTGATTTGAGCGGGGATTACGCAGTTTCCTTTGCTAATATCCTGAACAGGTTGAGTGCCGCGAATGGGCTGGAAAATTCTACCGTTGACTCTTTTTCTTTGAGTCAGGACGATTTCGAACTGGCTTTGATATTTTTAGCTGGACTTCTGGAGAGTGGTGGTTTAATGTCCCAACTTAATAAATGAAGCCCATCAAAATTACAGGAACTACTTGGTTTTCAAGCGACTGGCATTTTAATCACAAGTTGATGCTAACTACCCGGAATTTCGGGACAATCGAAGAACATGATTCTTTCGTTTTGAAAAGTATCAACGATAACGTAAAAGAGGACGACTTTCTTATTTATTTGGGGGACTTTAGTTTGAACTCCGATCTGGAGAAAACAAAAGGTTTTCTAGAATCTATCAAATGTAAGAATATCTATTACATTTGGGGAAATCATGAAAGTTATGTGAGAAAGATTTATAAAGAAGCCTTGAGGGAGCAGTTTGATCTAGAGGACGTTGAAATTTACCCCCTGAAATATAAGAATATTATATTTGTTGGTTATCAGGCGGGATTTTTAATAAACAAGCGGCCCTACTTCGCTTCTCATTTCGCGCATAGGATATGGGATCATTCCCATTATGGTTGCTCCCACGTCTCAGGTCATTCCCATTCTTCAGATCCAGAGTCTTTGCCGGATTTTAAAGGATGCAAAAGATTGGATGTTGGTTGGGATGTATTCAAACGTCCGGCGAGTTTTGAAGAGGTGGAAGAGATTATGAGTAGGAAGGAAGTAAATCCGATTGATCATCACGAATGAAAGCCCAACCTTTATTAATCAGCGGCAATATGGAGATACCATGTTCCCCGGAAGAGGCGACCCATATTTTGATGCATTCGCCCGGACCTATTAAAAACATACTATTGCCCGTTCAAATTAAAGGACCGAGAAAAGGAACCGGCAACTGGACTTGGAATGGGGACGTTGAGAAACCAACTTTGAAACCCTCTGTTTTGCATGATTTCCGGCCAAATGATTCTTTGGTTAATCACATTTGGATTACTGATGGAAAAGTAATTTTTCTAAAAGATTCGACTCATGAACTGGCGGGGGAAACTTTAGATTTATTGGATTTATGAGGATAGAGTCTGTATGGATCGGGCGCGATAATCCACTTTTGGATGCTATGATTGATTTTTATTATCCCGCCTCGAATAGAATCGTTGACGTATGTTGTAACTCCAGAAAGATGTGGAAAGGGACAAAATGGGGTTCGAAAGTTACTTGTTATGATATTAATCCAGAAGTAAAACCCGATGTTGTCACAAACTGGAGTTCGCTACCAGACGGAGATAAAACGGTTGATATTCTTTGTTATGATCCTCCTCATTTACCAATTGCCGCAGCCTCAGAGAAAAGTCTAAATCAATACGTGACTGATTATGGACTGAAAGAGACGTGTGAAGGAGACAATGTTTCTTCTCTGCATTTGCCATTTTTAACAGAAGCTAAGCGGGTTTTAGTCCCGGACGGCTTGATTTTTGCCAAGATCAAGGATTACATCCATAATCATAAATACCAGTGGAATTTGGAGTATTTTAATCAAGAAGTAAGAAGAGCCGGATTAACTCCATGTGATTTAATTATAAAGAGAGATCCTTGCGGCGGGAATTTAAAAAGTGGTAGATGGAAAAAAGCGTATCACGCCAAGAATACTCATTGCTATTGGGTTGTCGTCAGAAATGGAAAATGTGAACCAAAGAAAGTATGAGTAATTTAGTTTGTAAAAACTGTTGTGAGGGTAAATTCGTAAGCTATTCTCATAATGTTGAGAACGGTAAGTGTTGTTTTTGTGGGAAATCCCTTATCACGGATAGAGTTTTGGTGCCTCCGCCGAATCTTTTTGAGATTGTAGAATTTGACGTTGGGCAGGGTGTTTCCGAAAAGACAACATTAAATTCGTTATACGCATACCCCGAAATTGAAGACTTTGAACAAATCGTTGGTTATAAAGTGAACGACACTTTTAAAGACGGATGGAGAATGGCCCGAACAACAAACGCACAACTTGGATTATGATCGTCTATCTCGCCGTCCCTTACTCCCACCCCGATCCCAAAATCCGGGAAGAAAGATTTAAATTAGTCAACAAGAAAGCCGCCGAACTTATCAACGAAGGTTATCATGTTTTTTCTCCTATCTCACATTCTCATCCGATTGCTTTAGAAGGAGATTTACCGAAGTCTTGGGATTTCTGGTCTGAATATGACCGAGCTTTTTTGAAATGTTGTGAAAAAATGTTCGTTTACAAATTGCCGGGGTGGGACGTTTCTGTTGGTGTTAAAGGAGAGATAGAAATAGCGGAAGAGTTAGGAATAGAAATTATTTATTTAGAAGTGTGAATTTAGTTGCCGCGCAAATCAATAAAAACCAAATTTAATATTTCTATGGCTAAAAAACCAGATCCCAGTCCCTCGAAAAGCTGGACTACCGAAGAACGTCCCGATGGGTGGTGGTGTTACGGATCTCTCGGTGAACCCCACGGACCATTTGACAGCGAAGAGGCGACAGACGCTTGTCTTGAAGACATGGATCGTGACTATGATTTAAACATTCTCGAAGATGCTTAATTATTTTTCCAATTTGTATCAGAATTTCCTTGACGCTTATCAGGGGAAAGCTAAGGTCGGGCAGAAGAGATCTTCTAAGTGGCCGACTGTTAGAGATAAGTTTTTAAAGAGAAACCCGAAGTGCGCGGTTTGCAATACTAAAAAGGAAATTGAAGCGCATCATGTTTACCCATTTCATCTGTTTCCTCAGTTTGAACTCGACCAATCAAATTTAATATCTCTATGCCGAGATCATCACTTTTGGGTCGGTCATTTAGGATCTTGGAAATCTTATAATGCAATTTGCCGGGAAGACGCGGAGACTTGGAGAAATAAAATTAAAAATAGACCATGAATAATAAAGTTGAATTACTAGGTTGGTAAAAGATGGTTTCTGGTATTTATAAAATGACTTGCCTTCCTAACGGCAAGATTTACATTGGTTCTTCCGAAGACGTAGATAAAAGGATTAAAGTCCACTTTCGAAGATTGAAGAATAATAATCATACCAACCCACATTTACAAAATGCATATAATCTATACGGAGCGAATGAATTTTCGCTGATGGTTTTGGAAGAGTGTGAAAGAGAGTCTTTGTTAGAAAGAGAGCAATATTGGATGGATTTAACCCAATGTTATAATAGAAAAATTGGGTTTAATAATTGCAAAAAATCCGATAGGCCGACCGGATACAAACATACAGATCACGCCAAATACAAAATGAGACAGGCCAAGTTGGGGAAAAAGTTGCCTCAAAAGCAGATAGCGAAGATGGTTGAGTCAAGAAAGGGGTTTAAGCACTCCAAGGAAACGAAAGATAAAATATCCAAAGCGAACGGCGGCATTAACAATGGTATGTTTGGTAGGAAAGAGGACGAAGACCATAAGAAAGAGAGGATGAAGAATTTTTTAGCAAAGCCTAGGTGGAATAAAGGGCTGACAAAAAATAGCGACGAGAGAATTAAAAAGTTGGGAGTGCGGGCTGGTAAAATTCCGCCGAACGCCTTAAAGTGCGAGTTGATTGACAGGCGGATAGATAAGAGGTATAGTGGATATTCTTTAAAAGATTTGGCCGAAAAGAGCGGTTTGTCTTTATCGTCCATAAATAGAATAAAATTTGACACTTGCGGAAGAAAACTTAAAGATAGATATATACTGAATATTTTATGAAAGTGGAATTGTTAGATAAATTTGGCAATGACTTGATGGTAATTAATGCGGCCCGCGTTAGTTACGGTAAGTCAAAAGAGATCTTGGACGAAAAAGATTACAAACTTATAAAATACCTCGTTGAACACAAGCACACCGCCCCATTTAGACATCCTCAGTTGCAATTTAGAATAGAGTGCCCGATTTTTGTTGAGCGACAGTTGTTCAAACATCAGGTCGGAATTACAGCCAACAGTCTTAGCGGAAGATACGTTGACTTTAGCGATAAATACTACGAGACTACCACTCTTAGGCGGCAATCCAAATCTTCCAAGCAGGGAAGCGAAGGGGATCTTGATAGACCGGATTTGATAGAAAAAATGAACAAGCATAATCTTGCTTCTCAAATTCTATATTCGGAGTTGTGTGAAGCTGGGGTTGCGAAAGAGCAGGCGCGGGTTATACTTCCATTGTGTTTGGAGACTCAGTTTATTTGGACGGGTTCTCTATTAGCATTTTTACATTTTTGGGGTTTGCGTTTGAAGCCGGACGCGCAGAAGGAGACTAGAGACGTTGCCGCTGAAATGTTAAGATTAGTGAAAGAGATTCCCGGCAATCCGTTTAAATTTACAATTGAGGCTTTTGGTCTATAGTATGAATGAAGACGTATTAAAATTTCTTCTCTCAATTACCGAGAGATTAAATACCCAAGACAGCCGATGCACGGCAGATCCAATGTTCTGCGTTCAAGAGAAAAGGCGGGATGTGGGATACGACTATCGTTATTCCGATACAAGATGTTGGGTTGACGGGGCTAACTGTGAAACAATTTACGACGATGACAAAGACTTTAAAGAACCCAAGGGAGATGAGTGGGATGAGTTTGGTTACGTAGATAGATGGGAGACTGTTATGGTTGCTTTTACAGAAGAGGGTTGTAAGGAATACATTCGTCAAAACGGCCATAATCATCGCGGGGAATTAAGAATTTATGTTGAAAGTTTCCGCCGATGCCCGGAAATGATTGGTATTAGAAACTTTTTAATAGAATTAATTAGTCAGTTTAAAGAACATGAGGTCGTCGGCATCAAACCAGAGGCCGCTCAAATACGGGGTATTCCCAATACATCGGGAACGATTGTTCATTTTCACAACGCGGAAAATGCTCTTCTTGAGGTAGAAGGCATTGATGGAGAGTCGGTGGTTTTGGATTTTAAAACGGACGAATTAATAAAACTGTGAGATTACCAAAAGCAATTAAATTCTCCGAAACGGAGAAAAGTTACGTATGGAGAATTGCTAAACTTCAGACTTATAACGCCAGACAGAAAACAATGTCCAATTCTGGCAAGAACCTATTATTAAGCGTAAGGAAAAATCAACCAGATAAGCTGTATTTTTGGGTTAAAGAATTCTATTTTGGTGTCGGTGGAGTTTCCAGCGTTAATTCAGATTCAAGTTATTACATCTTTTCGATTAAGAACGGAAAGTTAAATCTATACCAAAGAAATCCCACAGAGAGAACTGTTAGAAATAAAAATCAAAAACCCAATGGGCTAGGTATTCCAATCAAAGCAGACCCGGTGGTTTACCGTAGATTTCTCGCTGTATTAAAAGATTTTCTTATTAAAAACAATTACAAATTCCTGCCGAAAATTAGCGTTAAAGGGTCGCTGGACTTTAGCAGAGAAATCCAAACATGCATTTACCCCGGACTTAGAACTTTAGGAAAAGACGTGTCATTAATGAGGGTTGATCCCAAAATCTTCAGAAACAAGCTCCCGTTCAAGGAAATGGTTAAAATAGCGACGGGAAGCAAAGGGAAAAAGACTGTCAAACTTTTTGCGGAAAATATTGAAACTTTCAAAACTACCCGCGTTTTCGAACTGGCTAAAAATAAAGGTCTTGTGCCGCTTGAGACACCAAAACAAGCTCCTTATAGAAAATTATTAAGAAACTTTGAACAGGATTCTAGAATCAGATTAGTTAAAGAGGTTCATGATACAACAAGAGTTGTGGGCCTCGTCCGGGATACGGTTAAGTTTTATTCAGAACATCCTTGCGAAATCCCAAGAAATTTAAAACCTTGTTGGCACGATCTCCATAATTATATCTACCGCCAGCATCAAAAACGGATAAGGCCAGTAGAAGAGTTTAAATACGAAGATAAGATTTTGGGTATTCATGGCGCTTGTGAAGACAATTTGAGCATTAGGCTTCCGCAAAATTCCCATGATTTGATTGATTGGGGTAACGAACTTTCCCATTGCGTTGGATCTTACGGATCGATGGTCGCTCAAAAGAGATGCACCATTTTTGGCGTTTTTAAAGAGGAAAAAATCAAATATTGTTTGCAAGTAACAGGAAGAAAGGTTGTTCAATTCAGAGGCAAACATAATTGCTCCCCAGAAAAAGAAGATTCCGAAAAAGTAATCAGAGTTTTGAAAGAACGCGGACTTGTAGATGTTTCGGAAAATGAGCCCGCTTTCTGGTAAAATAAATGGTGAAGACCTTTACACGATTACTCCTTTTAGATGTTGTTACTTTAACTTCCGCGTTTTTCGCGCATCAAAAGGGGCTATTTGAAACAGTGATTGAGCACGATGTTTCTTATATTTCTTCCGTAATCGTTCTGCTTTATGTTGGAATGTCGGTTTTTGCGGCTAATTTAGCTAAAAAGCTGGATTCGAAAACTCTTCCATTATCGGCGGATGATAGTCTTTTCTTCGAAAAGAAGCTTGATTTTTCATGGTTCGTCTCCTCTCACTTCTTTAATCTAGGGCTAATGGGAACGATTATTGGTTTCTGCTACAGCATGGGAGCTTCCCTAAATCCCGGTGCGGATGCGAACAAGATCGTCCTAGACCTTAAAACCGGGACTTCCACTCTGATGTTTACTACACTCTTTGGTCTTGTAGCTTCAGTTCTACTTCAGATTCAAACTTACATCATTCAGTATAAAGTTAAATGAGGAAGTTCGAGCAACCTACTTTGAATTTTACGACTTATACGGAGGTATTATTTAATATTCTTCTTGTATTTCTAGTAATCATAACTCTTTCGAAGATTGCTTCGAAAAATGAGTCAGATCCCGCACTAGCGCCAAATGTGATGTATCAGATCGTCATGGATTGGCCCGGAGAGTCAAAGACCGACATGGATCTATGGTCCAAAGATCCCCAAGGAAGATTGGTCGGCTTTAACAGAAGAGAGGGCGGGGAAAACAGCCTTTTCAGTCTCGCTCACGACGATCTAGGTTCAAGAAACGATACTACTTCGGACAAAGTAGTTATAAAGGCGAATCAAGAGATAGTTTCTGTCCGTGGGACGGTAGAAGGCGAGTATGTAGTCAATGGTCATTGCTACTTAAAAGAACCAAACTCTCCCGCCGAGAAGGTGACATGCAAATTAGTAAAAGTAAAACCTTTTAAAGAGTTTCAATTAAAAGAGCGGGAATTCAAAGTCAGCGGGGATGAGCATACCTTTTTCCGGTTCAAGGTTGATGAAAAAGGGGACGTTATAGATTTGAACGAACTGCCGCAAAAAATCGTGAGCATGAACAAGGAGGCAGATGTAGGACAATGACAGTTACGCTCCCTATTTTCTTGATGATTTGCGGGCTTCTAGCCTTCTGGCTCTTAGTCGAATCAAGAGTTTCTTGGATTCTGAAAATCACGTCGATTCTTCTTTATTTTACTTTCGTTGTTGTTTTTTATTTTTCTATGTGGAGTTTCCTTGGTTGGGCTTCAGATGAGATTCCCGGAAGAGTTGGAATTCATTCGGTAGTTATTAAAGAACCTAATCCGTATTCCAGATCAAAAGGCGCGATTTACCTATTGGTGGAAAGCAAAAGAGACAAATATGAGAACCGGCTTTTAAACATGTTCGGTTACAAAAGTCAGAGGAACGAGCCTAGACTTTTTAACGTTCCTTATTCTAGGAATCTACATCAAGAAATGGAGAAAAATGTCATTCCGCGAACTAGAGAGGGTCAGGTAGTAGAAGGAGAGTTTTCAAAAGGCGGATCTGGTGGGGGTAATGGCAAAAAAGGAAGTGGCAAAGGTAAAGGAGAGAGCGGAGACGGGGAAGGTGATGGAGAAGGACGCGAGGGGCAGGGGGATGGTTCAGAGTCTCAAGAACAGGAGTTTCAATTTCACGTTTTACCTCCTTCAGAAATTCACAAAAAATAAACAAAATGATGTCAGAAAAATCAGTATTATATATTATCGCGGGGATTGTTTTAATTGTATTTATCCAATCTTTCAGGGATGTGGCGGTTGAGTTCGTCAAAGGAACTAACGCAGAGGAGTCTTCACCATTCCCCGGAATGCTCATGATTCCCGGCCCACAACAGCAGAAATTCAGAAACGATATTGTCGAAGGTTAATATGGAAACTCAAATTATCGTTACTGTTGATGATTTAAAACTTGAGATTCCGCTGGAGACGGCAAGGAAGCTTCATGAAGAGTTATCAAAGGTATTCTCTGAGCGGGCGGACGTTTGGAAAAAGATCGCGGAGTTGCAGGAATGTATTAAAACTTCTCCTACACAACCTCTGACTATTCCGTATCCCATTTTTATTGAAAAAGATCCATACATTCCCCCACCTTGGATAATCACTTGTTCTAATAACGCCGAAGCAAAATGAGGATATTTCATAAATCAGAATCTTGGTCAGACAAGATTAATTTCATAGATGAAAATAATGTTGTTATGGGGTATGATTTGAGCGAAAGTTGCTGTGAGCACGCTGATTGGTTCATTTCCGACAAACAAGCTTTCGAACCTATCGCTCGCGAAAATACCGAAGACGGGACTCCCGAAGATATGCCGGGGTGGAATTTTGATAGATCGTTTTTCAGGGAGATAGAGAATATTTCGGTTTTTGACGAAGGCAGTATGGTAATTTTTAGGATTACTAAAGGAGACTCGGAAAAGTTTATTCATATTTTCAATTGCCACAACGGATATTATCACCATGGATTTGAGTTTTCCGATAATGGAATCACAATTAAACAAGGTTCGGTATAAAATATGATTTTTATTGGAATCGGTAGCGCCGCAAGGGTCGGGAAAGACTCCCTTGGGAAAATTTTAATCGAGAAATTCGCAAAAACTGGGTTGGTTGCGAAAAGGTTCGCCTTGGCAGATCCACTAAAGGACAAATTAGATACTTTTGTTCAAAAGGAATTCGGATTTTCTGCATTTACTGAGATAACAGAGGAGAAGGCTCTTATCAGACCCCTTTTGGTGGCGTTTGGAGGGGCTAAGAGGGCTCAAACGAAAGGGCGATACTGGACTCAGATATTGGAAGAAAAAGCCTCCAGAGACGCTTTATGTGACATTGCGGTAGTAACAGACTTGAGGTATGCGGAGTTGGGCGAAAGTGACGAAGCGTTCTGGATTAAAAACAAAGGCGGAATCTTAATCCACGTAACACGCTTAGGTGAGAATGGTAAGCAAATTCCTTATGTCAATGAGGACGAAGCCCGGAATGACGTTTTAGTAAAAGAGATGGCGGATTTTAAGTTTGAGTGGCGGTGTTTTGAGAAATATCCAGAAGAGTTAAATAAGACGGACGAGCTTTTCAAAGGGATCTCGGAAGAAATCGAGAGAAGGGAAATTATAAGAGTTTTTGGAAATGAGTGAAATTTTAACCGCCGCTTCTATTTATTTTGTCTATTGGTTGTATAATTACAGCCAAGCCTTTGACTTTTTAAATCAACGAATCGTAAATTGGGAGAATCACGCCAAAACTCAAGAAAATTTACTATTAGAAAAGTTTTTATATCCTCTGAGGTGCCCTTTGTGTTTTTCTTGGTGGGTTTCCCTATTTCTTTATATTATAAACTATATTGCTGACTTCCGGGAAGTCTGTTTCAATGCTCTTTTCGCCCTGTTTGTTGATTTAATCTTCAGAAAATTAGTCAAAAAGTGAGCGACAATCCAGTAAGATTCATTGCTCATCTTAAGAATGATGGGGAAACGGCAAGTAAAGCAGACATAGAAATAGCAGTTTTATGGGTGAAAGAGGTTTTTCGGGTGGTTTTATCGGTTGGTAAGGGAGCGGGGCGGAGCGAAACAATTTTAGATTGCCCGTCTCTTGTAGTTTGCCGGGAGATATTAAAAACAGTTTTGGAGCCATTCGAGCCATTTAAAAAGAAAATCTTTTGGCCGACTGAGAATATTTCCTATCTGGATTTTTTAACTAGAAAAAAAGAACTTTTGAAATGATCAATGTAAACGTTCCGTTAAATAGTGTTAGCTTTGGTTTCGTAGGTTACAATCTACTGAAGAAAGCTTTTGAAAAGAATCTTGATGTTAACCTATTCCCCATCGGGAAGGTTGACTTGTCAAGTTTCGACAAAATGAGCCAAGAGTTTGCGGATTGGCTTTCTAGTGCGGCCCGCATAGCCTGTTTCAGATATAAAAGAAGTGACCCCGGATTCAAGCTTTGGCATATTAAAGGTTCTGAGGAATCATGTTCAAACGAACAGTTCCTTCTTACTTTTTATGAGTTGGACAAACCGACTCAACCAGAATTAAACATTCTTTCACAACAGAAGAGGGTATTTTTCTCCAGCGAATACACGGCGACAGTTTTTAAAGCTCAAGGACTGAGTAATGTTGATTACGTGCCCCTTGGTTTCGATTCTGAGCACTTTAGGCGCGTCGAAAAGCATCCTTACAACAATGAGATTACCGTTGGCCTACTGTGCGGCAAATGGGAGCTAAGGAAGCAAACCGCGAAAGCAGTTAAAACTTGGTTGAAGAAGTTCGGGAACAACAAGAAGCACATGCTTCACCTTTCCATTTATAATCAATTTTTTACTCCAGAACAGAATAAACAGTTTTTAATGTCCTGTTTCGGCGGGCAGAACTATTTCAACGTTAACGTCCTGCCTTATTATAAAACGCTGTCAGAGTTTAATGCGGTTCTGAACAGTTGTGATTATGTTATTGATATGTCGGGCGGGGAAGCATGGTCAATTCCATCTTTTTCGGCGGTTGCAATGGGTAAACACGGCATTGTTCATCACGTTAACGGAGTAAAGTCTTGGGCGAACGAAGAGAATTGCGTTTTGATCGATCCAATAATGAAAGCGCCCCTAATTGACAATGTATTTTTCCGTGAGGGTGACGTATTTAACAACGGTTCGATTTTTGTTTGGGACGAACAGGAATTTCTAGACAAGTTGGACGTAGTGTTAAATAGAGTGTCTAATAATCCAATTAACGAAGCTGGCCTAAGACTTCAAGAGGAGTTTACTTGGGAAAAGTCTTATAATAAAATCTTTGGCGATTTTGAGGAACGAGCCGGGGAAACGGTGTAAAAACTACTTCTATGCTTTATGTTTACGAAAACCCAAATACTGGGGAGGTTAAGGAGGTTTCTCAAAAAATGTCGGAAGTTCACCGATATTTTGAGGATGGGGTGGAATGGAACAGAGTTTTTTTATCGCCGCAACTATCAACGGACACAAGAATTTCTGATACGTCTGAGCAGGCTTTTGTAAGGAAAAGCGGGCAGATGCAAGGAACGATGGGGGATCTTTACGATCTTAGTAAGGAATTCTCTCATAAGAGGGAGAAAGAGGTAGGTAAGGATACGGTGAAGGAGAAGTTTTATAAGAACTATTCTGACAAGCGGGGCGGGAAACCCCATTCGGATTTACTAAAAATTGATAAGGTTGAAATATAATATGGAGATTGAAGTCAAAAAGAGGAATGGATCTTTGGAGAAGTTTGACGCCGACAAAACCAACAAAGTTATAAAATGGGCTTGCGAGAGAGTCCGTGATGTTTCTGAGAATGAGGTAGCTCTTGCGTTCCATACTAACATTAGAAATGGAATCTCTACTAGACAGATCCATAAGGGTTTAATACAGGCGGCGGCTTCTCTCATAACTGAGAGTGATCCTAATTATGAGATTGTTGCGGCCAACCTTTTAAATTACGAATTGAGAAAAGAGGTATGGGGAGGCAAGATTCCACCTAATTTTTACGAATTTATTATCAAAGGTATAAAGGCGGGAAGATACACCAATGAATTTTTAGAGTGGTATTCCGAAAAAGAGATTGAGGATTTCGGAGATTTGATTGATCACGACAGAGATTTTACCTTTAAATATTCGGGACTGTCTCAAGTTATCGACAAATATTTGGTTAAAAACGCAGTTGAGAAGACGGTTTTTGAGACTCCCAATCTGGCTTATATGTTGATTGCCATGGTCTTGTTTCATAAAGATAAAGACCTGATTAAAGATGCTTATGACGCATACTCTTTGCATAAAATTTCTTTACCTACTCCGGTTTTTTCGGGGGTAAGAACTAATTCTAAATCCTTCGCGAGCTGTTTACTTTTAGATATGGGCGATTCTGTAGATGAAATTGCTACGGGTTACGAAGTCATAGCCAAGGCTACTGCAAAAAAGTATGGTATTGGCGTTAATATGACAAAAATGCGCCCGATTGGAGCCCCAATCAAGGGCGGAGAGAATGCCCATACGGGCAAAGTCGGATTCTTAAGAATCATTCAAGATACAATCAAAGCTTGGCTACAGTCTTCTACTCGTTCGGGTGCGGCGACAGTAACAATTCCGATTTGGGATTACGAGATTGAGGAAATCATTCAGTTGAAGGACGTAATGCGTCCGCCAGAGTCAAGGGTCGGGGACATTGATTATTCGATTGCTATAAGTAAGTTATTTTATGACCGTTGGTTAAAGAACGAGAGTATTACACTTTTCAATCCTCACGAAGTTCCAGAGCTTGAAAAATATTTTGGATTGCCCGAATTTGACGAGCTTTATATCAAGGCTGAAAATAATCATAAGATTAAAATGAAGCGCAAAGTTTCGGCCCGTGATTTGTTTCTTCTTTTTAATAAGTTTAGGATCGAAACCGGCAGACTGTATGTTTTAAACATTGATCACGTAAACAAACACGGCAGCTTTAAAGAGAAGGTGGGGATGTCGAATTTGTGTATTGACGGACGGGCGAAAGTAGATATAACCATTAATGATTTGCCGTGCTCCGTTACCATGTCGGAGCTTCATGAATTAATTGAGGCTGGAGGCAATATCCTAATAAGGTCTAAAGATACAAAGTCCGGCGATAGTGAATATAGGAAGGTCGAAGCGTCGTTCGATATGGGGCTCGGAGAAATCATTAAAATAGAGGATGAGACTACGGGGAAATCTATAAAATGCACGCCGGATCACAAGATCTGGACTCGAAACAGAGGGTATGTGGAAGCTCAAAATTTGCTGGAAACGGATCTTTTGGATATCTTTTAATTTTTGCGGTAATTTCGCGGCTGATTAGGTGTAATACTTCTATGTGAGTATCGCACTCGACAAAAACAATTACATAGTTTATATACATACATTCCCCAATGGGAAATCTTATGTGGGGATGACGTGTTTTGGAATAGATTTCAGACTCAGAAAACATATTCAAAACGCAATGAGAGGTTCAAAAACTTTATTTTCAAAGGCAATCAGAAAATATGGTCCGTCGCAAATCAAAAGCAGAGTTCTTTTCGAAAACTTATCGGCGAGAGACGCTATTGAAAAGGAGATTTTTTGTATAAAAGAGTATGGCACGTTTGTTCCAACGGGTTATAATTTAACTCGCGGGGGAGACGGGGGCAATATTTGTGGAAATTTACCCAAGGGTAAAAGAAAATCTTTTTTAAGACAACTTAGGAACAGGCTAAGCGGGATAACCAACCCCAATTCATGTGGGAAGACTGACGACGAAATTATTGACGCCGCTTTTAAATTCTTTTTAGAAAGAGGTAAGTTTACAAAAAACGAATGGAGAAGGTATTCGGCCTCGATTGGCCTACCAGTCAATTACTCTGGTTGCCGTTTCAATGGAGAAAAAATTGATGGCCTCATTTTGAGGCTGAAAAACAAATTAGCCGAATCTCATATCTCATTTTCTGATTCTGATTTTAAATATAATATTAGGAACGAAGAAAGGTCGAGAAACATTTCAAATGCCATAAAGGGAAGAAGAGCATATAATGATGGCACGAAACAATATTATATTTTCCCCGACGATCCTAGAATAAATTTATTAAAACTTCAAGTTGGGAAAATAAAAAAGAACAAATCTACATGTTGAAAATTACAAAACTTGCGTCGAAGTGTCGCGTGTATGATATTACCGTAGAGGGAAATCATAACTTTTATGCGAATGGAATTTTGGTATCAAACTGCCAAGAAGTGACTCACCCATCCACCCCAATGAAACACCTTAATGATCCAGAGGGACTTTTGGGAATTTGTATTCTTTGTGCCATTAATCCGGTCAATATAAAAACTGACGACGATTTGGAAAAGGTTTGTAATTTGTCGGTGAGGATGCTTGATCATTTAATTGATTACCAAGACTATTTCTGTCTTCCTGCTGAAAATTTTGCTACTAAGTATCGCTCTCTTGGCATTGGGGTTACAAATTTTGCCGCTTGGTTAGCGAAGAAAGGTTTAAAATATTCTTCCGAAGAAGCGCGTTCTATTTCGAATGAGTTTTTCGAGAAGTTCCAATTTTTCCTTCTGAAAGCCTCAAACAAGTTGGCTCAAGAAAAGGGTAAATGCGAGTGGTTCGAAAAAACCAAGTATTCAGACGGCACTTTCCCCATTGACACTTACGAGAAATCAATTGATTCATTTATCACTTCTGAATTAAAAATGGATTGGAATTGGTTGAGAGAAGAAGTTCGCAAGCACGGGTTAAGAAATTCAACTTTGACTTGCTACATGCCGTGTGAAGCTTCCAGCTTGAGCACAAATTCAACGAATGGTATTGAACGCCCGCGCTCCAAATTTCTTATCAAGAGTAATAAAAGTAAGGAAATTCCCGTCGTGACTCCAAATCACAAAAGATGGACTTACGAGTATGCTTTTGAGAATGCTGACAACGAAGATCACTTGAAGATGATGGCCGTCATTCAGAAGTATTGTGATATGGCTATTTCTACAAATTTGTATTATAACTATCGTCATTACCCTGAAGGAAAAATTCCGGCCAAAGTGATCAATAAGGATCTGATTAACGCTTATAGATATGGTTTAAAAACCATATATTATACGAATTCCGACGACGGAAATGTTCACAATTTAAATGAAACCCAAGGGTGCGAGTCGGGGGCGTGTGCAGTATGAACATTTTTAACACAAAACCGCGCCAGAAGAATCTTCTATTTTTAGGAGATGAGTTGGGGATTCAGAGATATGACAAGCCGAAGTATCCCATCTTTCTTGAGCTTTATAGGCAGCAAATGCAGTTTATTTGGATGCCTGAAAGAATCTCTCTCATAGAAGACCGGGCCAAATACAGGAATTTAAACGAAACGGAGAAGTTTATTTTTGACAGCAATTTGAGGTGGCAGACGGCGTGCGACTCATTACTAATGAGGGGGCTAGACACTCTTAAAACTTATGTGACGAACGAAGAACTAGAAAGTTCGCTCGCCATTCATTCTTGTGTGGAGACGTGTATTCATTCATTCTCCTACACTCATATCCTTAAATCCTTGATGGAAAAGAACATGTCGCAGTTCTTCGATTCAATCTTGGAGGATGTTAATATAACAGACAGATTGAGCGAAATTATTAATGCTTATAACGCATTGTTCGATCCGAAAGAGCAAGATGTGAAGAAGCTGATTCTCGATACGATTGTTCAGAATTACATCACTGAAGGAATCATGTTTTATAATAGCTTCGTGACAAGCTTTTATTTTGGGTCCAAGTTCGGGTTTAAGTCGGCGGATATTGTGAAGGAAGTTGCGAGAGACGAAAACCTGCATGTAGCGAATTTTGCCAATATCTTTAAAATTTTGAGGGACAACGAGGAGGAGGGGTTTTCAGAGTTAATCAAGGAAAGTGAACCTAAAATTCTCGAAGCTTTCCGTTTGGCGGTTGAGACAGATAAAAAATGGTTTAAATACCTGTTCTCCAAAGGGGATTTGATTGGACTCAACGAGGAAACTTCTTCTGGGTATGCCGAGTGGATTACTAACAATAGACTTGCAACACTAGGATATAAAAAGATGTTTCCAATAAAGAAGAATCCATTGGGGAGTTGGATAAATTCTTATTTCGGGATGGACGGGGATGGGAATGAGGTAAAAACTCAAGTTGCCCCTCAAGAGTCCAATACTATTACGAGTTATAAGCTTAATTCGATTGATAATGACGTTACGGAGGATGATTTTGCCGGTTTGTTAGATTAAGATATAAATTTATGATAGAGGAGATTTGGAGGCAGTGCGAAAATAGCTACTGGGTTTCTAATTTTGGGAATGCTAGAGAAAAGGATGGTGTCACTCCTAGAAAATTACCGAAGGGGTTTTGGCCGAAATTAGGAACGCTAGCATTTCATAGGGTTATTTATTCGTTATTTGTCGGCAACATTCCGAAGGGTTATCTAGTTTATTGGAAAGACAAAAATAGGGGGAATAACAGGGCCGATAATTTATTTTTGGTTTCTCCGGCTGACAAAATGTTGGAACATTCAAAATACATTCCCAAGGCCAAATTAAGTCAAAGTGAATTTATAAATAGGGTTAAGATTGCACATGGTGACAAATATGACTATTCAAACACTATTTATACAGAAATGAAGGATAAAATAAAATACTCATGTCCCCTGCATGGAGAGATTAGTCAGTCCTCGGCAGATCATTTGGGCGGGCATGGGTGTAGGAAGTGTTACCATGATTCTAAAAAAACTTGGGCTGGAGAGCAAGATGATTTTTTAAGACTAAATTATAAAAAATTCGGCGCTGCAAAATGTGCCTCCGAATTGGGGAAGACTGATCATGCTGTTCGTGGTAGAGCTAAAGTTTTGAATATAACAAAAAGGATACAAGCGCCCGAAGTGAAAGAAATTCCCAACGCTTTTATTAGAAGTATCCAGACCCGAGCATTAACAAAGAAGAAAGAATGCACTATTTCCGCCCAAGATATATGGAATGTTTTTGGAAAACAGGGGAAAAGATGCGCTTTTACCGGGGAAATCCTCAATTTTGATCAAAAAAAGGGCAGAGTAACCGCTTCTGTTGACAGAATAGACAGGTATAAAGGTTATGTTTTAGAGAATATCCAAGTCGTTCACGTAGATATTAATTTATCAAAGCACGTCAGCACAGATGAGTATTATATTAGTTTATGTGAGCGGGTGAATAGATTTAGGGGGCGAGCCCCGCGAGTAATAGAATGGGAGTGGGATATAATGAATGACACCGAAAGGCCCGTTTTGAGAGAAATGAGGAAGGACGATGTGGTGAGAGCGTTCAAACCCTTTGATTCCGATGGGTTTTTGAAAGAAATGGGTTCAAAACCATGCGGGTTTAATAATAACGCTTAGTGTATATTCCAATTACATGGACTTTACTTTTCTAGATACGTTCGCTGGGAAGTTCCCTCTAGTTTCAATCCAGCAAATCGGATTGGCCGTAAGTGCTTCATTGGGAGCGGGTTATGGAATTTATAAGTTCGTCTGGAAACCCGGTTCAAGACTTTTAAAAAAGCTTAAAGAGGCTCATGTGAAATTAATGGATTCCCTTCCAATTCTAGAAAATATAGCCGCCGAATTCAAACCCAACGGCGGAAGCTCCTTAAGAGACGCTATAAATCGTTTAGAATCAGGGGTTTCCGAAGTTGTTCAAAAAAACAGGATTATCGCTTCAGAAATGAAAATCGCCTGTTTTGAGACGGATAAGCATGGCATGTGTATTTGGGTAAGTCCAAAATGGCAGGAATTTACAGGTTTGGCGTCCGATAAGTCATTGGGTAATGGGTGGATAAACGCTATTTGCCCGGATGACAGAGACAGGGTGTTTGACGAATGGGCTCATTGCTTGGAACAGGGACGGGATTTTTCCTTGGATTATTGTGTGAATCCAGAGTCCCCAAGACCTATGCGCGGCTATTCTTATTTTATTAAGGATAGAAAGGGAAATTTGATAGGAATGATCGGGACTTTATCAGAAATTCCGGAATAAACGGGTATAATAAGTATGGATTTAAACCAACTAGCCGATTCCGTTCATCAAGCAAATATAAAATGGTGGCAAGACCCCGTGACAAAGCAGCCTATCGAAAGAAACAAGGGTGAGCTTTTAATGCTTATAGTTTCCGAAATTGCGGAGGCTATGGAGTCAGAACGAAAGAATTTGAAAGATGATAAGCTCACTCATAGGCATGGCGCGGAAGTGGAACTTGCGGATGCGGTCATAAGAATCCTCGATTATGTTGGTGGTTTTGGATACGATCTTCAAGGGGCTTTTGAGGAAAAGCTTAAGTATAATTCCGTTAGGGTTGACCATACTCACGCACATCGCATGTCCGAAAATGGAAAAAAATTCTAAGCCCAAAAAAATAGCGTTAATTACAGGGTGTGGGATGGATGCCAAAACCCTCACTCATTTTCTTCTTTCGAAGAATTATCATGTAGTGATGACTTATCGGCGGAATTCTTCAAGTAATCCCGTCGATTTAAAGGAACTTTTCGCCGAAGATTTAAAAAATAACCCGCAAAGTTCTTTCAGTCTTGAGTTCTGCGATATTACAGATTCGGCGTCTGTAGCCAAATGTGTCGAGCTTATTCTTGGAACTTTGGGGGAGATCGATGAAGTCTATGCTTTGGCCGCTCAAAGCCACGTCGGGAACAGTTTCGACAACCCGGTTTATACGATCAACGCAACCGGGATGGGCGCTTACAACCTGTTTGAATGCCTAAGACACTTGGCTCCCAAGTGCAGGATATATCAAGCCTCGACTTCCGAGATGTTTGGAGGGGATGTCAAAAACAATCCGTTTTCTGAAAAAAGTCCGTTTGAGTGTAGATCTCCATATTCTGTCGCGAAAAATCTTGCTTACAATTGGGTTAAATACTTTCGGCAGACTTATGGGATGTTTATTTCTTCTGGTTTCTTATTTAATCATTCTAATATTTATAGAGGGCATGACTTTTTCATCCGGCACGTTACAAGTTCAGCCGCCAAGATTGCCTTGGGTAAGATTGACTTTTTCACAGTTGGAAATCTAAAACATTACCGGGACGAGCACCTTTCTGACTTTGGGGTGGAGGCGATGTATAAAATGCTTCAGCTAGATTTTCCAATTGATTTAGTAATAGGTAATGGAAACGCTCAATTCGGGGAAGATTACTTGAATTACGCTTTTGGTTATTTTAATTTAGACTGGACAAAATATGCCAAGTTTGATCAGAACAAAATCCGGCCAAACGAAGTTGTTAAGTTAGTGGCAGATCCCCGGAAAGCAGTAGAGACAATAGGTTGGATTCCAAACAGGATTCCATTTTCAGATCATATCAAGTTGATGTGCGAAAGAGATTACGATTTGGAAAAGGGTTTGAAGCACAAAAGGGTTGATGTTTTTTCGCTCTATTAGCTGAAAAACGGGCGGAAAACTGGTAAAGTAAGTATGCGAACAAACTCCCCCGCTCAAAAGAGAGAAGACGACATTTCGTATCTTGAACAGCTTTTACTCAAAAGCCCGGAGAACAGCGAAGACCTAGATATTAAATGTGTCAAAGTTACTAAAAGATCGGTCGTAATTGAAGTTGGGAAAGGTAAAACCAAATGGCGTCACAAGATCCAAACGGAGGAAGTCTAAGTAATTTTAATCGTTGTCGGTTTAGATCTCCCACGAAGGAAGATTATGGGCATGAAGCCTGTTGTGTTAAACGGCGTAAAATTGGTTACGTTTGTTACGAGTTAGATATCAACGGCCTTGAAGAAGGTCAGTGCAAGTTTTGCAAAAAATTCAGTCCTAAAATTGATGGCCAAAAAGAGTAAAGAGGAAACCGAAAAGGTAGAGAAAAAAGAGGAAACTCCATTCACTATCATGGAGCAGATTATTACTGAGGGTGAACACCAAAATTACGGCTTGTTCAGCGGCGAAACGATTGGTTCTTATGAAGATGAGATTATTTCGACAGGCAGCGTTAGGTTTGATATTTTAATCAATGGTGGTTTTAGACCCGGTATGTCTTTGTTCTTTGGTGACGAAGAAACAGGCAAAACGGCACAAGGTTTGGTTTGGGGTAAAAACTGGCAGGATAAATACGGAGATAAGGCGTGGGTTTTCTATTTTGATGCGGAAGGTCGCGGAACTAAATACAAGATCGAAATGTCGGGGATCGATCAATCCCGGTTGACTTGGATTCGCGGGAATACAGGAGAGGATATTTTCGAGCAGATGGATAAAGTTATCTGCCGTAATAAAAAGGGGTATAGGTTCTTCTTCCTGCTTGATAGCATGGATGCTATCATTACAAAAGCGGACAAAGAGAAGACTTTCCACGACGCACAAAAGGTCGCCGGTGGAGCCTTGTTGAATTCGGTGATGGGCAAAAAACTAAGCAATCCTATCCATGGCGGCGGGCATCATCTATACATGTGCTCCCAGCTTAGAACGAAGAACATCGGAGGAATGGGGGCAGGCCGGGAATCCGCAAGTCCAAGCGGCGGCAAATCCCCCAAATTCTATGCTGATATTACGGGGCGACTTTTTAAAGGTTGGTCTGATACTTTTATCAAAGACGGTGAAAGTATTATTGGCAATAAAACCAAAATAAAACTAACAAAGTCCTATAATGAAACTACAAACGTAGAGTTTGACCTTCCGGTTAAATTAAGACATAAGGGTGGTATCTGGCGCGAGTATGAAGCATTTCTAATGGCTCAAGAGTGGGGGTGGATTTTGAAATCCGGGGCATGGTTTAAATTCACCGAAATGTTTGAGAAATTTTTACAAGATGACAAGTCGGGACTTTCAATTTTAAATCCAAAGGGGGAACCGACAAATATCCAAGGCGAAACTTCGGTTGTTAAATATCTTGAGGAACATCCCGAGTTGGTGGCTTATATGGAAGCTAAAGTTAAAGCGTTGGCACTATGAATAGCGAACAATTTGCGTATTGGTTAAATGGTTTTTTCGAGATAGAAAACCCCAAAAGTTTGGATGAAAGAAAAACTCAGATTATTAAAGATCATTTGAGTTTGCTTTTTAATAAAATTACCCCTTCAAGAGTTCTTAAAGAAGATATGACTACGCCAGTTGTCGAAGGGTGGCCAAGTTGGGCGATTGATGAATGGTTAAGGGCAAACCCTCCCACGGGACACCCGGAGATTATCGAATCTAATACTCCCGATTCTTCACCTCGTAAATATTGCTAAATGACTGTCGTAATCCTTAAATCTAACTACCGAGACGCCCGTGATCTTTTTGATACCTTGAAAGATTCAAGCAAATCCCGCGATTTGACGACCTTCTACATGTTAGAGAAGGAGGGCGGAAGGGTTATTATTATTTGGGATCTAGTTATGCTGATTGGTTTGCGCTACGATTTTTTGATTCCCGATTCTGACATTCCTGTAGAATGGTTTTCCAAACTAAAGTTATTGTTGTGAGATTTCTTAATTTAAGAGGGCAGGTAAAATTCAAAAATATTGAGAAAAACCGGGTAAAATGGGATGGTGACAGCAAAAGCAAGTTTCAAAAGAGTGTAAGGGATTTTCTTAGACCATATTGGGATAATGATGTAGTTTTTGAGGAAATGCCTCTGGTTGGAACTAGGTTGAGGTTGGATTTTTATAACTCGTCTAAAAAGTTGGGAGTCGAGGTGCAAGGGGCTCAACACTCGAAATATAACTCACATTTTCACGGGAATAGAAACGGTTTTAGAAGATCGTTAGAGCGGGACAGTAAAAAAGAGGAGTGGTGTGAAATTAATAAAATAAAATTGATAGAGATTTTTCCCGAAGATTTAAAGAGACTTTCGAAGGAATGGATTCTTTCCGAATTTGGAGTGTATTTATAGACATGCCGGAAGAAGATAATGGAGTTTCAATGCCTAGTAAGGTATTAAATCAAATAAATGAGCATACGGCGGGCGGCTTCATGCTTTTTTACATGGGCGGAGATGGAAACCCGGAATTCGTGTTTCTAGCGGACAATCAAATAATTAAAAGGGGGCTGGTGAGCTATGCAAAAGATTTACTATCAAATTTGCGGGACTTCGAACGCTACGAATATTCAGAAAAGTTCGAAGGTCCAAACGATGACGATGAGGACGACGATTAATGTTAACGATTTTTTGGTTAGAGAAAAGACCAAGAATCTCCTAATTAAGAATGACATTTTTGATATTGAAACTCTCCTGTCCAAATCAGAAGAGGATTTAAAGAAACTCGGCGGATTCGGGCCGACTGCCATTTCGGATATCAAGACTTATTTAGTAACCCTAAAGTTGAAGTTAAAACCCAAACCTCCGAAGGCGAAGGACGCCGACTTTCAGTTGAAACAAGCGATGGTTGACAAGTTTCTCAAAGATGAGAAAAAAATCAATGAATTTGGAAATAACATGAGGGTTGCCGCGAACCTGTTAAAAAAATATCCAGACAGGGATTTTTGGTCGAGATTCACCATTCCATTCAAGTTGAATACTCTTCTGTTCTTTTACGGCGAACAGGGCAAGGAAATGATAGGGAAAGCTTATTACTCCCGTAAGGACGAATCTATTAAAATAGAAAGAGTAGAACTTTCCACCGAAAAGGTAGGGATGGATATTGTATCAAAACCCAAGTCAATTAGAGATTTTTTGAATGATTAAATTACACTCAGAAGAGATTGAAAGAGCTTGTATCAGTTCAAGCATCAACTTTCAAGAGGATGTAGTGGACGTTCTGACGTTCATTCACGAAGACCATTTTTATTTCCGGGCTCATAAGACAATTTTTTTGGTAATCAAGAATTTTGTAATATCCGGCCAGAAGTTTGACCGGGTTATCCTTACTGATAGGATCAAAGGGATGGGCCTTTCCAAAGTGGAGGACATTGACATTGCGGATTATATCAACGCCCTGTCTTCGATTTCGGCAGTTAAAAGAGAAAACTTCCTTGATTATTTCAAGACTCTCCATAAATTCCACAATGCCAGAACGTTAGTCAAAACTTCTGAGGAAATCGCGGAGTTTGTCAGGAAAAATATCGGCGGGACAAGTCAAGAATTAATTGGCGGCGCGGAGTCTATTTTTAGCAAAAAGATAGAGGCTTATAGCAACGATGAAGATCCGGTTGATATGCTGGACGGGCTAAAAGAGAGGATCGAGCTTTTGGGTAACGAACCAAGAGAGGACGGAATTAAAAACCCTTACCCGGTTTTTCAACGGTTTTATGGCGACTTGCCGGACGGCAGAGTTATTTTCATTGCCGCCCCAACGGGGATAGGGAAAACGACTCTTTTGCAGGATATGATGAGAAAGATCACTGTTCCCGGCGAAATCATAGCCCTTTATCTAGACAGTGAGTTAACGAAAGAACAGGAGCAAACCCGCCTTGTTTCCAGTTTAAGCGGAGTCAAAGAATATTATATCTCAACCGGAAAGTATAGGTATGATGCGGGTATGTTGGCAAAAGTTCGGGCGATTTGGCCTGAAATCGAGAAGAGAAAGAAAACCTGCTTTCATAAATACATCGGTAGAAAAAACATTGATGAAGTAATTTCCATTTGCCGCCGCTTCAAATATAAACATCACGACAAGAGGATTGTTATTTTTTATGACTATTTAAAGGCTAAAACCGGGATGACAAACGGCTTTGAATCCTTCGCTCAAATGCAGGATGAGGCCGACAAAATCAAAGTCCTATCGAATGAGTTAAAATGTCCAATTATTGTGGCGGGGCAGATTAATAACAGATCCAATGAATTAGCTCTAAGTTCGGGGATTGAAAACGTGGTTGATATCATGGCGTTTCTATTCAAGAAAACTGCTGAAGAAATTGCGAGAGACGGAAATAATTTTGGGACTCATAAATTAACAATTAGAAAGAGTCGTATGCAAGGGGCGGACGCGCCGGGGTTCCAAGACATTTGCAAGTTACCAAGCGGTGAATGGGAGAGGCTTTATATTAATTACGACTTCCAGAATTTCTCAGTAGAGGAGAAAGGGTGCCTTCTTGATGTCATTGATATGTTGAACGGGAATGTCCCTTTACCAGCGAGCAAGCCAACTGACGACGGGGAGGTATTTTAATGGATCTGAAAGAAAAACTTGAAAGCTCCGGGTTTCAATTAAGGGATGACGGCGACTCTTGGCGGGCAAGGGCTTTTTACAGGCAGGGTGGAAATCCAACAAGTCTTAAAATCTCAAAGAAAAGCGGTAGATTCGTTGATTTTTCGGCTAACCAAAACGGGAGTTTCGCGGAATTGATTTATTTGGCGACTGGAGAAGAGATCGAGGAAGCGGACGCCGATTTTCAACCGGAAAGATTCGAGTCAAACGGATTGTCTTTTTCAAGTAGAAAATTTGAATGGGATGAACTACCGAAACTGCCGAATTATAAGTTCTATCTGGATCGCGGGATTAAGAAGGAAGTCCTGCAAAAGTTTGAAGCGGCACTTGTCCAGACGGGGAAGATGACTAGAAGGCTCTGCTTTCCCATCAGAAACGAACGGAGAGAGGTTGTTGGCGTCAGTGGGCGGATTATCCTTCAAGACCACGGAGATCGCCCAAAATGGAAACACTTGGGCTTAAAAAGGAATTGGATTTATCCAGACTTCTCTTTCCCGGAAATCGAAAGGAAACGTGAGGTAATTTTGGTGGAGTCGATTGGGGATTGTCTAGCCCTTTATTCGGCGGGGATTGAAAATGTTCTAGTTCTATTTGGGGTTAAGATCTTTCCAAAAATCAAAGCTAAGCTTTTACAATTAAACGTCAACTCTGTTATAATTGCCACAAACGACGACAAAGAAAATAATAACGTTGGTAATGAGGCGGCGAAAAAAATAGAGGGCGGTTTGAGACTTTTATTCTCAGATGTGAGAATTTGTCTGCCCACGAAGAATGATTTCGGGGCTATGAGTGTAAAAGAGATCGAAAACTGGTATAATCTTACGAGAAATGGCAGCGACTAAAAAATCAGAAGAGCAGAGATTGATTAAAGATCTCGAAAACCCACAGGGGTATTATTACAATAAAGAAGACGACTGCTATATTGTTTTCATCAAGTCTCTTGCCAAGAATATTGTCGTTACCGGCGAGACTCATCGTGGGATTATTAAAGCTTATAGCGGAGAAGACGCCAGAAGTGTTGAGGAGATCTGTTCTACTTTTTCTATCCCGCGCTCCATCTTCTCAGAGTATCGCGGGATATTCTCAATTTCTAGGGATTCCCTGCCTCTAAGCGACGAGGATATATTAGAGAATAGCATAGAAAATTCGGTGGAGAGCTTATTGGAAAATAAGAAATTTGAAATAAGCCAGCAGTTTCAGAAGAAGAATTGGGCCTTGACCCAGAGGGAGGCGGAGAATTGGCGGGCTCTAGAGATGGGGCAACTGAAACCATTTGTTTCTGCCATCGAAAAATGGAAAGCGCCAGCCATTAAAATTCCTGTCACCCCGAAACTAAAAGTCAACGATGATAAAAGTTTGATCGTGGTTTTGACGGATACACACGCAGGAGCTTTCGCAGATCCTCAGACAATGCAAAGCGGTAAGAAATGGGATAAGCAGCAGTATTTATTATTCTTTGAGAAGTATAAATCCAAAATCCTTGAACTTTTCAAATTCCACCGTCCCAAAGAAATTGCGCTTTTTATTCTAGGCGATACCCTAGACGGGCTAAGGGGAACGACGGAGAAGGGGACGAAGCTAGAACAGGAATTGAACAGAGATGGCCAATTTGATTTGGCGTTATCTACTATGGTTGATTTTGTTGGTTTTTTAAGTGCATTAAATATCCCGATACAAGTAAGGAACGTAAGGGGGAATCACGGTGGGGTTAGTGAGTATATTTTGGTGGAAACTGTTAAGCAGGCTTTTAAGAATCAAAAGAATATAGAGTTTTTCAACTATCACACCCAAATGGGAGTCTTTAAAATGCGGGATACTATGTTTATCCTAACTCATGGGGCGAATGACGTTCTAGACGCGAAATTACCAGCTAATGGGCCTAAAAGAGAAGCCTACATCCAGACGGTTATCATGAACCATAAGGAACTTTTCAAAGAAACTAAAAACTGTGTCGCGATGGCGGGGGACTTACATAAGAAAGAGATGGTGGAATACGGGACTTTTGATTTTTATTTGATTGGTTCTCCCGCCGAGTCTCTTTACGCGGACAGACTCAATTTACATTCTCGCCCCTCGCAGTCTTGTTTTATTTTGACAGACGCGGGAATCGAAGACTACATTAACGTTTATTTTGATTGAGAAATGTAAAATTTCTTATTAGAATTTCTAACTCTTATATTGCAGTAATTCAAAACATCCATAAATTTTATCCTTTTTCTTGAAAGCCCGAAGCTTAAAAGTCCAGAACCATATATGAATTTGTGGAATTTCCAAATATTTTCCCTTCCGAAAGAAGAAAGGGATGAGCCGGAACCTCGTTTCCCGACATACCTACGTATTGAAAATTTCACAGATAGTTTGTTTAAAACTTCTTCGCAGAAGGACCAATCTTGATTAAGGGAAGAAGCTATTGTGAACCTCTTGCATTTTCCCCTAAATTTGTTCATCGTTATGCAACCATCGGCGTCGAAATATCCCCGAAACCAATATGGATGTAGATCTTCTGGGATTACTTTTAATAATTCGTCCGGTGACGAATGTGACTTATCTTTAAAGCCAAAATTCAAAAATTGTTTTGCAAGATTTTGTCCAAAAATGTTTAGTTCCGAAGCCTCTTTGGATTGTCTTTCCCTCATCTTCACGTCCTTTTTAACAAAGCCAAATTTCTCAAAGAGAAAATATATTTCGTTTAAATCGTCTCGTGAGGCTTTTACTTCTACATGGTCGCTACTTACATGTCCGTCTCCCCATATAAACCCCAGAACGTATGCTTTCTCCGGAGAGAAGTTTTCAAAGAAGTTTGAAAATAATTTGGCGGACCCTTTTCCCGGTCCTCTTTTTACAAAAGGATCAGAGTCCACTCCTCGCCTCCTTTTCCCATAAGAGTTGAATACCCCTTCTTATTAACTCGCTTCTCCCTATCCCCTTCTTCTCTTTTAAAACTTTCAACCGCGATTCGGTTTCCTTATCAATTGTTATGTTTACTCTTTTCATTAACACTTAATACACATTAAATGCTCATTTATGAAAAATAATACAAAAAAAACTATAACTGAGGAGGAATGACTACCGTTGTTAATATTCGATTAGAGTCTTGTGATTTCTACGGAGCAAGAGGAAGTCTATTGGGAAATCCATATGAAATTGGAAAAGACGGAACAAGAGACGAAGTTTGCGACAGATATATCATTTGGTTCAATCATCTTCTCAAGAGCGCGGTTTTTAAAAGGGAGTTATTAAAATTAAAAGGTGGGAAATTGGGGTGCTTTTGCAAGCAAAAAGACAAGGAAGTGAGATGCCACTTGGATTACGTGGCGGAATATTTAAATAATTTATGAATTTAGCTATCATCGGCTCCAGAGATTTTTCCGACTACGACCTTTTAAAGAGAGAGGTTTTGAATTTTATCAAGGATGAAAAGTTGGACGTTACTGCTATTGTAGGTCGGGGCGGCAAGCCGGGAGAGTCGCTTGTTTTCAGATTTGCGGACGAATCCAAATTAGAGAAAAGGGCTTTTGTTCTAGATTTTCATGTTATAGAACATGCGGATGCATTAATTTTATTCAGGGTAAACCGATCAAGAGACGAAACGAAGATCGTAGAATTGGCCCGGAAGAAGGGTTTTAAAATTAAAGTGGTTGATATTAAAAACGATTTCCTATGAAGGTAGCAACTCTTTGCCAAGCCGGGACAGTCAGATCGGCGGGTTTAAAACATTTATTAAATTATAAATATAATCATGATGCGTTGTCATGCGGCTGGGAGGGTAATTCAAAAGAAACCCTCAAGATGCTTTTCACATGGGCGGATTATATTGTGATAACGCAAGGAGAATTTATTGAATACGTGCCGGAAGAATTTCATGGAAAAACCTTCTGCTACGACGTGGGTGAAGATACTTATGGTTACGCTTTTCATCCAGAATTGATTAAAAAATTCGAGAGCATGATTAAGCAGCACGGATTTTTTAACAAGTAGTATGCGCTCGCATACATTCAAACAAAGTATTCGATCACATACATGTATGCAAAGGTTCGTCCTTAAGAAGACCTAAGATTTTACTTCTCCTGCCGGGAATGTTTATAAATGTAATAAATCTTTCATATTTTCGTTCCAAGCCGAAGTGTTTAAGTTCGGGGTTGTAGATATATTTAAAAAATTTATAGATACTTGGTATATTCGGTAATGACAAAATTGAATGTTTACAGTCCCTTTCTTCTTCATCATGCTTATAATGAGATTTATTTTGGTAAATAGAAGTTTTCACCCCCAGTTCGCTTAGGATATGTTGTAAGTATGACCAGTCTTGTTCGTAAGTAGAGCTAATAGAAACTTTCGTATTTTTTCTTTTTAAATCGTTGAAAATTGTCCCGTCTCCATCGAAATACCCTCTAAACCAATAAGGCCATAATTTTTCAGGGATGAAGTCTAGGACTTTTTTGTGCGACGCTCCGGATTTTTCGAAAAATCCCATTTTTTTGAAAATTTCAGAAAGTTTTATGCTATAAATCCTCATGGAAAGGATTTCTTTTTTAGAAAATTTCCCTTTTTTTAATTTTGTGAACTTCCATTCGCCAGTCTGCATAAAAATGTTTTTTATATTATTCATGTCTTCTTCGGCGATAGTTAAGGAAACCATACCTCTTTTGCAATATCCGTCAGCCCAAATAAAACCGAGCAAGTATGCTTGCTCTGGAGTCTGGATTTTTTTAAAATCGTCACAAATTTTTTTACTCTTGTGCTCATTCATTTTTAAACCACGCTCAGATCGTATTTTAAATAAAATATCATCTGGAATTTTAAGCCCCAACTTAGTAGCTCTATAGTGAACCATTGAGTTGCGCATGTTTAGTTTTTTAGAGCAAGCTTCGCTCCCGATCTTTTCAAAGTTTTCTTTCAAAAATTTTTCTATTTTCTCTTCTCCCATAGATTTAAACCAGTAAGTAGTGTAACATGTATTACACATAAAAAATAGAAAAAATACGTTTATGATAAAATTATCTGCTAGCAAAATAAAGACGCTTTCCCACTGTAGCCACAAGTTTTGGACAACGTATTATCTTAACCTACCAAGAGATACAAACGACGGGGCTCGCAGAGGATCAGTTGTCCACCTTCTGCTAGAAATGCTACTAAATCCTCGCCATCGGCACCATTTTGATTTAGTTAAAAACGCGGGGTTACAACACTCCACAGCTTGCGAAAGATTAGTTCGTAAGTCAATGAAACGAGAGGGCTTAACAAAGGAAGATGATTTCTTTTTGATTTGCGAATTCGTAGATGTGGCGGTTAACGAAGATTTCTTCATGGAAGGGTTCGAAATGCTTCCCCCGGAATATGCCTTTGATATTAAAAACGAAAACCCGCCATACCATATTGTCGGATATATTGATCGCTTAGGATTCAAAGGAGATCTTTGCCGTATCGAAGACTGGAAAACGTCCAAAAATCGTTTCACGGGAGAAGACTTGAGGTTTAACATCCAAAGCTTGATCTATCAACTCGCGGTAAACAAACTCTGGCCGAAGATTAAAAAATCATTTGTTAACTTTCTATTTCTTAAATTCAGAAAGAATCCCCGGCAAGTTGTTTCTGTTTCAAATGAAAAATTAAAAGGTGTCGAGCACTATCTTTCGCATTTAACAGAGTATCTTTCTGATTTTAATCAGTCGAAGATTGAGAGTAATTACGGCTGGGATAACCCGAGCAAAAAACCACTGTGCGGGAAAATAGGTTTGAAAGATGACGGCGTGACCCATCACTGGATCTGTCCCGAGGCTTTGCCTCGCACCTACTATGTTTTAACAAAAGACGGGAAAGTAATTTCTTCAAAAAACTCAAAAGATGAGTTGACACAAGTTGAAGGTTCAATTATAGAGGAGAGAAAATATGCTGGCTGTCCGAAGTTCATGAGGTATAATTCCGGGAAATTAGAAGAGGCGAAAAAATTAGGATTAATGTAATATGGCATACTCAACCCCCTGTCCAGTAGATGAAATAATTCTAAAAGCTTTCAGGTTTGGTGTTTTGGGTCTTTAGATCTAAATTACTCCGAAAGAGAATTAGAAATCGCAAGTCAAATGTTAGGCGGGCGTCTTCGTTTTAATTTAGAAACTTATATTTACGGAAAAGAACACCCCAAAAAAGAAATCGTTTATCCGGCTGATTGGTGGGAAGCCCTGAAAGAAAGATTCGCCCCTAAATGGTTTTTAAAAAAGTATCCAGTCCGTTCCACTGTTATTACATGTTCCTTAAAAGAGATCTATCCTGATATCGAACCAGTTCTACCACAAAAAAATCCAGTAATAAAATTTCTAGTTACAGAAAATTATGGCACACGTTAAAATCACTCCAGAAATCGAATCCGTAGTAAGAAACTCCCGTATTGAGGGTAGCAAATTATTCCTTCCAAATCAACTAGATCGCAAACTTTACGTTGAAGTAAACAAGTGTTTGGTGAATTGCGGTGGAAAATGGACAAAAAATGTCCAGGCTCACGTTTTTGACGGAAATCCTTTGGAGAAGTTGGGGCTCGCTTTGGAAACCGGAGTAAGTAGAGATGAAAAGAAAGACAGTCAAGCCTTTTATACCCCTGCAAATGTCGCCAGTCTCGTTGTTAGTCTGGCCGAAGTAAATGGATGTAGAGTTTTAGAGCCGAGCGCGGGAATTGGGAATTTAGTATCTGAGATTCTAGTCGCTGGTGCCGAGAAAGTTGATATTGTGGAACAAAACCCAGCTTCGGTAAAAATTCTAAAAGAAAAATATCACTATATCTACGAGGGGGATTTCCTTAGTTGGGAGCCGACTGTTTTATATGATCGCGTAGTAATGAACCCGCCCTTCACGAAAAATCAAGATGTAAAACATGTAGAAAAAGCATTTTCTTTGCTGAAAAACGGCGGAAAACTGGTATCCATAATGGCAGGCAATCGCACTAGAAAGCCTTTTCTAGAGCTTATAAAAGACAAAGACTATGAAATTATTGACTTACCAGCAGGATCTTTTAAAGAATCGGGGACAATGGTTAATTGTATGGTTTTAATTTTAGAAAAATAAATGGATTCCGCCCTTTTCATCCCAGAAAAAATCAAAGTCGGCTTTCAGAAGAGAACCGACACCTACACGGGAAATCTTGCTTATGTGATCTACTATGATCAAAAGGGCGTTTTAAGAAAAGAGATTAGCTGGCAAAGCTGGCGGGACAAAAAGATTGAGCCCCAAGATTTTGATAATACACCGATTGAAGGTTTCGTAATTAACAGGAGTATAGAAAGATACAATTGGGGACACTTTTCGTCGAACAGGAGTTACATCCGGGTTCACGATCCTAGAGGTTTTGAGTTTGAGATCTCTCCTGAAAATTTGATCGGGTTGTTGATGAATACTGACTGCCTCAGAAAAGGGTTTGTCGGAGAGTTTGTTTACGCTTGGCACGGGACGGAATTGATACTTTTACCTACCAAGGCAGAAGAATATAAACTTTCAAGAATTTATTCCGAAAATCTTAAAAAGAAGATTTTGGTAAAAGATCTAATTACGGGGGCTTGTTACAAAACCAAAAGAAAAACGGGGGAGAGCGTGGTCTTTTTAGGGAGGTTCGAATGGACAGATCATCCCACATACACCGGAAAGTTTAAAACCGAAAAGAGATTGATTTTTTCATCAACAGATGGAAAGATGATTAGGCCGGAAAGGTCGGCTGACTTCTTAGCGGAGAAAGTTCAAGACTTGGTTGTGAATTATGCGGACTTGGTTAGTAAATTTAAGAAGATGATTAATTCTTCTAGAATCAAGGGTTTTCACGTAAAACCTAGGGAGATCTCAAAGGATGATTTTAAAAAAGAAAAATACTATAGCGATTGGCTGTGGAAAAAATTCTATAGAGAAGATTCGGGGTATATAATTGGGGAAAATTTTAAACCAAGCGTAAACGGTGGTTTTGCCGAAAGGCATTTTGGCAACCAAAAAACACTTTTAAATTTAAAAACTCTACAAAAAACATATTCGGAACGGGGTAAGTATGATTACAGGGTCACGACGGAATCTATAAGTTACGGGACTTTGCTCCAATCGGGGTTTGGGGACTTGTGTATTGATTTGGAAGACGGTAGAAGTTTGAAATACGAATTATGACAACCGACGAAAAAGTAAAATCTCTCCTAGAGAGGGTTAGAGTAAAAAGGAACGAAATTCAATCCGCCGAAAGGCCGGTTTGGGAGACTCATTTAAGCTTCAGTTTTGAAGAAATCTCAGTTAAGGATAGAACTAACATTCAAGTCGTCTCTGATCTATCAAAACTCGTTGATATTACGGCCTTCTTATTAACCCGCTCTAGTTTTCATTCGCAAGCCTGTGAAAGATTAGGGGTGGAGATGAAATTCGAATGGATGGGATTTCCCGTCGCATCATGGATTAAAGACATCCAAACGCGAATCAACCAAATTCAAATTAACAACAAGAAGAAAGATCTTGACGCGCTGGAGAAAAAGCTAGATAGTCTTGTTTCGCCGGAACAGAGAAGAGCTTTGGAACTTGAAGAGATTGAAAAATTATTAAAATGATCGAAGTTGAAGTTTGCTCTAGCCGGACATTTAAAACTTTAGAGATTAAAGACAATCTCTCAAGATGGACTTCGGGGTTTCTATCTCCAGAAGTATCTGTTGAGGTTGGAGAGAGGGTTCTTTTAGCGGCTTATGACTTGATGGGTAAGGCTCAGTTCAAGAAGTTTTGCGAGGAAAACGATCTGGTATAAAAATGTCAGTATTAACGAAAGATAGTTTAGGTGGACAGAACAGCCATAGACGTATGAGCGGCGCACGTTCGAGTCGTGCTCTTTCGACCATTTTTAAGCGATTGCGAGCTACAGACAGGCAGATAAGCAAGCTGGACAAACAATTGACGAATGCGGCTTACGGATTGATACTTTACTGTAAAGCGGGAGAAGTTGAGAAACTTCGACGGAAGCGCGAAAGCTGGGACGACAGACGAAGGGAACTAAGGAATTTAAGAAAATCGTTCGGTAAAACAACATGATTCCTTTATTTAAAAGTGACAGATCAATTTCGCGGAGTATTCTTACTTTAGACGACGAAACCGAAAAAGACGGCCCGGATTCTATATTTACCATAGCTGAAGAAAACAAACTGGAAGAGTTATATCTAGTTGAAGACGGTATGACCGGGTTTTTAACAGCTTACGAAGGTTGTCAGAAGAGAAAGATCCCTCTTAGATTCGGTCTGAGACTTACTTTTGTTAACGATTTAGATTCGCCGGAATGTGAGAACACTTGGCATAAAAACGTCATTTTCGCCAAAAATACAGAGGGTTGTTCGGATTTGATGAAAATCTGGTCTGACGCGGCGACAAAGTTAAGCGGCAAATTTCCGCGAGTTGACTACAAGTATATTAAAACCGCTTGGACTAAGAACTTGCATTTAGCGATACCGTTTTACGACTCTTTTCTTTTTCGGAACAGACTGTCTTTTTCTAATTGTATCCCGGATTTTAGTTTTACCGAGCCGACTATTCTCAAAGAAAGGAATGGTTTGCCGTTTGAAGGTTTGATCCATGAGAGTTTGAAAAGTTTTGACTACCCGACAATGGATGTCAAAAGCATCTACTACAAGAATCGGGAGGATTTCGACGCTTATACAACTTTCAGAATCGTAGGGAGAAGAAGTTTCGGGAAACAAGCTACGCTGGAATGTCCAAATATGGATCATTTTCACAGTGATAATTTTTGTTTTGAGAGTTGGAAAGAATCGTTATGAACGTATTAAAATGCGGAAATTGTAGAACCGACGCTTTTATCCGTAAGTTTGTGGGAGATTTTTCTTATCTGGAGTGTTCTAGATGCCACGGCTTATACAAACTGCAAGAAAGATGCCCGGAGTATTACACGTATAAACCATTCGAAACTGTATTGGAGTGCCCGAGTCCTTATTGTAAATACGTAACTTTTAAAATAAACGATGAAAATTATAAAATGTGAAAGTTGCGGCTCTAATAAGATTTCGATGAAGCGATCTATGCTTCACGGAAATCATTGGGAATGCGATTATTGCGGATGTATTTACGAACAAGAGCGGTCTGATGTTGGGAATCTCGGAACATATCGTCAGGATATATACTCAATTATGAACAGTAATATAGGGGTGCCGGATTATCAACCTTTCGTCACTTACACCACTAAGTATGCTGAATAAATTTAAAAGCTTCCTATCCACGGACGTAGAGACGGAAAATCTACGCTTAGTGAACAACCGCCCTTGGCAGTGCGCTTTCACCCTTTTTAATCATCGGGAGACTTTAGAACAAAAGGAATACTGGATTTGGTGGCCCGACTTGAAAATGTCAGAGGGGGCGGCTAGAGTTACCAAATTCGATTGGGACGCTTACGAACGGAAAGCTAACCCGAAATACGGGGCTCCAACAGCTTATCTGCCAGAAGACTTTTTGGACGATTTCGAAAGGTATGTTTACGATCCTGAAGTGGCTGTCATCGGCCAGAACTGGTTATGTTTTGACGCCTATGTGGTGGGGTCTTTGCAGATTTCTTTGGGGCGAAAAGCTGATTTTTCTTATTTAACCAAGTTATATGATACGTCTTTAATTTGCAAAGGGTTGAAATTAGATAAAAAACCGGATCTTGATGATATGTTGGCGTGGCAATACAAATTATACAATGAAAAGGCCAAAGTTAAAACAAACCTTAAATTATTGGCGACGGAATATGGAGTTCCTTATGATGAAGAAAGACATCACGCGGAGGCGATTTATGATACGGAATTGACGGCGGGAGTGTTTAATAAGATTAAATATGTTTTACAATGAAAACCTTACGAGAAGAGCTTGAAAAATTAGTTAAAAACAGGACTATTGATTCCTTTGAACTTGAAGAGAATATTAAAATGGATGAAAGCGGAAGCAAGTTGATGATTGTTTTTAATTCGGGCGAGACTTTGGAGGTTGAAGTTTTATGAAAAGTTCGTTATTCCCCGAAGTGTTTGACGCAAAAGGAGTTGTTTTTGGGCGGGCGTTTGGTTTCTACAATGGGAGTATTGTTGAAGTGATAGGAAAATATTGGCATTGGCTGGACTCCAGTGGAATATGCGGGTTTTTAGATGACGAAATATTTAATAAATCAGTTAAAATTTACGATATAAAAAGACATGACTGATAACGGTTAGTTTAGATTTAAAAAGATGACTTTTACAAATTATGAAATCCCCATGCATGGGGTCCGCCTGCCTACTTATAAATTAAGCAAAGAAGATGCTGAAAGTCTAGGAGTAAAAGAGGATATAGACCACGAGAAGTTTTTAAGACTTCTGTGCGAAAAGGGTTTAAATGAGAAGATCGAGACAGGGCTGATCGAAGAGGGTAGGAAGAAGGAATACGAGGAGAGGATCGATCACGAGATCGGAGTTATTAGTGAAGGCGGCTTTGTCGATTATATTTTAATTACCGCCGATCTAATGGGCTTCTGCAAGAAAGAGGGCATCGCTACGAACTTTGGGCGTGGTTCCGCCGTGGGATCGATGGTTTGTTTTTTAACTGGGATTACCAGAGTAATCGATCCAATTAAGGAAAACCTCTATTTTGAGCGTTTCATTTCCGCTGCCAGACTTAAGAAACAAGTTATAGATGGGGTGACTTACGTTGATGGATCGATGGTCTGCGACATTGACTGCGACATTGACAGTTCTCAAAGAGATAAGGTCATCAAATATCTTTTCGATGCATATCCAAATAAGGTTTGCAAGCTTTCCACGGTTACGACGCTAACCTCTAAAGTTCTAATGAAGGAGTGCGGCAAAATCGTCAAAGGGCATTCCGAACAGACAATGAAGGAAGTTTCGGACATGATCCCGTCCATTTTCGGTAAAGTCCAGCACATTCGGAAAACTAGGGAAGAGTCGGAAGATTTCAATAAATTTTGCAAAGAAAACGAAGACGTATATAAAATCGCATTAAAATTAAACGGTCTTATTAAAAATGCCTCAAGCCACGCATCGGGCTATTTACTGTCCTACTATGATTTGTATGGATTTTTACCAGTCCAGAATGGGACGAATGGGGAGGTGGTTTCGAGTTATGACATGGCCGATTCTCAGAAGTTGGCGATCAAGTTGGATATTCTTGGCCTTTCGGATCTTCAGTTGAATTTTTCTGTGTGCAAAAGGGTTGGGGTTGATCCTGATAGGTTAAATTTTGACGACGAAGAGGTTTATAAAAACCTACAGAAATTTGACGCTCCTTTTGGTTTGTTTCAATTGGGATGCGAATCTGCTTATCGAGCGTTGAAGAAAATCAAGCCGCGAAATTTCCAGCATTTGATGGCCGTTTTAGCAATTATTAGGCCGGGGTGTTTTGTTTTTACCGATCAATACGCAAGATACGTTGAAACGGGAGATTTGGAATCTATTGATCCTCACTTGGATAAAATTTTCGGAGAAACGGCGGGCGTCGTGCTTTTCCAAGAGAGCTTAATGAAGTGCGCCAAAGAAATTTTTGGGTTCTCTCTCCAAGAGGCTGAGGGGGTCAGACGTGCCTGCTCGAAAAAGAAGAAGGAGGAAATGGAGAAATATAAAGATACTCTTTTCTCTCAGGCGGAGAAATTGAATCTTCCGAGGGAGACGGCGGAAAAGTTTTGGGAGTTACTTATTGCGTCCGCCGACTATTCGTTCAATAAGTGCTTGGAAAAAAACACCATAGTAAAAACCGACAAAGGGGCCAATTTAATAGCGAAGGTGAGAAAGGGCGACAAGGTATTGGGATACAATATAAAATCGGGAGAGAACGAATTTGTCGTTGTTAAGGACGTTCATATTTCCAAATCGGAACTATTTGAATTTGATCTGTCGGATGGCAGATCTATTAGGTGTTCAATGGACCATAAATTCTTGACGAAAGAGGTTGGGATGATGCCCATCAAGGACATAATTAATAACGATTATAGTATTTTGCTCGATGAGAAACAGGAATATTTCAAAGACGTGATAGGTTATGAGGGATTTTACAAGATTTCAAATAAGGGGACGTTGATTAGTCTCTTGAGGGAGGTTGGGATAGATGGTGTTGGGTCTGGGGTAAGGGATTATGGTGGCGGCATAATCGGTGGCGAAATGGACAAAGATGGCTACAGAAGAGCTTGGCTCTACAAGGGGCATGGCAAGAAAAGCGCCAAAAAATTCATGATCCATAGGCTTGTCGCCTTGGCTTTTATAGACAATACTAATAATTTGCCGCAAGTTAACCATAAGAACGGAATAAAACTGGATAATTCTGTTGAGAATTTGGAGTGGATTTCCGTTACCGGGAACAACAAACATGCGTTTAAAACCGGACTCAATAAATATAATAATGCGTTTGATGGTTATCATTTTAGAGGTGGTAAACATTTCGGATCAAAGCTAACAGAGTCGCAAGTCTTAGAAATGAGAGAACTTTACGAAAAAGGAGTTAGAAATATTGATATTTCCAAGCTCTACAATATTAAACCTTCAACTTCACACAAAATCCTCAAGGGGCAAGCATGGACACATATTTAAAATCTACAAAAGTAAAATCCTATAAAAGTTTAGGGACGCAGAAGACTTACGATTTAGAGGTTGTCTCCGACGATCATAATTTTTACGCCGATTCTCTGATAGGGTCGAATTCGCATTCTGCTGGTTATAGCGCCCTTAGTTTTCTTTCCGTTTATTTAAAGTTTAATCACACTTCGGAGTTTTTTACGGAAGCGTTGAGAATGACTAGCGCAAAGCCCGACTCCATTGAGGAAATCGCCCAAATCCAAAAAGAGCTTCCCTATTTTAACATTAAACTTCTTCCACCAGACTTAATAAAATCTGACATTGATTTTAAACAAGAAGGCCGGGACATTCGATTTGGACTGGGGGCCATTAAAGGTATCTCGGACCAAACAATTAATAAGTTAAAAAGCTTCATTGACTCAGAAAAAACGAACAAGTTCCAAGTCTTCCAAGCGGCCAAATCTGCCGGTTTATCAATAGGAGTGTTATCAGTTCTAATTCAAGCGGGGATGTTAAGCTCTCTGGGGAGTAATTTACCAAAGATGGTTTACGAGGCTCAAGTCTGGAATCTACTAACAGATAGGGAAAAGAGTTACTTTACGATTCGCGGCGAAGAATTGAATTATGACCTATTTGCCGCCCTGAAGAATTATCAAACCCTGATTCACGACGGGAAACCTTTAATAAAGGAGTCTAGATTCGGCACGATTCACAAAAAAGCCGATAATTACCGGAAAATCTTCAACCAAAATTCGAAACACCCCGATCTTTCCAGTTATTATTATATGAGGAAACTTACCGGCTTCTCATACGGAAAACCCCTAGTCGAGATATTTAAGAATTCCTCAAAAAACGGACTTGATACGATTCTGACGGCCAAATCTTTATTTTCGGATGAAAAGGCGAGTATCGTTGGTTTCGTTACCGAAGTAGAAAAAAAGAAAAGTAAAGCGGGCAATGAATATTGTAGAATTACATTGGAAGATGATACTGGCGGGACGGACCTTTTGTTGTTTGAACCTCACTTCTCCAGACTGCAAGGATTGGACAGACTGCCAAAAAAAGAGAACATGGTTGTGGTGGATGTTCAGAAGTGGAATGACGCCTTAACCGTGAGAGATTTATCAATTCACGATGAAAAGATTTTTATGAAACTAAGTGACCTAAAAGAAGAAAAACCGAGCAAAATCCAGTAAAATAAATGATGAAAACACTTGAATTATCAAAACAAACCGTCGCAACGGCGGTTTTCGATTTCCTCGAACAGAGGGGCAAAAGACCAGATCGAAAAAGAGGGCTGCAACTTGCGGTCAATCCTTTCGGCAAAACAAAGAACTTTTCAGTTAAATTAAAAAATAAATAAGATGGGTTTTACACTTTACAAACCAAACAAGGGTAATAAGGGAAGTCTGCTAGATTTTTCTTTCACTAGCAAAGGCGACAAAAAGGGGATTTTTGCCAATTTTGTAGCTCAAAACGGCTGGGATCAGCAAGCTAGGGGTGGCGAGGGCAACGGAATTTTCAAGGACGGCAAAAAGCTTGGAGTAAAGCTTTCCGTTTATGAGGTTGGCGAAATTATCAACGCTATTGAGCGCCGGGAAGATGGTCCGGCAAAGGGTTTTTATCATAAAAGTGAATCAGGATCTACTCAGATCTATTTCAAGCGTTATAAAGGCAAGGTCAAGGACGGTGATAAGTGGGTGGAAGGGCCGGACTATACGGGTTATAGTTTTTCTGCCGTAAAAGGGGAAGATAGGTTCAATGTCCCCATTACTTTCGGTGAAGTCAGAGCTTTAAAGGAGTATCTGTGCTTCTGTCTGGAAAAAATCTTCGGCGGTATTCTCTCTGACGAGATTCAGAGAGCAAAAGAATACGCTGCGAAGGCAAAGCCCCAAACTGGAGAGGGCTCGCCCCCGAAAAGTGTTGAGAGTTTTGTTTCTTCAGAGGAAGAAGAGCCGCCCTTCTAAGAAAAAGATTAAAAACGCATTATTACACGAAATAATCCCCGCCATTTGTGTAAATGGCGGGGATGTTTTATGTTTACAGGATCAGAAATAAGATAAATAATAAGCTTTATATCGGTAGGACTAAAAACCCAAAGTTAAGGTTTTCTCAGCATAAAAGTAGTGCTAAGAGCAAGGCTAAAGGTCACGGAATTCTATATAAAGCGATTAAGAAATACGGGAAGGAGAATTTCGATTTTGAGATTCTATATGAAACTCCCTCCTTTGAAGACGTGAAGGAAAAAGAGGGCTTTTTCATAGAAGAAAATAATAGTTTAGTCCCGAATGGGTATAATTTAACTATGGAGACTGGCGGGATAAGTTCGCCCTGCCAAGAGATTAGGGATAGAGCGTCAAAGAGAAATCAAGGGGTAAGTTCATCCGGTAAGACTGGGTTCGTGGGTGTCGTCAAAAAGATCAGTAGATTTTGTCCGGTCATCACTTTAAATAGGGTTCGCTACCATTTCGGGGGTTTCCCGACCGTAGAGGAAGCGGCCAGAGTATATGATATTTGCGCTTTGTTCTTCTACGGGCCGGAAGCTAAATTGAATTTTCCAGAAGAAAGGGGTGAATATTTAAGGGGCGATTTGGAGGAAAAATTTAAAAGTTTAAAAACCAACTATAAAAAAAGAAAATATACAGGCGTGTTCAAATGCGATACGACTGGGAGGTGGGTTTCGATATGTCAAAAAAATTATTTAGGACATTACGATAGTGAGTTGGAGGCGGTAGAAGTCAGGGATAAATTTATAATCTATAAAAAGTTAAATTGTAAACTCAACCTCTTAGAGAAGAGGGGTGTGTTTTCTAGAGAAAACCTTGGGGAGTTTTTCGAAAAACTGTTCGCCAGAAAAACATCTAAATATTTTGGCGTTTGCCTTAACAAAGATAAAAAATGGAGAGTTTACGTCAGGCAGGGCAGAAAAGAGGTGTGGAATAAAATTTTCGATAATGAGGACGAGGCGGCGATATCAAGAGATAAGGTTATTTTGTTTTTGGGGGCTGAGGCTCGCCTTAACTTCCCAGAACTAAAAGATTCATTTCTTAAAGAGGATCTTGAGGGATTTTATAATTCATTGAACGACAAAACATCAAAATACATTGGCGTAAAAAGGTCATGTCAAAACGGAAGATATATGATTTTTTTTACAAAGGGCGGAAAGCAAATTAGCGTAGCAGTTTCTTTTAACGAAGAGGAGGCGGCGGAAGCCAGAGATAAAGTTGCGCTTCTGGAGTTGGGTGAGAGCGTTAGGTTGAATTTTGAAAATAAAAGGGAAGAGTATTTAAGGACAAATCTGAAAGCTTTCAGAGATAAGGTTTTCTACCGTCTAAGGGGAACTTATAAATGTAAAAAAAGGTGGTTGTCTTTAGTTGATCGTCTTTCGTATGGGGCTAGCGACACTCAAGAGGAGGCCGCAAAAATTAGAGACATGGTGTTAATTTTCTTAAAGAAGAAAGGTAAACTGAATTACCCAGAATTGGCGGAGTCATACACGGAGGAACAATTGCGAGAAGCGTTCTGTAGGCGGGAAATCAAAAAAGATCCTGAAAATCATCCAAGATGAGGTATAATAAGTAGTTGAGTTTGCCAACTCAGGATTAAATTAAGATTTATGAATACTCTCACATGTGTCTATTGCGGATACGAATACCCAGAAGGAACGCCCCCGCACGGGGCACAGGTATTAACGGATCATATCAAAATTTGCGGAAAACATCCCATGAGGACATTAGAAGAAAAATACGCCAAGGTTCCCGGTGCCCTTGTCGGGCTGATTGGGACTGATAAGAAGGAAGAACTTGAAGCAATGAAAATTCTTCTAAAGGTCTTGCCAGCCTCAGATAAGGATCGGGAAGATAGTATTAATGCGGTTAATGCTCTACTTGAGACTCT
>Ga0154020_10000633_pt1 | contig 43005 bp, 36 predicted proteins | sample Klosneuvirus_201_FD_109709 | JGI IMG/M metagenome (GOLD analysis project Ga0154020, IMG submission 109709) | Active sludge microbial communities from wastewater, Klosterneuburg, Austria - Klosneuvirus_20160825_MG | ecosystem: Engineered > WWTP > Aerobic digester > Activated sludge | place... | reverse complement strand
TGAGCGCGCAGTTGCGACACGTGTGACGGCAGTGAAGCACATGGCCGGGTCATCCAGTGAGGAACGGGAAGCTCTGCTGGCCGCGTGGCGTGACGCTGAAACACGCGCGGACGCTGGCGGCGGGACCGCACGGCAAGAACGTCAACGCAAGCTGGGAAGGTTGACCGCGCGGGAGCGGTTGGCGGCGCTGTTTGACGGGGCGCATGTGGATGAGCTGGACCGCCACGTGGTGCAGCGGGGCCGCGGCGCCGAACGCACCCCGGGTGACGGCGTCATCACCGCGGTGGGGATGGTGGATGGCCGGCCGGTGGCGGCCTTTGCGCATGACGTCACCGTGCGCCGCGGGGCGCTGGGCGTGGATGGCGCGCGCAAGGTGGTCCGGCTGCTGCAGCTGGCCATGCAGGCGGGCATGCCGGTGGTGGGGCTGCATGACAGTGATGGTGTGCGCGTGGACGAAGGGCCAGAGGCCATCCACGGCTACGGGGAGATCATTGAGGCCACGGTGGCCGCCAGCGGCCTGGTGCCGCAGCTCAGCGTGGTGTGCGGGCTGTGCGTGGGGGCGGCCGCGTACGCCGCAGCACTCACGGACACGGTCATCATGGTGGAACCGTGGGCGTTCATGTTCATCACCGGCAGCAAGGTCACCCGCGCGGTGACGGGGGAAGACACGCCGGTGGAAGACCTGGGCGGCGCGGCCATGCACGCGGCGGTGAGTGGGGCCGCACAGTTGCTGGCGGTGGATGACGCCACCGCGGTGGCCACCGCACGGCGCGTGTTGGCTTATCTCCCGCAAGGACATGGCTCGCCGTTGCCGGTGCGCCCCGCGCAAGACGCAGCAGACCGGCCCACCCCGCAGTTGTGGGACCTCATTCCCACCAGCCGCCGCAAGCCCTATGACATGGCACCGGTGGTGCGCACGGTGATGGATGAAGGCAGCGTGCTGGGCTGGAGTGATGCCTACGCCAAACACCTGTTGTGCGCCCTGGCGCGGTTGGATGGCGTGCCGGTGGGCGTGGTGGCCAGCAACCCCAAGCACCGCGGCGGTGCCTTGGACATTGAGTCCAGCCGCAAGGGCGCGCGTTTTGTGCAGCTGTGCGCGGCGTTTGGATTGCCCATCATCACCCTGGCGGATGTTCCCGGGTATGTGCCCGGCAAGACGCAGGAACAGGGCGGCATCCTCCTCCACGGCGCAAGGCTGTTGCACGCGTACGCCGCGGCGGGTGTGCCGCGGGTGAGTGTGGTGCTTGGCAAAAGTTACGGCGGCGCAAGTGTGCTGGCGTACACCGGGGACGTGGTGCTGGCCCTTCCGCACGCGCGGTATGACGTGGTGGGCCCGGATGCCGCGGCCAACATCATGGACCATGGAGACAACCTGACGCCGGAAGAACGTGCCGCGCGCCGCGCCACGTTTCTTGCTGAACGGGACAGGGCACATGCCTCCGCCGAGGCTGGTCTGGTGGACCGCGTGGTGCTCCCGGAAAACCTGCGTGCGGAGCTGGTGCGCACCCTGCGCCCGTTGCTGCACCTGCGCCGCGGTGGCACCCCGCCCCGCCGTTTCAATCCACCCACATGAGACGCGTTGACGGCGTGGCGTTGGCGTGTGGTGCCGCGCTGGTGTGCGCGGGTTTTGGCGTGCACGCGCTCACCCCACCGCGGCCGGTGGAGGTGGCGCCACATTGGACCCAACAGGCGGCGCAGGCTTTTGCGGCGCAGCCCATGGAGCAACGCACGTTGCCCAATGGGTTGCGTCTGATGGTGGTGCCCAAACGTGGTGCCCCGTGGTGTGGCCTGGCCACGGTGGTTGCCGGTGGCGCCAGCACAGACCCGCCTGGGCAGTCCGGGCTGGCACACCTGGCCGAACACCTCTTTTTTGAGGAGGGTGGCGGTTTGACGCCGTCACGCGGAGATACCGACGGTGAAGCCCTGGGCATGCGCTCCAACGCGTTCACCCTGGGGGATTACACGGTGCTGGTGGAGGAGTTCTCCCCCGCGGTGCTGGAGCAGGCGTTGGCCATCCACGCGCAACGCCTCAGACAGCTGACGTTCACCACTGCCCAGCTGGAACGGGAAAAGACGGTGGTGACGGATGAGCGCCGGTTCCGCGTGGAGGAGCCACCGTTGGCCGCCGCGCAGGAGCTGCTGGTGGCGCGGTTGTGGGGCACCCAGCACGTGTTTGGACGCCCCGTGCTGGGCTGGCCCAATGACGTTGCCGCGTTGACGTCAGACCAGGTGCGCGCGTGGGTGGATGGCTACATGCGCCCCCAACGTGCGGCGCTGGCGCTGGTGGGGCCGGTGGATGCCGCGCAGACGTTGGCCGCTTTGGAAAAAGTGCTGGCGCCGTGGACCGCGCGCGGGCCCGCGGGCGCCTTGCCCATTGCAACACCTGCGCAGGGCCAGTCAGACCTTGCCACGCTGCAATCCCCGTTTGGTGGCGCGCTGGTGGGGTTTGCGGTGGCGCCCCTGGGAAGTGGCGAAGAGGCGGTGGACCGCGTGCTGGCGCGGTTGTTGACGTTGGATCCGGACGTGGTGCTGCAGGGTGGTCTCACCGCGTGGCCGCAAGACGCCCGGCTGGACGTGGAGCATGTGCTGCAGGTCCACCATGGCGAATTTCTCATCACGGTGCAGGCCGCACCGCAGGACGCCAACCCGCCGGGCAGGGTGGTGGGCCTCTACCTGGACGCGTTGGCGCAACATGGCCCCAGGCCGGACGTCCTGGACGGCGTCACCGCGCAGCTGGTGGCAGACCTGCACCGCAGCCTGGGCAGCCACACCGGACGCGCCGAAGCGCTGGCGGTGGATGCGGCACTGTTGGGAAGACCGCTGGCCACCGCCGAGCGGATGCGTGCCCTGCGCGCGGTGGACGTGGCTGCGGTGCGCCGGCGCGCCGCGGTGCTGCGCCGCGCGCCCACCGCCAGCGTGGTGGTGGAATCTCCGCCGGAGGAGCCGTGAGGCCGCGCGCGTTGGGGTGTTGTGGGCTGGTGTGCCTGGCGCTGGCGTGTGTTCGTCAGGACGCAACGCCCGTTGACGGGCGGCCCCAAGCCCAGGCCCACCCGGTGCGCGTTGGGGAAAACGTGCTGCCCGCGGCGCTGGCGTGGCCCGGTCCAATGCTGCACCACGCCCGCACGGCGCACGGCATGGCGGTGGCGGTGCATGTTCCCCCCGAGGAGGACCACCACGCCGCGGTGGTGCTGGTGTTGCCGTATGGCTTTTCGCATGAACCGCAAGACGCCTGGGGGGCGGCCAGCCTGGGTGCCGCCATGCTGGACCGCGGCGCGGGCCTGGTCACCGTGGCGGGCCGGCAACAGCGCCTGGACCCGGACGCGTTGACATCCTGGATGCAGCAGCGCGGCATCACCATCCAGACCCATCCCGGACCGGACCATGTGCTGTTGGAGCTGGAAGCACCGGAGGAGTTTGTGGAGGCGGCAGTGCAGCTGGCGTGTGCGCTGACGTTTGAGCCGCAATGGGATGAAGATGCCTATGAAGACGCTGCGCTGGATACCGCGCAGCACCAGGCGGAGATGTACGCCAGTGGCGCGGCGCTGGCGCAGCAGGTGGCGCACATGGTGCTCTTCAACGGCCACGTGCTGGCGCGCCCCATGTTGCCGCCGCCCCAGGAATACCCGCCGCTGGACACCGTTTTGGCGTTCTGGAAACGTTTGGCCCGTCCGGAGCACGCACTGCTGCTGGTGTCCACCCACGCGCCGCAGGCCGCCCTTCAGGGCGCACAACGCTGCCGGGCCACCGCGCCGGCCACGCCGCCGCGGGACCCGCCCAGGCTGGATCACGCCACGCCCAACCCCGCGCCACGGCGGCTGGGCGTGGTGGGCCCGCCGGGCACCACCGCGCACGTGTTGGTCACCGGACACGCGCCCCCTGCGGGGACCATGGACCTTGCCGCGCTGGCTGCCGCGCTGGAGACGCTGGGTAACGGTTTCTCCAGCGTGCTGGTGCAGCGGCTGCGTACCCAGTTGGGCCTGGTCTACGGCGTGGAGGCCACCTGGCAACACGCACGTGCCGCTGGCGTGTGGACCATTTCCACCAGCACCGGAGCCCAGCACGTGCGGCGCGTCCTTGACGTGGTGGATGAGGTGCTGGCCGGCGTGGACCGGGATGGCGTGGACCCCGCACATTGGGCACGCATGGCGCGCGCCACGGCGTTGCCGTTTGCGCAGGGCGCCGAAGATCCTCTGTCGCTGCTCGCCATGGAAGCAGACCATTTTCGCCTGGGCCGCCCGCCGGGACACGGGTGGCGTTTCCCTCGGCTGTTGTGGGAGGCGCAGCCGCAACAGGCCGCGCGCGTGGCGCAGGCCATCCTGTCGGCACCGGGGCGCGTGCTGGTGGTGGTGGCCCCAGCCACAGCGTGGGACAGCGCGCTGCGTGCCAGCGTGGATGCCGTGGTTCCCCCGCCGTGACCTCCTGCGGCCTGGCGTCAAGGCCCAAAGAAACATGGCGCCCGTCGTCTGGCGGTTGCCGCCGGTGTCTGCTACCCAGCCTCCCCCTCACCGCCCCAACAGGGCGGTTGCCCCCGTCACACGCGGGGGCCACACCCGGAGGCGGGTCAAATCATGCGCACCTCCCTGCTTGGCGCGTTGGTGTTGGTTGTAGCCACGTTGTCCCTGGTGACGTGTTCCGGGGCAGACAAGAAGAAGGACGGGAAGGCCGCGGCGGGGGATGCCGGCGCCACCAAGGGGCCTTCGGCCATGTTGTCTGACCTGGCGGACGGCGTGTGGGCCGCCTGGATGCGGGAATACCCCGAGGACGCCACCATCCTGGGCATCCATGACCATGATGACAAGCTGACCGATCTCACCGACGAGGGACGCACCCGCCGCCTGGGCCAGGCGCGCGCGTTTCTGGAACAGGCCGAGAAGATTGACGCCGCGGGGCTGGCGCCGCAGGAGCGCATCACCCGGGATGTCCTCATCCGCGAACTCAAGCAGCAGATCCGCGCGCAGGAGCTGGACGCGCACCTGTTCACCTCCCTGGACCAGCTGGGCGGGCCGCAGGCCGGCGGGTTTGGCCACCTGGTGCGCAAGTACCACCCGCGCGCCACCGTCAAGGACGTGGAGAACCTCATTGCCCGCTACAAGGCGTTTGGCCCGTACATGGACGCGTACCTGGCCATCCTCAAGGCGGGTGAACAAAAACAGGTGACCGCGCCGGGCGTCATTGTGGACCGCGTGGTGGCCCAGCTCAAAGAGATTGCCGCCGAAGGCCCGGACAAGAGCGCCTTTGCCACCCTGTCTCTCCCGGAGGGAATTTCCGACGAGGACAAGAAGCGCCTGGGTGACGAACTCAAGGCCGCGGCAAAAGATGTGGTGCTCCCCGCGTTTGCCAGGCTGCAAACGTACCTGGAGAGTGAGTACATCCTGGCCGCGCGCGCCGCGGTGGGCATTGGCACCATCCCCAACGGGGAAGCCATCTACAGCTGGCTCATTGAGCGCCACACCACGCGCAGCCTCACCGCGGATGAACTCCACAAGATGGGGACGGATGAGCTGGCGCGCATTGAAGCCGAGATGATGACCATTGCCCTGTCCCAGAAGCACAAGAAGGGCAAACCGCTCACGGATTTTGTGGACAAGCTGCGCAAGGACAAGAAGACCTTCCCCAAGGACAAAACCGAGCTTCTGGCCGCGTACAAGGCAGCCCTGGACCGCGCCCGTGGCAAGGTCCCCGAGGCGTTTGAGGCGCTGCCCAGCGTGGACTTTGAAGTGGTGGAGATGGATGCCGCCCGCGCCGTCAGCGCGCCGGCCGCCTATTATGAAGAGGCGGATCTGGAAGGCACCCGCAAGGCGCAGGTGGTCATCAACACGTTCAAGGCAGAGACCCGCCCGCTGTTTTCTGTAGAAGCCATTGCGTTCCATGAAGGCATCCCGGGCCACCACCTCCAGGTGGGCCTGGCGCATGACCAGAAGGACCTGCCACGCATCCGCCGGGTCATTGGGTTCAGCGCGTTTGTGGAGGGCTGGGCGCTCTACAGTGAGAAGCTGTCCGATGAGCTGGGGCTCTACAGCACGCCCATCAACCGTTTTGGGTACCTGGGCGCGCGGGCATGGCGCGCGGTGCGCCTGGTGGTGGACACCGGCTTGCACGCCAAGGGTTGGGACCGCCAGAAGGCGGTGGATTACATGAAGGCACATTCGCCCATGGCGGCGGCGGATATTGAAAATGAAGTGGACCGCTACATCCAGTGGCCCGGCCAGGCGCTGGCGTACATGGTGGGCGCGTTGGAGATTGAGGCGTTGCGCAAGCACGCGCAGGACAAGCTGGGTGACAAGTTTGACCGCAAGGCGTTCCACGCCGCCGTCCTCAAGAGCGGCGCGGTCCCGTTGGAGACCCTCAAGGGCAACGTCACCGCCTACGTGGAAGCGCTCACCGCGCCTCCGCCCGTGGTGGATGCCGGTGTGGCGGCCGCTGCCAGCACAGACGGCGGGGCGGCACCGGCCTCGTCGTCGGCGGGTGCGGCGGACGGTGGATCTGCGCCGGCCCCTGCCGCCAAGTAGCCGTTGAACCCGCCGGGGCGCCCGTTGGGCCACCCGGGCGGACCACACGGCTTCTCCGTCCTTGTGGAAGGCGTGGTTGGTGCATATCTCAAGAAGGCATGGCCGCCGTGATGGACGGCGTACCCCGTGAAGGAGTTTCCCTTGGCTGACACCGGCTCCAAACCCCCCCGCCCGGACGGCGTGTTGCCCGCGCACGTGGCCATCATCATGGATGGCAACGGGCGGTGGGCCCAGCAGCAGGGGTTGCCGCGCGTGTTGGGCCACCGGCAGGGCGCCAAAAGTGTGCGCCGCATTGTCACCTACGCCCGCGAGATTGGGATCAAGTACCTGACGCTGTACGCGTTCTCGTCAGAAAACTGGGCGCGCCCGGAGATTGAGGTCACCGCGCTCATGATGTTGCTGCGGGACTACCTGGATGAGGAACGTCCCACCATCCTGGACAACAACATCAAGCTGTCCACCATTGGCGCCACCGAAAGGTTGCCCGGGTTTGTGCGTGACCCGCTGGTGGAGTTGATGCGGGACTCCAGTGACAACACCGGCATGACCCTCACCCTGGCGTTGTCCTACAGCGGCCAGGAGGAAATCACCCGCGCGGTGCGCGCGTTGGCGCTGAGCGTGGCGCGGGGTGAGCTCAAACCCGAGTCCATCACGCCGGAGATGGTGGCCAACCGCCTGGACACCGCCGGCATGCCGGACCCGGACCTGTTGATCCGCACCAGCGGTGAACAACGCATCAGCAATTTCATGTTGTGGCAGCTGGCCTACACCGAACTGTTCATCACCCCCACGCTGTGGCCGGATTTTGACGAGGCCACGTTTGTGGATTCCATCAAGGTCTTCCAGTCCCGGCAGCGCCGCTTTGGCAAGACCGGCGAACAGACCCAGCCCGCGTCCCCTGTCACCACCGGACGTCCCACCAGCCGTTGACCGTTGTCAGGCGCACCGCAAGGGGAGTGCATGGAAGGCTTTTTCAACAAGAACCTCATGCTGCGTATTGCCACCGCGGTGGTGGGCGTTCCAATTCTCATTGGGTTTCTTGAGGCGGGCGGCTGGTTTGTGAGCCTGGGCCTGCTCACCGCCACCGCGCTGGCCGCCACCGAATATTTCCTGGTGCAGGCCAAGGGGGACCGCCTCACGCAACTGGCCGGCGTGGGGGCCGCCGTGGCGTTGGGAGCGTTGTCCACGTTTGGGCCGTTGATGCCCCTGCATGATACCCGCACGGTAAGCGCCACCCTGCTCATCCTGATGTGTGTGCTCATGTTCATTGCCGCATTTTTCCTGGTGCACAGCGGGGACATGACCACCGCCTGGCCTCGGCTGGCCACGCTGGTGGGCGGGGCCCTCTACACCGGGCTGCCGTTGTCCTTCCTGGCGCGCGTGCGCGAGGTCCCCGACGGGCGCCTGTGGTGTTACCTGCCCATGGTGCTCACGTGGGGGAATGACACGTTTGCGTATTTTTGTGGCCGGCTTTTTGGAAAACACAAGATGGCTCCGCACATCTCCCCGGGAAAGACCTGGGAGGGTTTTGTTGGCGGCTTGATTTGCACCGTGGGCACCGCGTTTGCGTGGCGTCACTTTGCACAGCCGGCGTTCACCGTGGCGGATTGTATTGCCCTGGGCGTGGGAATCAGCGTGCTGGGGCCCATTGGTGACCTCACCGAAAGTGTCTGGAAGCGCTCCAACGGCGTCAAGGACAGCGGCAACCTGTTGCCGGGTCACGGTGGCCTGTTGGACCGCATTGACGCGCTGATGTTCACCGCGCCGTTCCTGTATTTCTATGCCGCGTTCATGCACCCGTGGAACATCCTGGGCGGCAACGCACCGTGACGGCGGCGGCGGGTTATTCCGGAACACCACTGCCCAGGAAGCTGGGCGTCAAGGCCGGGCACCTGGTGCTGCTGGATGCCGCGCCGCCCACGCTGGACGCGTTGCTGGTCCCGCTGCCACCAGACGTCACCATCCAACGTCGCGCGGGCAAAGGTCCGTATGACGTGGTGGTTGCCTTTGTGACGTCCCAGGTGGACCTCCAGGCGCGCCTGCCCGCGCACAAACCGCGGCTGCGCTCCAATGGCGGGCTGTGGATGGCCTGGCCCAAGAAGGCCTCCGGAGTGAAGACAGACGTGACCGAAGACCTGGTGCGCAACCTGGCCTTGGAGCTGGGCCTGGTGGACAACAAGGTGTGCGCGGTGGATGCGGTCTGGAGTGGCCTGAGACTGGTCTACCGCCTCAAGGACCGGGTTTGACGTACAAGACCGTCCTCGCGTAACCCCGTCACCATGCGTACCCACCGGTTGGTTCCCGCTTTTGCCGTGAGCGTTGCGGTCATCCTTGGTGTGCCGTCATCCGCGCGCGCCGGCGGGTGCCCCACCTGCACCACCAACGCCGAGTGTGAAGCGGTCATCGGACCTCCGGCGTTCTGCGTGCTGCACACCGGGGATGTTGGGTGCGGCGCAGACCGCCAGATTTGTTGCCCCGGCCAGGGCTGTGACGTCCAGGCGGGACGCCCCAGCTGTGAGACCGCCGGCACCTGCAGCGTGGTCGGCGGCACTGCCTCCAGCAGCGCATCTGGAGGCGTCGGTTCCTCGTCGGTGGGGGGCAGTTCTTCCGTGGCGGGCGCCAGCTCCACCGCGGGAGTGGTCTCCAGCAGCGCCGGGCAGGGCAGCAGCAGCACCTCCGGTGGCGACGACAGCAGCGGACCGTGCGCGTGTGCGCGGTTGCCGGTGGACGGCCCGGCCTGGCCGGCAGCGGTGGTGGTTGGCTTGTTTGGGGCGCGCGCGTTGGTGCGCCGTCGTCGTTGCTGAGGATTCAGGGCCGCTTGCAGAACGTGTCCGCCGGCAGCCTCCGTTCCGGCGTGCAGAACTCCCGCATCATGCGCTCGTGGCGATCGTCCGCAATGCGTTGCGCCCGGCCCACCAGGATGACGTTGCCTTCCACTTCCATGTCCAGGTCCTTGGCGCGCAGCACTTCGCGCATCACCGTCTTCCACGGGACGTTGCGCATGCGCAGCGTGACGTGGCCCTGGATGTCATCCGGGATCACCACGTTGTAGCGGCCCACCTCACCCAACATGAGGAGCACCCGGCGGATGTCGGCGTTTTTGAGGTCCACCGTCACCGTGCTCTGACGCCCACCGCAGTTGGTGGCGCAGCCCTGGATGCCCAGCGCGGCCATCTCAGACGCTGACGGCGCGGCCTGGGAGGCGTTGGGAGCAAGCAACAGGAGGGTGCCCAGCAGCAGGACGTTGCGCATGGGTGGGCACGGTACCCGCGGCGTTGATCAAGCGCGCCAGCAACACGGGTGGCACAGGTGCATACAGCCGCCGCGCGTCATTCCGGCGGGGGGAGCGGCTGTTTGGGCTTCAGCTGGCTGTCTGCGCCGGCCATGGCCACCTTCCACAGCGCCTTGAGGGTCTTGCTGGGTGTCTTGGCGGACATGGCCGCAATGACGTCCTTGGCGTCCTTCCCCTGCTGGGCCGCCATGCAGCGGCCCAACAGCATGGCGGCACCTTCGCGCACCACCACCAGCTGGTCTGCCGTGCCTTCCAGGTTGAGACCCTTCTCCAACACCAGCTGGAGGTGCTCCATCACCATGGGGCTGGCGGTGGCCGGGTCCACCATCTTGCGCAGGTCCAACCACTGCCGCGCGGTGCGCACCTTGCGGAAGTCCACCGCCTCCTGCGCCGCCATGGCCGTCTTGGCCGCCGTCACTTCTTCGGCGGAGAGGGCAAACGGTTCATCCTGGCCCAGCGCGTTGACGTAGGAATACCCGTCCCACTTCTCCTTGGCGTTGGACTTGAGACGTTCTTCAAAGAGCTGGTCAAACGCCATGAACGCAAACTCAGCCAGCTCCAGGCCCATCAACCGCAAGAGCTTGAGCTTGATGGGCTGGTCCACGTCCACCTTGGGAATGGGATTGCGGGTGTCCAGGCCGCGGGCAATGTCCGCCAGGTCTTCTTCGGCCTGGCGCGCACGTGCGGCCTGCGTGGCGTACATGGGCAGCTTCACGTTGGCGCGGCATTGGCCGTTCTTGAACACCGTCACCGTCATGGACTGGCTGGACATGTGATCGGTCACCACCACGCTGCACACCGTGGCCCCGTCCACAATGTCGGTGTATTCGGCCTCGCGCGGCTTCTGCCCCTGCACCGGGCGTTCACCGCCCAGGCTCTCCCGGGATGGGAAGATGCAGGTGTGGTGGCGCTGGGGTGGTCCCACAAACGCCTTGATGCGCAGCTCCTTGAGGCCCTGCTTGACCGCGTTGATGTCCGCGCCAAACACAACCCAACCGCAGCTGAATTCTGTGGCCGCTCTCGGCGGCAGTGACCGTGCCATGGACCGGAGCGTGTACAAACTCGCGCGTTTTTTGTCCACACGCTCCACTTCCGGCGCGGCCCTTGTGTGCGCGGGGCGGGTCTGGGCATGGTTGCCCGCCAGGAGTGCCCGGGGCGTGTTGTCCCAACACCGGGCCACGGGGAGCCGGTCATGAGCGAGCGCGTATCTGTCATTGGCGCCGGAAGTTTTGGCACCGCGCTGTCCAAGGTTTTTGCCGAAAATGGCCACCAGACCGTGTTGTGGGCCCGTGACGCGGAGACGGCAAAAAAAATCACCGAGGCGCACCGCCACCCGCGCTACCTCACCACCGTGCAGCTGCCCGCCGGGCTCAAGGCCACCAGTGACCTGGCCATGGCGGTGAAAGACGCCACGGTGCTGGTGTGCGCGGTCCCCAGCCACGCGGTGCGGGAGACGTTCCAGCAGGTGGGGCAGGTGTTGGGCCCGGAGACCTTCATCCTCAGCGCCACCAAGGGCATTGAGAATGACAGCCTCATGACCATGGCGCAGGTGCTGGAGAACGTGACGCCACCGCAGGCCCACGCCCGCCTGGCCTACCTCTCCGGTCCTTCTTTTGCCGCCGAGCTCACCCGGCGGGTGCCCACCGCCGTCACCATTGCCAGCACCAACCCGGACACCGCCAAACGCATGCAGCACATGGTGTCCAATGACTACTTCCGCGCCTACACCACGGATGACGTCATGGGCGTGGAGCTGGCCGGCGCGCTCAAGAACGTGGTGGCCATTGGCGTGGGCTGCGCCGAAGGCCTGGGGTTTGGCTACAACGCCCGCGCCGCCATGATCACCCGCGGCCTGGCGGAGATGGCGCGCCTGGGCATGAAGATGGGCGCCAATCCCATGACGTTTGCCGGGCTGGCCGGCGTGGGTGACCTCATGCTCACCTGTTTTGGGGAGCTCAGCCGCAACCGCAGCGTGGGCTTCCAGCTGGGGCAGGGCAAGAAGCTGGAGGAGATCCTCAAGAACCTGGGCATGGTGGCCGAAGGCGTGAAGACCGCCAAAAGTGCCTGGGACCTGGCGCGCCGTGAAGGTGTGGACATGCCCCTGGCCCAGGCCGCCTACCAGATCCTCTACGACGGCCGCGCGCCCCGGGACATTGTGTATGAGCTGATGGGCCGCGCGTTGCGCAAGGAACTGGACCATTGAAGACGCGGCGCCTGCCCGCCGTCACAAGGTTCGCCCCCCGGAGCTGCCATGACCTGCCTGCTGTTGACCATGTTGCTGGTTGCCGCGCCCACGTTTGACGCCGAGGCGCTGCTGGCCGCCGGTGAGAGCTACGTGGAGGCGGGCCAGGCCAAAAAAGCCATGCCGGTGCTGCAAAAGGCGCTGGGCATGAAGACGCTCACGCCGGAAAAAGAGGCGCGCGCGTTGTGCGCCATGGGCATGGCCAAAAGCCAGCTGGGGGACCATGACGGCGCGGTGAAGCTGTTTGAGGAGTCCATTGCCAAGGGCAGCGCGGATGAGAAGCCCTACGTGATGTTGGGCATGACCTACGACATCACCGAACGTTTCCAGGACGCCAAGACGGCCTACGGCCGCGGTGTTCAGAAGTTCCCCAAGTCCGCCACGTTGTTGCGTGAGCTTGGTGCCACCGAGCTGTTGCTGGGTGACGCTGTCAACGCCGTGGAACACCTGGGCGCGGCGCTCAAGAAGATGGACGGGGATTCGGAGTTGATGCGGGACTACGGCGCGGCGTTGATGGCGGTGGGCAAAGCCGCCGACGCGGTGAAGGTGCTTCAAGACGCACGCGAGCTGGACAGTGAAAACCCGCAGGTGGCCTTCACGCTGGGGGATGCGCTGGCGGCCACCGGCAAGACGGACGCTGCGCTGGAGGCCTACGAGACGTCCATCCGGCTGGACCGGATGCATGGGCCCGCGCATTTCCACAAAGGCCTGCTGTTGTCCAAGAAGGGGGACGTGGCCGGTGCGGTGGCGGCGTACCGCGCGGCGCTCAAGGTGGATCCCAACCTGGCGCGGGCGCGCGTGGCGTTGGGCGTGGCGTTGGGCCGCCTGGAAGGCAAAGAGGACGAGGCCATCACCACACTCAAGGCCGTGGTGGAGAAGGACCCGTCTTTTGCCGAGGCCCACGTGCAGCTGGGCCGCCTGCTGGAAAAAAAGGGTGACCTTGGCGCCGCCGAAGAGGCGTTTGGCCAGGCGGCCAGCCGCCGGGAGCAGGACGCCGCATTGTGGCGGGACCTGGCGCGGGTCCAGGAAAAACGGGGCAAGAAGAAGGATGCGGCGCAAAGTCTCAAGAACGCCGAAAAAGCCGACAAGGGGGCCAGGAAATGAACGTTGCCGAAGGGGGACGGTTGCGGTTGTTGGCGGGCCTGCTGCTGGTTGGCCCGTCCATGGTGTGGGCCGCACCGCAGCAGGGCTCCATCAAGGTGGCCGCCACGGTGGATGATGAGGCCGCAGCGGGGTGCACCATCAAGGCGTACGCCGCCGGCAGCACCACCAAAGAATCCCCGGAGGTTCTGGCAGAGGGCAGTGGCGACGAGGTGAGCGTCCCCGCGCAGAAGCTGGACGTGCTGGTGGAATGTCCCAAGGACGGCGCCAGCGTGGGCAGCCTGGTGAAGGGCGTGGGCGTCAAGCCGGGAGCCAAGGCCACGGTGGTCACCGTGAAGATGGAGAAGGCCGCGCTCATTGTGCACGGCGTGCACGGGGACAGCCGCGTCTCCAAGGGAGAAATCACGCTGCGTTACGCGGGGACGTTTGTGGAGGCCGGCCGTGCGCCGGTGGGAAGCCGCGTGACGGTGTCGGCGGGGAACTATGACGTGCACCTGGAGACCGAGGTGGACGGTGAGCCGGTGGTGGTGTTGGAGCCCGGACAGGCGGTGAAGGCGGGGCGGCCGCAGGTGTTGAGCCTCAACGTGAGCCACGGGCTGCTCAAGCTGGTGGTGTTGCGCAATGGCAAGCCCGCCGAGGGCGGCGGCGCGGTCACCTTCCCCGGGCAGCAGGGCCGCATCAAGGAGTTCTCCACGGGGGACCCCGTGCCGGTGAGCCCCGGCACCTATGACGTGCTGGGGTCATTGCAGAGCAGCTTTGATTTCAAGGAGCAGCGCACCCGCAAGGTGACGGTGACGCCGGGAAAAATCACCGAGGTGGTGATGAACTTCCCGCGCGGGACGGTGAGCACACACTGCATGTTGGACGGCAAGGAGGCGGTGGGCACCGTCTACGGCTACCTGCCCGGCGCCGCCGAGGACTTCAACAAGGCACCGTGTGGCCAGGTGTTGGAGCTGTCCCCCGGCAAGTACCATCTCAAGCTGGTGCTGGACGCCGAGGCCAGCGGTTACAAGATCCTGGGTGGTGGTCCGGCGCCCGAGGTGTGGCACCGCAACGTGAGCGTGGACAAATCCAGCAGCAAGGACGCCAAGGCGGATTTTTCGCCGTCACGCATCAAGGTGGTAGCCAAGAAGAACAACGTGGAGACCGAGGCGGCCATCACCATCATCAAGCCCGGTGGACCGGTTCTGGGCGGCGGGCCGTCCGGACAGGAGCTGCCCATCCCGCCGGGGCGCTGGGATGTGGAGGTGCTCTTCCCTCTCAAGCGCGGGCCGGCCAAGGAGCTGGTGCGCGGCGTGGAGTGCCAGGCCAGCAAGGTGTGCACGGTGGGCATCAACCTGGAGCGCGCCACGCTCATGGTGGAGGTGTTCCAGGGCGGCCAGCCCAAGCCGGACGCGGAAGTGGTCCTCTACAAAGAGGGCAGTGACATCCCGTATGTGAAGGGCAAAAGTGGTGAGGACCTGGAGGTTCCGCCGGGGGATTGGGTGCCGGAGGTTCGTGCCGGGCAGGCCAAGCGGCAGGTCAACAAGATGCGCCTGCGGGCCGGGGACCGGGAAACCCGCAAGGTGGAACTGGAGTGAGCCAGGAGCTCGTGGCCGGCGCCATCCTGTGCGGCGGCGCGTCCAGCCGCATGGGGCAGCCCAAGGCGTTGACGGACCTTGGAGATGGCACCCTGGCCGTCCAGCGGCTTGCGGGGGCCATGCGCGCGGCACGGCTGTCTCCGGTCATTGCCGTCACCGGCCTGTTGGGCCCCAGCGCGCAGGACCTGATGCCCCACGTGGACCGGGTCATCCAGGATGCCGGGACCGCCGGACAAACCGGGCCGCTGCTGGGCATGGCCGCGGGGCTGGCCGCCCTGGATACCGCCGTGGTGTTCTGGCCGGTGGATACGCCCCTGGTGCCGCCCGCCGTGCTGGCGCTGCTGGCGGCCGGCCAGGGCGCGTGGGTGATGCCGGGAAACCCTTTGGCTGCCCGGGTTCCACTGGCGTTGTTGCCCCAGGTGACGGCCCTGTTGGCCACAGGACAACGCGGGGCCCGCGCGCTGTGGCGCGCTGTGAGGCCGAAAACGCTGCGCCAGGGCGCGTTGTGGTCCCAGGACCCCGGTGGACTGGCGCGGTTGTCGTTCAACACGCCGGATGAACTGGCGCAGGTGGCGGCGCGCGGTGCAAAGTGGGTTATGTTGGAAGGGGGCTTTGGAACATCTCATCCATGAATCTGACGTCGTTTGGCATTTCTGATCTGGGCAACAAGCGCCGCAACAATGAAGACCGCTTCCTCCGGGATGACCGGCGGGGCATCTACATTGTGTGTGATGGCATGGGTGGCGCTGCCGCGGGGGAAGTGGCCAGCGGCAACGGCGCCAGCCTGGTGTATTCAGAGCTGGTTGGCCAGGATGAGGTGCTGCGCGGTTTCAAGGAAGGCGCCGAGGACGCCGAGCTGCAGGTGAGCGTGGCGCTGGAAACCGCCATACGCCACGCCAATGAACACGTGTTTCTGGAGGGCCAGCGCAACCCGGACCGCAAAGGCATGGGCACCACGCTCACCGCGCTGTGTGTGGGCAAAAGCACCGCGGTGGTGGGGCATGTTGGGGACAGCCGGCTCTACCACGTGCAGCAATCCCGCATCCGCGTGCTCACCGAGGACCACACCTGGGTGGCAGATCAGGTGCGCAAGGGGAAGATGACCCCGGACGAGGCCAAGGCCAGCAAGAAGCAGAACCTCATCATGCGCGCGCTGGGCATCAGCCGTGAGGTCAAGGTGGACACGCTGACGGTCCCCATGTTGCCGGGGGACCGGTTTCTGCTCTGCTCGGATGGCCTGCATGGCTACTTCCAGGACGAGGACGAGGCGCGCACCATCATGTCCCGGCCGGTGGGGCTGCAGCGCATTGTGCTGGAGTGTATTGCCACCGCGCGGGACCGCGGCGGCAAGGACAACGTCACCGCGCTCATGGTGGAATCCCGCTGACGGGCCCGCTTGGGCCACCGGCCCACGCTGCAAGACGTCAAAACCCAAGGCAGATCACAATGTTTGGAGTCGTGTGGGTGGGGTTGCCCATGGTAGGCTTTGGGGGTTGACCGCTGCGGGCAAGGTTGCCCGGATACGTGCGGCGGGCGCGCGGTACAGCGCGCCAGACGGAGTGGCAGATGACCATCCAGGGCGGCGGAAAGTTCAATTCCAATGCATCCCGCGGTCAGGACGTGGAGCGCCCGCGGCGCGCGGCAGAAAAACGCCAGGCGCGTGAGGCCACCGAGGCCGGGGACACCCCCAAGACCACCCGCACCAAGGACACCTTTGAGGCCGGCAATTTTGGTGGACCGCGGCCCGCGCACACCCCGCCCCACGGCACCGCGGGGCTGGCCAGCCAGGCGTTCAAGCTGGATGAGGTGCTCAACAGCCCCAGCCAGATCAAGGCCATGGCTGAAGCCATCACCGCGCACGCCAAACGCCTGTCCGGGGACTTTGACCTCCTCAAGACCGAGGCGCAGGACGTGGTCAACGGCCTGGCCCAGCAGGGGTTCAGCCCGGACGCAGTGGCCCAGGCACGGCCGGACCTGGCGGATCTTCGCAAGCAGATGTCCCAGTTGCGCGGGCGTATTGCCGCCGACGGGCGGCGGTTGAAGCTGCTCAAGGTGGCGGCCAACCGCATGGGTGAAACCAAGCTGTCTGAAAAGGTCTCCACCCAGCTCAAGCGCATTGCAGACATGGAGCGCGGTTGGGGACGGGCGTTCCTGGCGCTGGGCATTGCCGGAACACTTTCGGCCGCGGCAGACGGTGACGGGCAGGTGGGCCACCGCGTGGCGCTGGCGCAATCCGGCAACGTGGACCGCAACGCGCTGGGCAACTACCTGGGCCAGGTTGCGCCAGGGACGGCCGCCAGCCAGCTGTTGGTGGCGCTGTTGGAAGAAGGTCCCCACGCCCCGCCGGGCCGCCTCATTGCCGAGGCGTACGCCGAACTCCACGCGGACGTGCTGGCCGGCCGCATGGGCCGCGCGCTGCAGGGCCTGGGGTTGTGGCGCCAGGCCATGGGCTGAGCAGCATTTTTTCGGGACGTGATGGGACCGTCGTTCCGCAGGTCGCCCTTCGCACCTTTTCCCTCTACCACCACCAGCGCACCCCTCCAGACGCATGAGCCACCTGCTTCTCACGGATGATGAGATGGCGCTGTTGCGCTGGACGTGTGAGCTCTTCTACGTCCCGGAAAGTCCCATCTATTTTATTGAGGCGCAGGCGCGTGAACCGCGGGACTTTGCGGCCACCTACCAGGACCTGGTGCGCAAGGGCGTGCTGGATGATGCGCGCTTCCGGCTGTCAGACATTGCCCTCAACCGCCTGGCGCCGTTGACCGAATGTGACGCCCGGGTGGTGCTGGCGCTCCCGGGGGACAAACCCGGCCGGCCCAAGGCGCGGGAGTTCTACCTGCTGGATGAGATTGCGGTGGAATACGAAGGGGTGGAGGGCGCCGGCCACAGCGTGGGGATGGACCAGGACCACGCCGAGCTGGTGGCGGGACTCATCAAACGTTTCATGCCGCGCCGGGCCAGCGGGGACTTCCTCAATTTCAAGGTGACGCCCGGTGAGTTCCTCATGCTCAGCGTCATGTGCCACCGCGCGCGCCAGGGCACCAGCGCGGTGCTGCCAGAAACGCTCATTGCCGAGCTGCGCCCCGCGCTGCTGGACCAGAAACAGGACGTGGTGGGCCAGCCGCGCAAACGCCCCAAAGAAACCCTGACGGAAAACGCGCAGGTGAGGCACCGTGCGGCGGCCATCCTGGCGGCGGCCCCGCAGGACCCGTCTCCTGCCCATGACGTCACCGCGCGGTCAGACAAGCCGGTGTTGGAAGCCACAGCACACATCAAGCCCCGCCCCGCGGCCACCGCACGCCTTCCGGGTCACGCTGAAGACGTGGAGACGCTGGTGCAGCCGCGCGGGAAACGCCCCCGCAGCAGTCCCCCGCAAGACGCAGACGTGGCAGACGCGGCGCTGGCCGGGTTGCTCTCCAAGGGCTTGTTGCTCACCAACACCCACGGCGTGGAGCTGCGTCCGGCGGTGCGGCAGTTTGCCTTGGGCGTGAGTGAGAAGAGCCGGCACAGCTTCATCCGTTTTGATTTTGGGGATGATGAGTGGTTCTTGCGGGAGACGTCCTTCCTCCCCGTGGAAGGCAGTCTTTTTGGGCTCACCACGGCAGAGGATGGCCAGATCCAGGTCACCGAGCTGGATGGCCGCCGGTTGGAGACCTGGCTGGGCCGCGCGGTGGGCCCGTTGCCCGAAGCAGATGAAAACACCCCACAAAAGAGCGCCAAGGACCTGATTCTGCGCGCCTGAAGCCAGGCCGCGGGCCTTGCGTGTCCTAGGGCGGCGGGAGGACCCCACGCTGGGGGTGTTTTGCCGCGCAACCGGCTACACTGCCGCCACCATGGAGCGTGGAAACAAGCAGGGACCAGGGGTCTTGGGTTTGGTGGGCGTGGCCGCCGGGTTGTGGGCGGTTCTGGCGGCCAGCAACTGCGGGCGGGTCAGCTTCTACCAGGATGGCCTCAAGGGTGACGCCGGGCTGGGCGGTTTTGACGCCGCGCCGCGCCCGCCGCGTTCCAGCAGCTCGCGCGCCTCCTCGGTCATGGGCGGGGGCAGCACGTCTTCCGGCGGCGGCGTTGTGTCGTCCTCCGGGCCAACGTGTGACCCGTTGGGCCCAAGGCCTGCGTTTGCCGTGGTGGAGGGGGACGTCAACGCCAACTTCTGGTCAGGGTGGACCTCCTGCAACGGGTGCCATGGCCCGCCCGGCGCCACCCAGTTCACTCCCGCCATGCCCGCCCCCATGACGGATCCCACCGCCACCGTGGCGCTGCTCAACAGCTATTGCCAGACGGTGGAGGCGGATGACCCCGCCACGCTGACCGCTGACGCGGGCCTGCACCGCCTCAAGCTCATTTGCCCGCTGCTCAGTCCCACGCGCAATGACGGGGATTTTTGTGACCACACCGCCAGCGCCGGCGGCCAGCGCAACAACAAGGACCTGGTCAACCCGCTGGTGGTCAACCTCATGGGTCCCTGCACCACCGCGCTGGCACGCCACCAGGATGAGATCAACATCTGGCTGGACGGTGGGTACGCGCCGGATTGTGGCACGCTGCCACCGCCGCCGTCGTCGTCATCCGCGGGAAGCGGAACCTCCGTGGCGCCGGGCAGTTCTTCTGGGGGTGGCGGCGGGTCCACCAGTGACATGCCGGTGTCCAGCAGCGCTGAGCCTTCCTCCAGCGCGCCGCCTGCAACCGGGTGTCCCCGGCCAGGGCTGCAAGCCAGCTGGGATGTGGTCTGGGCCAAGGCCGGCGCCGGCCAGCGAAAGTGTGTGGGCTGCCACCAGAACCTCCCCAGTGCGGCGTGTTTCCCCATGCCGGACAGCGAGGCGTCCCACACGTTGTTCTGCAACTACGCCATGGAGGCCACCGGGACGGCGGTGGCGGCCACGTTTGAGGAGAGCAAGTTGTACCTCTCCACGTTGGGCGGCAACGCGCGTTACGCCTGCGCCGGCAGCGGCCAGGGCCATGTGAGCTTTTACGGTGGTGGCCTGGAAGATGATGTTCGCGCGTGGTTTGACGCCATCTACACCGCACCGTGAGCCGCCCCGGTTTGAACCCACTGTCTTGCCCGGCGTGACCCCGGTCACCTCCCCCATCCCCCCGCTGACGTAGGTAAGGTCAAGTGGGATAGGCCACAATGGGTTGGACCGCTCCCGCTTTGGGTGCGGTCTCCGTTTCAGAAGCACCATGAAGGGTTGCGCGCATGAACATGGCCACGGGTCACAAGCCGCTTGGACAATGGTTGCTGGATGAACACGTGTTGGACGCCGGTGCGCTGCAGGACGCGCTGGTGGAGCAACGCGTGTTGGGCGGCCGCCTGGGAGACCGGCTTATTGCGTCTGGGCGGTGCCGCAGCCGGGACGTGTTCCGCTGCCTGGCCTTGCAGCACAACCTGCCGTTTGTCTCCCTCACCGCGGTCCCTCCGGACACTGAGGCCCTCAAGCTGTTGCCCGAAGCCGACGCCCGCACGCTGGGCGTGGTGCCGGTGCGCGTGCGTTATGCGGGAGATGGCCTGCGCCTGACGGTGGCCGTGGGCAGCCCCGAGGGGCGGCGCCTGGCCGCAGCGGTGGAGCGCCGCACCGGCGCGCGCGTGGACGTCACGGTGGCGGACCCGCATGAGATCCAGGAGGCGTTTGCGGGCTACCGGCGGCTGGGTGGCGCCCTGGGCACGCCGTTGATGCGCGGTGAACGGGATGATGTGCCCGCGCCGGTGGACCTCCACGAAGAGCCGGACTTCATTGGTACCGAACCGGCGCGCAGTGAGACGCGCATCCGGCAGGCGGTGGACGCGGACCTGGAGGGCGCCGGCGTGGAGGAAGGCCCCATGTTCCTCACCGACGAGGACGTGGCCATCCTGGAGGAAGGTCTGGAGGCGGTGGACAACACCGATGACGCGGAGGAGGTGGCCATGCGCACCGAGCTCACGCCGTCGTCCGCCATTGCCGCCGCGCTGGCGCCGTTGCCGGTGGCGGCTGCGGTGCCCGTGGAGCTTCAGCGCATGGGGCAGGTCCATTTTGACCCGCCGGACGTTGTCGCGTTGCGCGCGCGGGTGATGAAGCTGGAAACCCAGGTGTCGGATCTTGCCGCCGCGGCCGAAGGTGCCCAGGCACTGCACAACCGCATCAACATCCTGGAAGCGCTGGTGGAGCAGTTGTTGCGCGCCCGGCAGGCGGCGGTGGTGGAACCCGCAGTGCACACGCCTTCCATGGTGGATGTGGCGTTGGGGGAGAACCTGGCAACGCCGCCAGACGGCGTGGCGGCGCGCGAGGGCGGCCAACCGGCCAGCTGGGGAGATGCCGCCGGTGTGGCGCTGGAAGCCCGCGCGCTCCCCCCGCCACTGCCGGAGCGGGAGGACCAATCCGGCGGCAATTCCACCGAAGAGGTCCTGGCGCTGTTGGATGAGCCGGGCCCGGTCACGCTGGACGCGTTGGACCCGGAAATCCCCACCAACCCGGAGACCGACCCGCCACCGTTGCCGCGCCGCAAAGGCAACCCGTTTGCCGCCTTGCTGGCCGAGGCTGAGGCCAGCGGCGTGCGCCCGGTACCTACTGCCCAGGAGCTGGACGGCGTTTCCACGGAACTGGCGTCCTGACGGCGCGCGCCAAAGGCTGCTAACAGGGGCGTCATGATCAGCCCCAAGACGTTTCTGGCCGCGCAGGACGGCGGCGTGCTCACCCTGACCCTCAACCGCCCAGACCGCCTCAATGCGTTGACGTTTGACGTCTACGCGGAGCTCCGGGACACGTTTGTGGCGCTGCAGCGGGACAGCGCGGTCAAGGCGGTGGTCCTCACCGGCGCCGGCAAGGGGTTCTGCAGCGGCGGGGATGTCTCAGACATCATTGGGGACCTGGTCCACCGCCAACCGGCGGACATCCTGGAGTTTGCGCGCATGACGTGTGACGTCATCCGCGCCATGCGCGTGTTGCGCAAACCCATCCTGGCGGCGGTGAACGGCACGGCGGCGGGCGCGGGCGCGGTGCTGGCGCTGGCCAGTGATTTTCGCATCATGGTGGAGGGCGCCAAAATCCAGTTCCTGTTCACCAAGGTGGGCCTGGCCGGCAGTGACATGGGCGCCAGCTTCCTGCTGCCGCGGTTTGTGGGCCTGGGACGCGCCACTGAGATGCTCATGCTGGGCGAAGCCGTGCCCGCCGCACAGGCGCTGCAGTGGGGCCTGTGTACGCGCGTGGTGACGGCGGCGGAGTTGATGCCGGCCACCATGGAGCTGGCCCACAAGCTGGCGGCGGGTCCCACGCTGGCGTTGGGCGTCACCAAGGACATGCTCAACAACACGTTGTCCATGTCCCTGCATGATGCGCTGGATGAGGAGGCGCGCGCGCAGGCGCTGTGCATGTCCATGGGGGATTTCAAGGAGTTCAGTGCGTCCTGGACGGAAAAACGCCCCGCGCGGTTCACGGGGCGTTAGCGCCATCGCGCGTCGGTTCGCAGGGAAGCCAGGCTCGGCAGAGCCTCGCCCTCCCTTGAGGGTCACAGTGACGACGGAAAAAGTGGGACAGCTCAGAGGCCTGGTCGCGCCTTGGTCGCCCCGCGGCGATTGCGTATGGATGCCGTTGCGGAGGCCCGCCTGAAGGAAGGGCGAGGCGTGGCCGAGCCGACCATCCCGTCGACAGAAGCATGCGCGCAAGCGTCCCAGCTGAGGTTGTGCATGCCCGTGCGCTTGTGGCGCGGTCAGCCCCGCAACGCTGCCTGAGCGTCCAGCATGAACCGCTCCAGGTTGAGCCGCGCGTTGGTGCCGGGGCGCGCCAGCTCGGCGCGAAGGTTGAGCACACCCTCGGCCACGTCCAACAAACGCCGCGCCCGCAACGCCGCGTCCCCCTGGAGGGACGCCACCGGCAGCTGCGCCTCGGCGTCATGGAGCACGTGACGCAACAGCGCGCGGGACATGCGGTCCAGGCCCTCACGGTCCTTCTCCAGCGCTTCGGCGCGCACCAGCAGCTCAGACGGCGTGGCACCCATGAGGTCCTGCAGCCACGCGTGCGCCTCCTGTTGCGTCTCGGCGGCGCGTTGGGCTTCCCCGGTGATGGCCTGCGCCATGCTCCCCTGCGCGTCCGCCGCCACCGCCGCGGCCAGGGTGGGATCCATCCCCGTACGGCGGGTCAACAAGGTGGCCACGGTGTCCGGGCGCAGCGGGGAAAATGCCACGCGCTGGCAACGGCTGCGCAGGGTCTCCAGGATGGCGCCCTTGTCCGGCGCACACAGGATGAGCAGCGAATTGGGCAGCGGCTCCTCCAGCGTCTTGAGCAGCGCGTTGGCGGCCTCCACGCGCAGACGTTCGGCCATGGGGAAGATGGCCACGCGCCAGCCGCCTTCAAACGCGGTGAGCCGAAGGTCATCCCGCAGCTGCCGGACCTGCTCCACCTTGATGTCCATGCTGGGCTTTTTGTCCTCGTCCCAGGCCAGCAGGCCACGCCGCACCCGTTCGGCTTCGGGAAGGCACAGGTGCACATCCGGGTGCATCAGGCGGTCCACGCGCACGCAGGCGCCACAGCTGCCACACACCTCATGGGCCGCCTGGTTTGGGGTGCGTCCGGTGCACAACAACGCCGCCGCCAGCCGGCGGGCCACCATCTCCCGGCCCACCCCGTGGGGCCCCACAAAAAAGTACGCGTGGGCCACGCGGCCATTGCCCAGCGCCGCGGTCAGGATGGAAACCGGCCCGGGCTGTCCCTCCACGTCAGAAAACACGTTGCCCCGCGGAAGGGGGACACCGACGGGGGGACCTTTTGCAGCCGCTTCAGGATCATTTTTGCGTGCGCCCATGGCCGGCGGACCATACCCGCCTGGGGTGTTGGGGCAAGAGCCACCCCCGGCCGTTGGGTGTTTCACCCCCAAAACCCTGAGGTGACACATGAAGTGTTGACCTGGAAGGCCCACATGCGGGCCATGATGAGGCGCACGGTGACGTCGGAAAAATGACACCTGGACCCAAGATGCAACAATGTTGCAGCAGGCAGGTGGGTGGTGTCGTCGGGGGGGGGCCGAGTATCGACGGGGGGGTTGAAAAAAACCGTTGGCATAGCCCGCAGGTGGCGCTATACGAGCACTCACAAAATGCCGACGACAAACCGCCGTTGGCTGACCTGGTTGAGTTTTCAACCGACGGGAAAGAAAGGGAGAAGGTCACATGGCTGAAGTTGTTGCCAAGGCAGGCGTCACACGTGAGACGGGGTGGCTGTACTACCTGGACAAGAAGGGCAACATCTCCCGCGCCCGCATGGTGCGTGGGGGGGAGCGGAAGAAGGGTCCGCCGGAGACTGTGTCCAAGACCGGCGTGACGCGTGAAGAAGGGTACCTGTATTTCATTGACCAGAATGGGGACGTGGCCCGCGTGAAGATGAGCCGCGGTGGTGCGGCCCGTAAGAAGAAGGCGGCGGCCAAGGCCAAGAAGGGCGGAGCCAAGAAGGCGCCGCGCGCGGCCAAGAAGCCCGCCAAGAAGGCGGCCAAGAAGGGCAAGAAGAAGGGCAAGCGCTGAGGCGTTTGCGGCCAAATCCCCTTCACGGGGGATGAAGCCAGGAAGACCCGGGATTGCCGCTGCTGGCGGTGGTCCCGGGTTTTCTGTTTCAGGGACGGGTGACACCCCGCGCAGGGCTGGAGACACGCCCGCAGCCGCCCCCAGGGTTCTCCCTGGGCGGAGGACGAGGTGGTCCTGGCCAAGCTGGGTGGTTGGCTGTGCGCGCCGTGCTGAGGGGGAACGCAGGGCGCTACGGGTTCACGTACAGCTCAATGTACTCAAAGAAATATTCGCCGTTGCCGGAGCGGTCGGACCATTCGGAGATGATGACCCCGGTGGTGCCGGATGGAAGATCCGTGACGCCGGGGGTGGCCTGGCGGTCATCCACCACGTCCCAGCTGGACTGGCTGCCGGGGCTGCCCGCGGCGGTGCGGCGGAACGCCTTGGACGTGCTGCCCACAATGGTGGGGCCGTCCTCCACCTGGTTGCTGCGGTTGTAGAGGGAGAACTTCTCCCCGCCGTTGACAATGGGTACGCCTTCAGAAGGGTTGGCGGCGTTGAGGAACACCACGTTGTTGGTGTCCAGGGTGACGGCCCAACGGTCCTCAAACTCCCGGCGGCTGCAGTCCCGCGCAATGATGAGCAACCCGCCGCGGGGCACGCGCGTGCCGGTGGGGATGACCGTGGTCTGGTTGGGGTTGCCGGATTCCCGGTTCTCCACGCGCCACCCGCCAAGATCAAACAGGCCACCGCTGCCGGACGTGGAGGACGAAGAGGACGACGAGGAACTGGACGTGATGCCGCTGCTGCTGCCGGGCATCACGCTGCTCACCCCGCCGGTGGAGGAGGAACCCGCCAGGGATGAACCGCCGCCGCCCGACGAGCTGGACCCACCGCCCAGAAACTCCCCGGTGTCCGGGTTGAAGCAGCGGCGGGAAAAGCCGTCACACAGGTAGGACACCGGGCATTCGGCGGTGTTGGTGCAGCCGGCGTTGGGGTTGACGCTCACACATTCCCCGTCGGTGCAGATCAACGGGGAGAGGCAGTCTTCCCGGGTGACACATTCGGCGGCCTGGCAGATGCCGCCGCGGCAACGGCTGGTGTTGGGACAATCCGTGTCCAGGCTGCAAAACCCGGCGTTGGGGCCCGCATCCACCGGCGGCGTGGTTCCGGAGGTGGAGGACGTGCAGGCCAGGCCAAGGGTGGCAAACAGCAGGACGTGGGACCAGCGGGTCATGGCAATTCCAGGGCAGGGGATGGTGACGGGGAGGACCGTAGCACGCGCCGGTGGGACGTCACGGAAGCGCCGGGGCGTTCCCGCGCAACATCAGGAAGATCACCACGCCGGTGACGCTGACGTACAGCCAGATGGGAAACGTGACCCGGGCCACCCGGCGGTGCGTGGGGAACCGCCCGGTGGATGCCAGGTACAGGGTGGTGAGGACCAGGGGCACAATGAAGATGGAGAGGATGACGTGGCTGGCCAGGATGGTCAGGTAGACGGTCTTGAGGGCCCCGTCCCCGGCGTAGCGCGTGTCCCCGTGGACGAAGTGGTAGGCCAGGTACCCCACCAGGAACAGCGCGCTGCAACCCAACGCGGACACCATGAGGCGGCGGTGGAGTTCTTTTTGGCCGGTGCGGATGGCCCACACCGCGGTGATGATGAGCGCGCTGGCGGTGGCGTTGAGGCTGGCGTTGACGGCGGGCAAAAACCGCAGGTCCAAGCCGGTGGAGGACACGCTGGCGTCCCGGGGCCGGAGCACCAGCACGTAGGCCAGGATCCCCAGCGCCACGGTGGAGAGCACCACATTGAGGACGGCAAAACTGCGCGGCTTGAGCCCGGCGGGCGTGGCAGGGGCAACGGGGGCGTTGGACATGCGGCGGGTTGACTCCGTGACGGGGCGCGCTGGGCATCTACGCAAGTGTGTGGCGCATTGCCAGTGCCGCTGGCCTGGAGGGTGGCCCGCACGTTATGCGGTGGGGTCATGGTGATGATGCGCGGCGTGTGGTGGTTGGTGTTGGTCCTGACGGCGCTGGCCTGTTTTGGCCGCCCGTCCACGCGCAACACCACGCCCATCCCGGCCCAGGCCCGCGTGGGTCTGGAGGCCGCACCGCCGGGTGCGTTGCGTTTTGCGGTGGTGGGGGATTTTGGCAATGACAGCGCGCAGGAGGCGGCCGTGGCCGCGCTGGTGACCGGGTGGGACCCCGCGTTTGTGGTGACCACCGGGGACAACAACTATCCCTTTGGCCTGGCCCTCACCATCGACGACAACATTGGCCGCCACTACGGGAGCTTCATTGGCAGCTACCGGGGCCGTTACGGCAGGGGCGCCACGGAAAACCGCTTCTTCCCCACGCCCGGCAACCATGACTGGTACAACCCCACCGGCCTGTCCCCCTACACCGACTATTTCACCCTGCCCGGAAACGAGCGCTACTACGACGTGGTGAAGGGCAACGTGCACATCCTGGCACTGGACAGTGACACCCGCGAACCGGATGGCGTCACCTGGGATTCGCGCCAGGGCAAATGGGCCGCCGAGCGGCTGGCAGCGTCGGAAGCGTGTTTCCGTTTTGTGTTCTTCCACCACCCTCCCTATTCGTCCGGGTTGCACGGCAACACCGAACACATGCGTTGGCCCTTCAAGGCGTGGCGGGTGGACGCGGTGCTGGCCGGGCATGACCACACCTACGAGCGGTTGGACGTGGACGGCATCCCGTATTTTGTGAACGGATTGGGTGGAGCGGCGCCATATGAAATGCGGGAGCGCGTTCAGCCGGAGAGCAAGGTGCGCTTCAACGCGGCGCACGGGGCCATGTTGATCACGGTGACGGACACCGGGGCGGATCTGGAGTTCCGTGACGTGGAGAACCGGGTCATTGACCACCACCGCCTGGAAAAAAACTGCCTGGTCCCCGCGCCCTGAAGTGGCGTGTGAACCCAACGGAGCATCCCCATGGAGACGCCGGACCTGTTGCACGTGGAGGTGGAGAAGGAAGATGAAATACGCGCGGACCGCGCGGACCTGCAGGTCACGGTGAAGGGGAGCAGTGTGTTCTCCGGCGCCGAAGCCGTGCAGAAGGCCAAGGAGGTCAACCAGCTGGTGGACGCGCTCATGCCGTTGGGGCTGGGGCCGGACGCGGTGATGGTCCAGGGCGTTCGCGCCGAGGTGCAAAGCGGGCTGTTCACCAAGTCCTCAGACGCGCAATACACGCTGCGGGTGCGCGTCCCCACGCTGGCCGCGCTGCCCGAGGTCATTGAGCTGGTGGCCACGCGCAAGAACGCCACGCTGGATTTCCTGACGTGGAAATACGACGAGCTGGAGGCCACGCTGGCCACCTGGCTGGCGGACCTGCTCACCCAGGCCAACGCCAAGGCGTCGTTGGTGGCGGCCGGGCTGGGGGTGAAGGTGCTGGGCGTCCACAGCTTCAGCGAGGAGCGTTGGGATCCGGACCGGCCGCCGCCCATCACGGTGCGCCATGAAGTGATGGACGGCGCGGGGCCACCGCTGGCGGGGTACCCCATGCGCCGCAGCATGGGGGGCAGTGGGGCGCTGGCGTTTGAGATGGCGCACTCCAAAAAAGTGCGCCTGGTGGTGCGCGTGGACTACCGCGTGGGGCCCCGGGCGCAGTGACCGTCCAAGGATTGGCGTGCGGCACGCGGCTGGCCCACACTGGTGCCCAGCATGGACGCCGCCGTCTACCAACCGTTTGCCTCCCTGGCCCTGGCGCTGGTGGTGGGGGTGCTCATTGGCCTGGAGCGGGAACGCAGCGCGCCGGGCACTGAAGAACACAACGTCCGTTCGTTCATGGGGGGTGCGCGCACGCATCCACTGGTGGCGTTGAGCGGAGCGTTGAGCGCCATGTTGAGCCAGGGTGGCGGCGGGATGGTGCTGCTGCTTTCCATGGGCGGGATGCTGGCGTTCCTGGTGGTGAGCTACGCGGATGATGTGAAGCGCGGGGTGGACCGGGGCCTGACCAGTGAAGTGGCGGTGCTGGTGACGTTTTTGTTGGGCGCGTTGTGCACCATGCCCAACGTGGTGGAGCCGCTGGAACGGCGCGCGCTGCTGGTGGCGTCGGCGGCGGTGGTGACCACGGTGTTGCTGGCGCTCAAACCGGTGCTGCACGGCTTCATCCAGAAGGCCACCGAACAGGATGTGTATGCCACCGTGAAGTTCCTGTTGGTGGCGGTGGTGGTGCTGCCGCTGTTGCCCAACCAGACGTACGACCCGTGGCAGGTGCTCAACCCCTACCAGATTGGGTTGATGGTGGTGCTTATCGCCGGGATTGGCTTTGTGGGTTACGTGGGCACGCGCGTGCTGGGGCCGGGCCGCGGCATGGGGCTCACCGGGCTGGTGGGCGGGTTGGTGAGCTCCACGGCGGTGACGTTCAGCGCGGCGGCGCGGGCGCGGCAGGATCCGGGGGCGGTGGGGGGCGCGGCCCTGGCGTGCATCCTGGCCTCCACGGTGATGACGGTGCGGGTGATGGTGGAAGTGGCGGTGGTGAACCTGGAACTGCTCAAGACCGTGGCGGTTCCGCTGTGTGCCATGACGGTGGGCGGGCTGGGCGCGGCGGCGTGGTTCTACCGGGAGTCCACCAAGGAGACCACGCAGGCCAACATGGTGTTTGCCAACCCGTTTGAGCTGGGCAGTGCACTGAAGTTTGGCGGGCTGTTTGCGCTCATCCTGGTGGTCACCAAGGCGGCCACAGAAAACCTGGGTGAGGCCGGCATCTACGCGGCGGGGGCCTTGGCCGGCGTGACGGATGTGGACGCCATCACGCTGACCATGGCCAAGCTGGCCAAAGACGGTCTGGACCCCTTTGTGGCCTCCACCACCATCATGCTGGGCGTGGGCAGCAACACGCTGGTGAAAGGTGGCGTGGCGCTGGTGATGGGCGGGCGGCTGTTGGGGCGGCGGGTGTTGGGGGCGTTTGGGGTGGAGCTTGTGCTGGCGGCGGTGGGGCTGTTGGTGGTCCGCCTGGTGTGAGGTGGGGTAGGTTGCTGGCCATGACCCAGACCGCGCTTGAACTGTTGGATCCCACCGTTCCGCAGGTGTCCCCGTCCACGCCGCTGCCGGAGCTGGCCCGGGCGTTGGTGGGTGCCCACGCGGACGGTGCGTGTGTGGTGGACGGCGGAAAACTGGTGGGCGTGGTGACGTCCATGGACCTCATCTTCCAGGACAAGCCGGTGCACCTGCCCACGCTGCTCACCATCATGGACGCGGTGATTCCCCTGGAGAGCACCCGCCGCACCGAGGCCGAGCTGCGCAAGGCCGCCGGCGCCACCGTGGGTGAGGTCATGAGCCGCACGGTGCATACCGTCAAACCATCCACCGGGCTGGGCGAGGTGGCGCGGCTGATGGTGGAAAAACACCTCACGGTGATTCCGGTGGTTTCCGGCGAGGGGGAGCTGCTGGGAGCCATCTCCAAAGCCACCATGCTCAAAGCCCACATGGCGGGGTGAACACGGGTTCCAGGCTTCACGTCACACAAGTGTGGAGGTTGTCATGTTGCGCAGCGCTGTGGTGTTGGCCGCTGTTGGATTGGCCGCCGCGGGTGATGGTTGGGTCCAGGACCGCACCGGTGACGGCGTCACCGTCTTCACCAAGGAGGTCCCCGGTTACGGCCTCAAGGCGTTCAAGGCGGTGACGCGGGTGAACGTTGGGGTGGACGCGGTGGCGGCGCTCATTGGTGACGCCGGGAGTTTTCCCAAGTGGTACGCGGATTGTTCGGAGAACCGCATCCTCAAGAAGCTGGGGCCCAACGAATACCTGTCCTATTTTGTCAACGACAGCCCGTTTCCCGTCACCGACCGGGACAGCATCATGCACACGGTGGTGGCGCAGGACGCGCAGACCCGCGCGGTGACGTTCACCATGGTGGGCAAGCCGAAGGAGGCCCCGGAGAACCCGGACCGCGTACGCGTGCCGCGGGTGGAAGGGCGCTGGACGTTGTTGCCCATCTCCGCCGAGGAGACCGAGGTCACCCTGGAGATGAAGAGCGACCCGGGCGGGAGCGTGCCGGCGTTTCTGGCCAACCAGCAGGTCACCGTGGGACCGCACAAGACGCTGCTCAACCTGCGCAAGTGGGTGCAGAAGCCGCGCTACAAAAACGCCAAGGTGGACTACGCCACGGTGGAAGTGACCTACGGGCAGTAGGACCTGACCTGCACAGAACATCAAGACGGCCGGGGTTTCCGGGGAGCCTGGTTGGCTGCGTGGCTCACTGGAGTGATGCGGCGCCCAGGAGGCCGCCGTGGGCCTGCAGGCATACGGTTGGCCATGGCGGTCCAGGCGTGGTTGGGCTGGTTGGAGCGGGGCGGTCTGCACAAATCTTTTAAGCGCCGGGCCCGGGGCAGGCGGGTGGGGTCTTGCGTGCGGGCATGTTGCGTATACGCAACATCACTGGGTGGACAGGGTGACTCCCGGCGCGCGCGAAGATTCAGTTGGCCTGCGCTGCACGTTCCATGACGGCGCGGTGGATGGAACTGGGATACCGGTTCAAGAACGCCTTGGCCGCGGCACCCGCAAGCGCAGGCTCCCCCGTGGCCAACAGGGCGCGCACTTCAAGGGCATCCCTCTCCTCGGCAAACGTGCCCGCCGCAAACCGCGCGCGGTGCGCAAGCAACGCGTCCAGCGCGGCTTTGTGGTTGCTGCGCGCCAGGGCCTGCCGCGCCTGGTCCAACAGCGCGGACTCTTCTTCCAGGCTGCTTGGTGCAACTGGCGCAGCGACGGGGACGGGTGCCGCTTGAGCAGCAGCGGCCTTCTTTCCAGGCGTGATCGTCCGCGCCTCCGGGGCGGCTGGTGTGGGCACCACTGGCGCCACAGCAGCAGCAGGCGCCACCGGAGCCGCCACCGTCACCAGCACCGGGCGGTCCACCATGACCACCTCCACGCGCGGGGCCATCCACGCCGCGTGCAGCGCAGCGCCCACCACGCCACCCAACAACGCGGCCACCGCCAGGCTGCCCGCCTTCATGCCCAACGCCCGCGCCGGCAGCGGTGAAGAAGCAGCAGACACACCCGCCGCTCCAGCCGCCGTTGCCGAGGCCACCGCACTCCACACCCGCGCGCTGACGTCGGGAACCGGGTCGGGCGCGGACCGTTCGGCGTCCAACAGCGCGGAGACGTCCTTGGTCCAGGGCTCCAGAGGGGGTTGTTGGGTGCTCATGGAGCCTCCGTGGGGCGGGTGAGTTTTTTGAGAGTCTCAAACAACTGCGCGCGGGCCAGCCGCAGCCGCGAATACGCAGTGTTGACGGGAATCCCCAACGCCGCGGCAATGTCCGGGATGGGGTGGTCGTGGAATTCGTGCATGACCAGGACGGCGCGGCGGTCAAAGTCCAGGGCGTCCAACGCACGCATGATGAGCGCGCGGTTCTGTGCGTCGGCGGCGTTCTGTTCCGGGCTTGCTGCACCGTCGGTGGCGTCCACGTCACCCGGCCGCGTCTCCCGGTATTGGAACGCACGGCGGCGCCAATCACTGGCCACGCGGAACAGGATGCCCAGCAGCCACGGCTTGAGCGGCCGCGTGGCGTCGTAGGTGTGCAGGCGGCGATGGACCACCACAAACACTTCTTGCGTGAGGTCTTCCAGGTCTGCGTTGTTGACGCCCATGCGGCGCAATGCGTGCCACACGTAGGTGAAGTGCTGCCGGTAGATGGCCGCCAGGTCCGGCAGCGCACCGGCGGGGACCATCACAGGCGCAACCGCCACGGCATCAGCTTGCATGCTTGGGGGTTGGGGGTGGGAGGCCGGATCCGTCACGGGGGGGCTCACAGGGAAAAAAATAGCCAACTGGAGGCCTGGGCGTGCAGGCGCGGGGTGCGCCATGCGTCCACACCGTCCACGCGCAAAAAGGTGAACAACAACGGTGAGGTGACATCCAGCGCCAGCCGCATGGACACGGCGGGGGCCAACGGGAGGTCCACAAACGTGCGTCCCCCCGCGTGCAGCAGCGGAGAGATTGCGGCTTGTTGGCGCTGGGCATCCAGAAGCCCCGCGGCCAGCGCGCCGGGGTTGGCCAGGGCACAACCGCCCAGCCAGCCGGCGCGGTAGCAGGTGGAGAGGGTGAGGGACGGGGACAGCGTCCACCACAACCCGCGCTTCCAGGTCTGGGCGCCCAGGGGGGCCTGCGCTTCGGCGGAGATGGACCACGCGCCCAGCCGCAGTCCCACGCCGGCAGCCGGTCCCGCCGCCAGCGACGGAAGAGGACCAAGGCTGGTCACCGCGCCCGCCCGCAGCTCCAGGCCCCAGAAGCGGGTTGGTGACAATGGCGCTTGGGGTGGCGTTGGACTGGCGCGCGCGCGCCGAGGGTGCCCAGCGCCACGGGGTGGTGGTGCAACAGGCGCCGGTGGGGCCACCGGGGGCGTTGGAATATCGACGGGCGGCAGCGGCGCGGGGGGTTGAGCGGCTTGTGGCGGTGCCTGCGCAAACGCATCCAGCAACACGGCCAGCGTGACAGCGACGGCGGCGGCAAGTTCGGCGCAGTCCACCGCGCCGCTGTGCAGGGTGCGCGCGCCCACGGTGTTCCCCGCGGAATCCTGCAGGGACAGCTGCGCCTGCCACTGCGTGAGCAGCCGGCGCAGGTCCACGCGCACCACGTTTTGCGCATCCGGTTCAAACGGGTTGTGCCCCAGGCGTGAGGCCACGCGCAGCGTGAGGGCATCCTGGTCCGGGCAGGACTCGGCGCCGGGATGGCGGGTGAGCTCCAGGCGCACCGTGGGCGCGGGATTCTCCGACGGCGTCGTCGCCGTCGCCGTCACGGAGAACCAGACCAGGAGGGACGCTGCCACCGGGTTCATGGCGTGCCGTTGCCCCGGATGTCCGGCGTGCCACCCGCGCGTTGTGCCAGCTCCAAGGCCTGCGCATTGGGCAGCGCCGGGTTGTCCCGGATGGTGAGCAGCCCGCCCACGCGGGTGAGCGCATCCAACCCCAACGTATGCAACGCCTGGTTGGATTGGATCATCAGGTGGCGGTCCACCGTTTCCAGCGCGGCCAACGCGGCCAGCGTTTGCAGCGTGGGGTGATGGCTCACTACCAGCGTGGTCACGCGCGTCAGCCCCCGCAGGCCGTCCAGGTTGTGCAGGGAGATGTTCTGCGCCACCACCACTTCGCGCGCGGTGGCGACGCCTACAAAACCATCCAGGTCCTGCAGCGCTTTGTTGCCCTGGATGCTCAGGTACGGCCCCACCGACGTCAGGCTGCGCAGGCCGGAGAGGGATTTGAGCGCGTCATTGAAAGAGACCGCCAGGTCACCGTCCACCGCAGAGATGTTGCCCAGCCCGTCCAGGTTGGACAGCACCATGTTGCCCACCACCTTCAGCGGTCCCGGCACCAGCCGCACCAACGCCAGCCCGTCCAGGTTGCGAAGCGACCGGTTGGTCTCCACCACCAGCCCACCGCCCAATGTGGCCAGCCGGTAGAGTCCCGCCACATCCGGCATGACCGCGTTGGAGTGCACGGTGAGCGTTCCGCCCACGCGCGTGAGATGGACCAGCCCGTCCAGCGTGGCCAGGCGCGGGTTGCCACGCACCGTGAGGTCCCCGTCCACACGCACCAGGTTGGCCAGCGCATCCACGTCTTGGAGCAACGCATTGCCGGCCCATTCGTGGCCCAGCAGCAAGCGGCCACGCACCACGCGCAAACCACCCAGCACCTCCAGGTCCAGAAGTGATGTGCCCATGATGACGACGTCACCAGTGACGTCAAAACACTGGTCACGCGTGAGGCCGTGCAGCGCCAGCACCACATCCGGATTGTTGGGCGTGGTCTCCGGACCAAAAACCAGGCTTCCTTCCACCACCACCGTTTGCACCGCGCTGCAATCCACGCGCGTGGTGGGTTCAGGGTGCGTGCGCGCAGCGCCGGAGAACGTCAACTGGTGGGACTCCTCCCCCAGTTCCAGGTCCAGCACGCCCAGGAAGCTGCCCATCATGGACGGCTGGAAACGCACCTCCAGTTCCACGGCCTGCAGGGGCCCCAGGAGCAGCCCCGGGGGCGACAACGCCGGCGTGGGGTCCAGGCGCAGCGCGTTTTGAGCCGTGTCCAGTCTGGCGCGCAGCGTGCGCGGCAACCGTGAGCAGTTGGTCACCGTCACCCGGCGGGACAGCCCGCGGCCCACCACCTGGGTGCCAAAGGTGACCTCGCCGGTGGGCGTGAGGGGTACACAATCCGCCGGCACCGGCGCACCGCCGTCCGGTTCATCCCCCAGGGAAACGTGGACGTCACAGCCGGTGACCAGGCCGCCAAGGCACACCATCCACAACAGCCTGGCAAAAAGTCTGGACATGGGTTGGTGCGGCAGTCCCCGCCGGCAACGCGCCGAAGGGACAGCGAGGTACCAGACGCGGCGCGGCGTGGCCATCCAGGGTGGATTGGGTGGTCACGGGCTGATCCGTCACGGGATCCACGGGGGGCGCTATAAGAGCGCCGCCATGACGGAACCCGCCAGCTCCCCCCAATCCAACACGTCCGGTCCACATGGACTGGTTTGGGAGAGACACATGAAACGTGTTGCGTTGGGCGTGGGGTTGATGGCGGCGGCGGTGGCGCTGGGATGCACCCCGGCAAACGGTGGCAGCGGCGGGCAGGCGTCGTCCTCGTCCTCGGGGGGCGGCTCCAGTGGCGCGCCGGCGGGCGTGGTGCGCGCGCAGACCAATGGCCCGTTGTCCGGGGACGGCCTGGCGGCGGCCATGCACTGGTACCAGTACGCGCCGGGCTTGTTGGATTGCCTGGAGCCCATTGCGGTGGACCGCATGCTGGACCCCAATGACCCGGTGGACTTTGACGCCATTGACGCCATCAACATGTGCTGGGTGTTCAACCGCGGCGGCAACCTGGTGGCCAACAGCGTGATGTTGCCGTCCACCGCGGACACGTTTGACGTGCCGGTGGACACGGTCCCGGAGCCCGCGGTGGTCAGCGGTGGCCCCAATGGCGCGCAGCTGGGCATTGGCGCGGTGCTGGTGTTCCGTGACGGAAATGGCAACGGCGTGTTGGACATGGTGGCGCCCGGAACGCGCGAGAGCGTGGACACGGTGCTGGGCGCCAGCCTGGCGGTGGATGAAGAAGACCAGACGGAGACGCTGGTCATCTACCGCGCCGGTGGTGTGTCTCCGCTGTGGAAGTTGTTTGTGGCCATCTATGGGTGCCCCTTGGAGCCACCGGTTGGTTTCTCTGTGGTGCGGCTGGGGTTCAACAGCCTGGATGACAGTGGGTGCGCGTTGGCGGTGGACGGCAGGGTGGACGTGGAGCTGCGCAACTCCGAGGAGATGCGCTCCCTCATCTGCCTGCCCGGCGGTCGTTCTTCCACCTACCGCTACCCGGATGCCCCGCTGCCGGCAGACGCGGTGGCCGAATGTATGGGCACCGAAACGGTGTTCTTCACCACCACCCCCGATGCGGTGTGCCCCATTGTGGAGCGGTATGACCTGTTGGGCTGCACCGATCTCACCAGCTCCCTGGCGTGCCGTCTGACGACGTGGGATTTGACCGAAAGCCCGCCGGTGTGGTGGCCCTGCGTGAGTTTTGGCCCGGGCCCGGGGTTGTTCCTCCAGCCCTCCCCCACCGAGCCGACCAACGGACGGGATACGTTGTTCACCATCCAGCACCGTGGCGGCACGTGGATGCGGGACGTGGCCAACCTGGCGGTGGAAATCCAGACGGATGACGTGGGTGGCGTGGTGGTGCTCTCCGGGGACGCGCTGGTGTTGTTGGAGCAGGACACCAACGGTGTGTTCTCCACCGGTGACACGTTGGAGGTTCGCGAACGCGAAGGCCTGGACAGCTTCAACCCGACGACACCGCTGGGCCGCTATACCGTGCGCGTGCTGGACCGTGCGGTGACGCCGGCGCGGGTGGTGTACGAGGTGTTGTGGACCCCGCGCACCATTGGCGGGACCATCCCGGAGATGGCGGTGTTTGAAGCGGCGGATGATGTGGCGTCCTTCACCGACGGCCCGGATGCCCTGTTTGACTTGCGGTATGTGTCCGGCGTGGAGAAGCTGTCGCTGGACCGGTTGCGGGTGGACATCGCGTATTCGTGCGAGGCCCCGTATGAATTCACCGGAACGGACCACCTGGTGCTGGTGGACGTGGATGGCGACGGAAAATACGGTCCGGGGGACACCCTGCGCGTGGGCGAGAGTGATGTGCTTGCGCCGTTTGGCAGTTATGAAGTGGCGTCTTTCTACCACTGCATCCAGGTGTTTGCGAAATATGGCCCCAATTGGTTTGAGCCGCTGGGCTACGCCACCTGGCGCGGCATGGAACTGGAAGTGCTGGACCATGCTGACGCGGTAGGTGACGGCGCGGACAACCTGTTCAACCTGGCGTTTGTGTCTGGACATGAGCGGGTGGATGTCAGCGGCGCCGAGGTGCGGGTGACCGGGAGCTTTGGTGAGACGGTGGCCACGTTTGTGGTGGGCAGCCCCAACGCGGTGTTGCAGGACGTGGATGGTGACAACCGCTACGGCGCCGGGGACGTCATCCTGGTGCGGGAGACCACGCCGCTGGAAGGGTTTGCCGCACGCCGCGAGGATTACCTGTATGTGACGCTGTCCCTGGCCAACGGTTCATACCTGGGTCACGGCGCGTGGCGTGACGGGGAGCGCTGACCCACATCACGTTGCTGTTGGTGAAGACACGCCATGGCGCTAGCTTCCGTTTCATTGGAGGTTGGCGCCATGGACGTTTTGGCCAGTGAGTACGAGGAGAGCGGATTTTTTGACAAGGATGAGCAGGGCTGGTGCTCCAACATGGTGCGAGTCTGGCAGGAAGGAGACACTGTGTTCATCCGTCAATGGCATGACGCCAACGGCATCATTCGCGCGGACAAGACGCGCAGGGGTCACGTTGCCAGCAGTGACGCGTTGACCATCAACATTGCGTTGGAGGGCGGGGGCACCGCGGTGTTGGACCGGAAGACGGCGGTGTTGATACGCGGGTGATGACGGGGCGGACCGGGATCGGCATCGGGGTTTTGACCGGCCACCCCTGGCGTTGTTACAGCGGTGCGGGTGGGTGGGAGTGGGAAACATTCCGTGGAAGACGTTTCTGGAAATATGCTGAATCCTCCAGGCTTTCTGCCAGAAAACCAGCGCGCCACCGTCACGTTCCGCCCGCGGTATGAAGACCTCACCCAGGACGGGCGAGCGGTGATTGACGGCGTGGCCAGCGCGCTGGGTGACGCCGGGTGGCGCGGCATTGTGGACCATCACCCGTTTGCTCCGGTCTTTTTTGGCCAGGGCATTGTGCCCATTCTGAGGCGGCTGGTGTTTGTGTCCGGACCGGGGCCACATTCGGCGTTGTTTCCCTGGCGTGTGGATGCGTCCATGGCGCTGGCGCACGAAAAAGACGCGCGGGGTGTGACGCAACGGCTGTTCATGTTGATGTGGGCCACCGCACACGCGCCGCACGGCTCCACCTATGCGCCGCCGTCCAAGGATGACCCGCTGCACCCGGTGGGAACCATCTTTGCCGAACACGTCATGACGCGGCTGTTTGCCCCGCCGGATCAACGCCGCGTGACGAAGGTGGAAGGATGGGACATCTTGGAACCCGCGCCTGGGCCGCACCACGCGCCTCCAGCGGAGCAGCTGCTGGACCTGCCAACGGGTGCCACTGCGTTGATGGCGTCACCCCAGGTTGCGGCCCAGCACGTGTTCCTGATGGCGCACACCGACAGCAACCACCACGTCAATTCCATGGTCTACCCGCGCCTGTTTGAAGAGGCCGCGGTGGCGCAATTGCGCAACATGGACGCCGCAACGCCGGCCACATTGCTGGCGCAGCACACCGAGATCATCTGGCGCAAGCCGTTTTTTGCCGGTGACGGCGTGGAAATCCGCCTGCAAACGTGGCGTGACGGCGGGGCGTGGGGCGCCCACGGCGGCTTCTATGGCGCCGGTGAGGACAAACCCCGCGCCACACTGCGCATGCGCTTCACTGCGTCTTCCGCCTGATACGTCCGGGTCGACGGTGGAGGAGCAACAACGCGATAGGAATACTTCCCAGCCAGACGTGCGCTGGCGTGGACTGGCAATGGAACGGGCCAATCCCGGGCCCATCAGGTTCTGGTTCCGTGGGCGGTTGTGGTGTGACGTTGCCACCAGCGTCTGCGGTGTTCACCGCGCCAGCGTCACGCCCTCCAGCGTCCGCCACTGCGGCGTCACGCGGGCCGGCATCCGCCCCGGGGCGGGACGCATCTGCGGGGGTGGACGCATCCACGTTGGTCGCGCCGGCATCCGTCGCCACGGCCGAGTCTGGGGCCACTGCAGCATCGGCCACGGCCATCCCGGCATCCACGGGAGGCGGGGTTCCCACACAGCCCACACCATCGGCGCAGGTGGTGGCGGTGTCCGCGCAGTTGACCTCGGCGTAGACGCCCAGGGCACAGCTCTTGGCGGTGGTGGCGTCACACCAGGTGGCATTCTCTCCATGTCCATTGCAGTACGGGTGGACACAATGGCCGGTGCCGCCCAGCTCTGAACAGCTGGCGCCGTAATAGGCACAATCTCCCTCTTCATACGCGCCCCCGCGGCACGTCTTGATGATGTCCCCGGTGCACCACGCGGAGTTCTCCCCGTGACCATCACAATACGGGTGCACACAATGGGCAGTTCCGCCCAGGTCTGAACACGCCGCGCCGTAGGCGCCACAGTTCCCGGACGTCCACAGGCCGTTGTCACATGTGTTGATGACCGCACCCTCGCACCAGCTGGAGTTTTCCCCGTGGGCGGCGCACTGCGGGAAGATGCAGTGCGCAGTGCCGCCCGTCTCCGAACACACCACGCCAAACGCCCCACAGTCTCCCTCGGAGTATTGGCCCCCCGCGCACGTCTTGATGACCGTTCCATCACACCAGGTGGCGTTCTCCCCGGCGCCATGGATGATGCAATAGGGATGCACGCAATGGGGCGCGCCACCTTCCACGCTGCACCCCGCGCCAAAAGCGCCGCAGTCCCCGCTGGCCACCTGCCCGTGGTCACACCGCGTGATCACCGTCCCCGCGCAGCCGCCGTAATTGGGGTTGGCGCATTCGGGGTCCATGCTGGCACCGGCAAGTTCCTGCAGCTGGGCCTCGGTCCCGTTGAAGCGGTTCATGTCCACGTTGCCAACAATGCCGGGCACACTTCCGGTGCTGCTGTATTGCCAGATGGTCCAGTTGGCCCACGCATCCGGGATGTTGGGGCACGGGCGTGACGTGTATTGCGCGTGCACCAGAGGCAGGTCTGAAAATTCCGTTGTGGCCAGGTACTGCGGCCAATAATAGTGGCCGGTGTAGATCATGGGGTCGCGTCCGGTTCCTGCGCGCACGCGGTCCACCCAGACGCGCAACCGCGCCGCATACACCGCCGGGGACGGAACATTGGGACCCGGTTCCTCCACATCCGCCATGACGGGGAGATCCCCCGGACCCAACACGCCCACCGCCGCCACCAGCTCATCTGCCTGGCGCACCGGGTCCTGGTTGGGCTCAAACCACTGGTACACCCCGCGGATCATTCCGGCGGCGCGCACGCCTTCCCAGTTCTGCTGGAACTTGGGGTCATGGAAGTACCCATCCGAGTGACGGACGATGGCAAACTTGTGCCCGGCGGCGGCAACCGCATTCCAGTCAATGTTGCCCTGGTAGTAGGAGACATCAATCCCGTGGACGGTGGGGCCCGCACCGCACACGGTGGCGGCCTGTTGCACGTGGTAGTCCCCGGCGTGGGCCACGCGCCCGTTGGCCGGGTGTTGCGGTTGGGTACACGCGGCCACGGCGGCAACACACACAACACGTCCAAGGGGTTTCACGGCCAGCCTTTCTGGTGTGAAGAAGACCTACATCCTGCCTGCGGGGCGCGTTCCCGGGGTCCACCCGGCGGCCTAGGACGTCCAACGTCGGACGCAAAAAGCCCTGTCATCCCGCGGGGGTAGAATGCGCCTTGCGGCGTGGGGTGCGCGTTTGCTACCGCGCTGCCGTCGTCTTCCCAACGCACGTGATGCCGTGGAGCAAGCCATGCAGGGTCTTCCGTCCCAGGAAATTCGCCGCCGGTTTCTGGCGCACTTTGAAAAGCACAGTCACCGCGTGGTGAAGAGCAGCGCGCTGGTGCCGCACAATGACCCCACGCTGTTGTTCACCAACGCGGGCATGGTGCAGTTCAAGGACTACTTCACCGGGACGGAGAAGCCGCCTTATCCCCGCGCGGCTACGTCACAAAAGTGCGTGCGTGCGGGTGGCAAGCACAATGACCTGGAGAACGTGGGACGCACCGCGCGGCACCACACGTTCTTTGAGATGTTGGGCAACTTCTCTTTTGGGGACTACTTCAAGGAAGACGCCATCCGGTTTGCGTATGACCTGTTGGTGGGGGACATTGGGCTTCCGTTGGACCGGTTGCACATCACGGTGTTCAACGGTGAAGGCGGCCTCCCCCGTGACGACGAGGCGGCGGCATTCTGGAAGAAGATGGGCATCAAGGAGAGCCACATCCGCTATGAGGGGATGAAGGACAACTTCTGGCAGATGGGTGAGACCGGGCCGTGCGGCCCGTGCAGCGAAATCCATTTTGACCGCGGTGAAGTCAAAGGCGCGTTTGGTGGAGATGACCCGTCGGGGGACCGCATCCTGGAAATCTGGAACCTGGTGTTCATGCAGTTTGAGCGCCTGGCCGACGGGAAGGGTGGTTTCACGCTCAAGCCGCTTCCCAAGCCGTCCATTGATACCGGTGGCGGCCTGGAGCGCTGGGCCATGGTCCTCAACGGGACTGCGTCCAACTATGACACCGATCTTTTCCGCCCGCTCATTGCGGCCGCCGAGGAGGACGTGAAGAAGAAGTACACCTCCACCGACGGGGCGGATGACGTGGCGTTCCGCGTGATTGCGGACCATTCCCGCGCGTGTTCCTTCCTCATGGCGGACGGCGTGATGCCGTCCAATGAAGGCCGCGGCTATGTGTTGCGGCGCATCATGCGGCGCGCCATCAAGTTTGGTGACCAGCTGGGTTACCGGGAGAACTTTTTTGGCCAGGCGTGCAAGCGCGTGGTGGACGCCATGGGCGCGGTCTACCCGGAGCTGCGTGAGAACCAGAGCCTGCTGCTCAAGCTGGCCGAACAGGAAGAGGAGACGTTCCGCCGCACGTTGAACAAGGGTCTCAAGCTCATTGATGACTTTGGTGCGTGGAAGACGGTGGGCGCACAAAAGGTCATGCCCGGGGACGCGGCGTGGGACCTCTACGCCACCTACGGGTTCCCGGTGGACCTCACCGAGGTGATTGGCCGGGACAAGGGCTTTTCCGTGGACAAGGACGGCTTTGAGAAGGCCAAGGAGAAACACGCCGAGGCATCCAGCGCCGGTGGTCTGGGCCTGGAGGGCGTGAGCAACCTGCACAAGGGGCTCAAGGACAAACACGGCGTCACCCGGTTCCTGGGTTACGACGCACTGACTGGCGACGGGAAGGTGAAGGGCATCCTGATCAACGGCGTGGAGGCCACTCAGGTTGCCGCGGGAGGCAAGGCTGAGCTCATCCTGGATGCCACGCCGTTCTACGGCGAAAGTGGCGGCCAGGTGGGGGATGTGGGCGTGCTGTCCGGCAACGGCGTGAACGTCACGGTGTTGGACACCAAGAAGTACAGCGATGTGCACGTCCACGTGGTGGAGGTCACCGCGGGTACGGTGAAGGTGGGTGACACGCTCAACGCGGCGGTGGACGTGGAGCGGCGGAGCCGCATCCGTGCGCACCATTCGGCCACACACCTGCTGCACGCGGCGCTCAAGACGGTGCTGGGGGACCACGTCAAGCAGGCGGGCTCCATGGTGGCGCCGGACCGGTTGCGTTTTGACTTTGCGCACTTCCAGGCCATCACCGACGAGGAGCTGGCCAGGGTGGAAGACCTGGTGAACCGCTGGGTGCTGGAGAACGCGGCGGCCCAGACGGAGGTGACGTCCTTTGATACGGCGCGGGCCAAGGGCGCGGTGGCGCTGTTTGGTGAAAAGTACGGGGACAACGTGCGCATGCTGCAAATGGGGCCACATTCGCTGGAGTTGTGCGGTGGCACGCACGTGGGGCGCACCGGGGACATTGGGCTGTTCAAGATCCTGAGCGAGTCCAACCTGGCGGCGGGTACCCGGCGTATGGAGGCGGTGGCGGGGATGGAGGCGGTGGCGCACGTGCACCGGCTGGAGGGCGAGCTGCGCAAGGCAGCCAGCGTGTTGAAGGCCGCGCCGTTTGACGTGGCGGCGCGCGTGGAGAAGCTGGCCGGGGACATCAAAGCGCTGCACAAGGCGCGGGAGCTGGACCAGCAGAAGGCGGCCACGGCGGGCGCGGGCACGTTGGTGGATGCGGCACGCGTCATCAATGGCGTGAAGGTTGTGGTGCACCGCAGTGATGACCTGGACGCCAAGGCGTTGCGGGAGCTGGCGGACAAGGTGCGGGACAAGTTGCAGAGCGGTGTGGTGGTGCTGGGCAGCGCGCACGGTGACAAGGCGGCGTTGCTGGTGGCGGTGACCAAGGACCTGACGGCCAAACACAACGCGGGCAAGTTGGTGGCGGCCATGGCCGAGGTGGTGGGCGGCAAGGGCGGCGGCAAGCCGGACATGGCGCAGGCGGGTGGACCCAACAAGGACAAGTTGGATGAGGCGCTCAAGCGGGTGGAATCACTGCTCTGAGTCTGCCCCGCGCCAAAATCCACGTGAAATTCAGTGTTTTGATCTGGGAGGGCGAGTTCCTATGATCCCGTGGTGATGGAACCCGCGCCTCTGCAGCCTGAAATGGTGGACTCTCCCACCGTGGTCTCGGACAAGTCCGGCCACACAAAGAACAACACGCGGTCAGG